>ENA-OQDD01000735-OQDD01000735.1-human-gut-metagenome-genome-assembly--contig:-NODE-735-length-12445-cov-3.174460_pt1 | contig 12445 bp, 19 predicted proteins | sample MGYA00242507_ERZ504598 | MGnify/ENA primary metagenome ERZ504598 (study PRJEB26092, sample SAMD00036318) | human gut metagenome | host: Homo sapiens | study: EMG produced TPA metagenomics assembly of... | reverse complement strand
AATTGTTTTGTGTGGTAACTTTACAATATCAAATACTGGTAAGAATTGCCATTGCCTATTTTATTATTGAGAAAAAGAAAGCTGCGCCACAGCCTTGGCAAGCCATCGCGCAGCGATTTTGTTCAACTTGAATTTGTCAGTATCTCTTTTTGCATGTTTTGGGTATCGTTGCTTCATAACTCATATCAAGCAACATTTTGGTTTTGTCATCTGATACGCTGCCATCCAGTGCAACAGTAATCCAGCTATCCTTGCTCATGTGATACGCCGGGAAGAAGCCGGGTTCCTCTCGTAGTGTGCCAATCAGAATTGGGTCACATTTGAAATCGACCACTTTCAGCATTTCTTCGCCTTGCAGCCCCAGCTTGTTCTTTGGTACATCCATAATCAGAGCAAACCACTTCCGATTATTACAATGCCGGAACACCTCATAATTCGGATATTTGAGCCACGGATAATCTGTCTCAGCGTTATATGTCTCCATTATAAATGATTCTAATTCTGCGCGTTTCATAACCTCACCTCTACAACTTCTAGCTTTCTGCATGTTACTATATAGTTTTGATTACCTGTTCTTCTGCATTTTGGCCGAGGGATAATCTCTTCGTGGAAAAAATAATTGACCACGATAGGCGGATCGTTGAACGGGCGTTTGATGGAATCATCATCCGGACATACAGTAGCCCTTCCTCTTGGCAAAACTGCCGCATCTGCGCATCCAGCATTGACCAGTAGCTGCGTTCTTTTTTATTGTAAATGGTATCGTACAGCGGCAGCAGGTCTGGATGTTTTTCCGTTATATAGTCAAAAATCGTTTTCTTATAACCGCCCCGCAAGTTTAGGTTTTCCAGCCAGACCAAATTACATTGATTCTTCGCCCGGTGGATGATGGAGCAGGTCGGTGAGGCCGGGGAAAATCGGCGAGATAAAGCAGGTGGTGCGCACACCAGCATCATGGAATGCTTTCATAGCGGCCAGCCGCCGCTCAATGCTCACTGCATTGTCCATATCAGCGCGAAAATCTTCGTCCAGTGTGTTTGATCGACCAGGATACCCGCGCATTGGGGAATGTTTTAATGAGGTCAAGGTCACGCAGCACCAGGTCAGACTTGGTAGCAATACTGAGGCTACATCCGCTGCCCTGCATCTGCTCTAAAATGGCGCGGGTGCGGCAGGCGGTTTCCTCCAGCGGCTGATATGGGTCGGTCACGTAACAGAGAAACAGTTCTTTCCCTGCATACCGCTCCGGGTGTTTGATTTCCGGCCAAAATTTAACGTCTATGAACTCTCCCCAGGCTCCGGGTGATTGGTAAAACGCTTCATAAAAGATGCGTAGCAATATTTGCAGCCGTGGCCACAGCCCACATAAGGATTGACCGAATAATAATCACTCACAGGCAAATTGGATTTTGTGAGGACGCTTTTTACTTCAACGTTTCAGATGATTGGCTCCATTGTATGTATGCTCCTTTGATTTTGCTTATTTTTCACGGGACAGTTTCATCATATCCTTCATATCGGCAAAACCGATTGTTTGATACAGCGGCCTGCCTTTGTCTGAGGTTTCAAGATATATTTTTGAAATATGCCGCTGACGAGCCTGCTCTACAAGCCACCTGACGATTCTGTTCCCTATGCCGTGTCCGCGAAACTGCGGCCGGGTATAAATGTTCATCAGGTAGGCACATTTCCCGTTTAGATTGTCCGGTGAGGGCATCTCATGATAGAGGCATATCCCGCCGCAGCCGACGATTTCCTCCCCTACGTAGGCAAAGCAGGCAATATGTCCGCCCTGCGGCAGTTCTGTTTGATAGTAGCGGCGATTTTCCGATTCCAGCTCTGTTACAGACCGCTCCGAGGGGATGGAGAATACCTCATGCAAGACTTCCATTCGCCATTGCATCAATACATTCAGGTCCTGGATCGTGGCCTGCCGGATCTGAATCTCCATTATAATGCCCCCGCTTTCATTACCACCGGCAGTTTCGACACATCCGGCTTACCGTTGACATTCAAAGGAATCTGCTTCATCTTCACAAAGAACTCTGGGATCATAAAGGAAGTCAGATTTTCAGACAGTTCTTTTTTTACTTCCGAGACTTTCAGCTTATTGTCGGAAGGCACCACATAGGCGGTCATATAGGACAGTCCATCCTCGTCTGTAAAAGCCCGGACAATAGCCTGCTGCACATCCTTGCACCGATAGAGCCGGGACTCCACCTCGGCAAGTTCCACCCGCTTGCCGTAAATCATGATCTGGTCGTCCTTGCGGTGCAGGAATGCAATGTTGCCATTCGGCAGGATATAGCCCAAATCGCCGCTGCGGTACATGGTGCTACCGTCCGGCTGCCGCTCAAAAGCGCTGTTTTCCTCGGCATGGTCGCCAATGTAGCCCAGAGATACACCGCCGCCATAAATGCAAATCTCACCCGTCTGCCCTTTGGCAACCTCGTTGCCAGACTGATCCAGAATCCTGATCTGCGCACCTAGTACAGGATGACCGATGGGATAGGTACCGTCCTCCAGCACAGTTCCACTATTACAACGGTAATAGGAGGCGCAGACCGTTGTCTCGGAGGGGCCGTAGGTGTTGTAAACCTCTGCTTTGTTCAGCAGGTGATCCACATAAACGCCCCGCAACACATCGCCGCCGCTGATAAGCAGCCGCAGAGAGGACGGAATGACAGACAGGTGTTCATTTCTGCCAGCAGATACGGAAAGCCGCTGATCATAGTCACATGGTGACGTTCCACAAAAGCCATCAACGCATGGATGTCGGCCTTATCCTCGTCAGCGGGGATGGCCAGAGCGGCACCATTCAGCAGACTGGTGAACACTTCCTCCACAAAGATGTCAAAAGAACAGACGGAATATTGCAGCATGACATCACCGGGGCCGGGATGGAACTCGTTGGCAAAGGCACGGACATAATGGCAAACATTGCGGTTGGTGACACAGACACCTTTGGGCCGCCCGGTGGTACCTGACGTATACAGCACATAGGCGGGGCGTTCCGGGTCTTCGATGGCGTTGCGCTTCCAGGAGGGCGTCTCCACGCCGCAGATCTCACAATCTGTATAGCGGATGGGGAAACTGCTCAGTTTGGGCGCAAAGGCGTGTTCCGTCAGCACAAAATCCACCTGTGCCTCGGTCATCATGTCATGGATGCGCCCGGTGGGAAAATCCGGCTCGGCTGGGACATATTGGCCGCCGCATTTGAGTACCGCCAGAATCGAGCAATCATCTCGGTTCGGTGACGCATGACGATGCCGATGCTGTGTACTTCCTGCGGAAAGCTGCACGTGATCATATCTACCATGTTGGACAGCTCTCCAAAAGTCATGGCGCGGTCGTTTTCAATGATAGCCGGGGCATTTTCATGTTCTTTAACTACTTTCTGAAAAAGCGAATAAATCGTATCCATCGTTTTATCTCCTTGTCGGTTTATCTATTTAATATCCAGTGAATGCCAGCCGCTGTGCGCTTGTTGCACGCCTGATAGTGGCTGCCACTGTTCAGTACGAAGGTGGTTTCGATGCCTTTCCCGTGGCACAGTGTTTCTATCTCCTGCGTATTCTGCTGCACAACGTTCAAAATCGGATTATCGGTGGAGCTCTCCTTGTCTCCGAGAGAAAAATACAGACAGTCAGGTTTGCGCTTCATCTCATGGGAGCACACATATTCCATGATGCCCTCAAACCAGAAGGAACCTGACATACTCGCTGCGCGGGCAAACACATCCGTTTGGTAGAGAGCGTAGAGGCGAACAGCCCAGCCAGCGAGTAACCGGCGAGGCCCCGCCAGGCGGGCGCACCGGGGAAGGAGCGCTTCCGCTTCCGGCATAATTTCATCCAGAAGCAGTTTCAGGTAATCATCCGCACCCCCGGTGCAGGGCGTATCGTGTTTAGAGATCGGCCCCATATACCACGGTGTCATGTCATGATCCCATTTCAGATTACTGACCGCCACCAGACAGAAATCTGGGCAGCCGAGCGCCATCAGGTTTTTATACACACTGTTAACGGCATTGGAAAAGGTGTTGAGATAGATAACTGGGCTGCCCGGCTTTGCGCTTGGGTATATGTCCACTCTTTTTTGTTCTATGGTTAAAGAAGTCACCTTGTTGCCTCCTCTCTTGACGATTCATTGTATAAATATTGTACGGTATCCGAAAACGAAAGCAAGTACGCAGAAAGTTCGTACATAGTATCAAACTACTGACCAAGGCTATAAACAGGAGGAATCAAGATGGATCATATCATGACATATGAGGAATATCTGCGCGATGTCAAGAAGGGAATCGTCACCGATCTGGGCAACAGCCCGGTCACGCCGCTGCTTCTGATGCTTCAGGGAAAGTGGAAAACACAGATTACCATGACGATTTGGTTTGTGTTGCTTTCCGCTGGAATTAAAACGTCAGCCTTCTAGATATCAAAATTTCGAGGCTCAATCACACTCTCTATTTTCTCGCTGTCTACGCTTAGCAACTACCATTACTGGCAGTCACCCAAGACTCGCTACTGGCGGTTGGTTAGACCTTACCAGACAGGCATTCCACCTGCTAGACTACTCGCCCTTGTCTGGGCGCACAATTCCGATTTGTTAAATTCATATCCGCATTATAGCATAAAAATAACGACACTGTATATCACTTTCGTAACATACAATGCCGTTACTTTTATTTTCTTCGATACACCAAACAAAACATATTCCTGTATACGATAATATCATATACAGAGTTCGACTTGTTCAGCTAAAATGTAAAGTGAACTCCGCCTTTTGGCATAGGAATTGTTTTGTTAAATTAAATAATGAAAAAGAAAATAGTCATTTTGATAGAACATATTAACTATAAATAATCAGAATTTGAATAGTGAACTTTTTACACTGAAATATGTACGATTCTAATAATGACATGAACTTATGGGAACGTATTGCGGATACTTTGTGAACTTTATCCTGATACAATGATTATGCTGATGAAAGAAGGCATAGATAACTGAATACAAGAAAGAGACGAAAGCCTCAGTAGTTAAGAAAAAACTACTGGGGCTTTTTTCGTGCCTGAATTTATCAGCCAATAACTGCGGGCGTATCCCGGCAGGATAAAGGCGGAGCAGGCATGATCCTAAACAGAGGTCCGCCTTCTGGATTTGAAACGAGCAACAAGATTTCAAATTCAGGAGGAACGGATATGTATATTGAACACCCATATTTTTACGAAGGAAAGTATTACGCAAATATTGATGGAGAAATGATCGAGATTACAAAAGAAGTTGCGTATGCGATGAATAATTTTTACAGAAGCAGCAAGGCAAAAAAAGTTGAGATTAAGAATGAACTGGGTGAGGTTGTGGATAAGATGCTGAGAGAAGTACCTTACAGCGGTCAGTCCATTGATGGAGAAGGCTTCATGATTGAGGATTTTCCAGATCTGAACTGTGATGTGGAGCACTGTGTACTGACAAAAATGGAACAGCAGGATATTCACACAGTGATCAATCAACTGAACTCAGAGGAACGCATGATTATTTATGGCATTTTCTTTGAAAACAAGACACAGACACAGATGGCGGAGATTATGGGGATTTCCAGACAGATGCTGTCATACAAGCTGAAATCCACTCTTAATAAGATGCGTGAAATGTATATGAATAAATTTTTTAAAAAATTTTTCAAAATCTTTTGCATCTGCCAAAGTCATTTGACTTTAGTAATTAGAGGAAGTTAAAGGACTTCCTAAAATGAACCATGATAACTGAATATCCAATAATAACTGACGTGACATTTCATGCAAAGAGCACGAGGAAGATGCCGCTATAGGATTATAAGACAAAACAAAGATTTTTAGTTCAGTCCGTAATGCTGCGAAAAAGCACTGACCAAAGCCAGTCGCAGGCTGGTGATGCGATGACATGTGTGAGATGCGATACACTTGCAGACCCTGAGAAGTCTGTAACTGGTAAACCTATGAACTGCCAGAGCCTGGAAACGAGAGTTTTTGGGTTGTGGTCCGGAGTGTAGCATCCGGACAGGTTATTATTCCCTTCCTGCAGATGCAGGAGTAACGATTCGGGGTATCGAGGATAAATAGAATCGAGCGAGCACTGTTTAATAATCAAATTGGCTATAGAGGTTATGCGGCAGAGTTTTCCGTCTTGGAAGGGACTCTGCCGTATTCCTGTGGAGCCAATATAGCGCTATGAATGCTTTGCAAATTAAAAAGATTGGAGAGATGACAAGTGACGATTCGAAGAGGAGATATTTTATGGGCGGATCTCGGTATGTTTTCGACAACTTCGGTTCAGGGAGGAGTAAGACCGGTGATCGTAGTAAGTAACAACAAAGCTAATACATACAGTTCAGTCATTACAGTAGTTCCGCTGACATCAAGAATATATAAGAAGCGGTATTTACCAACACATGTTTTTATCAGTAAATACGATATGACAGGGATCCGAAAAGGAAGCCTGGCATTGGCTGAACAGGTTATGAGCATTTCTACAAAATGCATTATTGAGAAATGCGGAAGAGTAAATAAGTGGAGCCTGGATCGGGTACTGAAAGCAGTACGGATTCAGATGGGAATGGAAGGAGAAGTGCATGACGGCAGAGGAATATAGAAATTATCTGGAGCAGGATTTCAGTGACGTAGATATCAATGAAATGACTGATCTACGGATGATAAAAGCAGACAGAAATAAATCGCTTCAGGAACGGAGAGATATTTTCCTGAATAAAGTAGGAAATCCTTATCTGGTCCGGATCGGTAATATGAAAGTAAAAGTCAGATTTGCCAATAACGGTATATCTATGGAGCAGGCATTTGAGAATATGCTTCTGAGTGTCTGAAAAAGTACTGGCAAGATTGAGGGGACTGTGTTAGAATGTCGGTAAGGACAAATTATGCAGCCCCCTTTTATTACATGGATTTTCTGACGTAATAAAAGGAGGTAAGATATGTATCAGAATATCAATAAAATCTATCATGCCGCCATCTATGTCAGATTATCTAAAGAAGATGGCGATATTTCCAGTTCAGCAAAACTGGAAAGCAACAGCATTTCTAACCAGAAAGCTTTGATTCTGGATTTCCTGAAAGACAAAAAAGATATAGAAGTTGTTTCAGTCCGAGTTGATGATGGCTACTCAGGCTCTAATTTTGAGCGCCCAGCATTCCAGGCAATGCTGGAAGATATCCGGCGTGGGATTGTAGACTGCGTAGTGGTAAAAGATTTATCACGATTTGGAAGGGAATATATTGATTCTGGGAAGTATATCGAGAGATTATTCCGGCTCTTGGTGTGCGTTTTATTGCCATCAATGACAATTATGACAGTCTCAAGGGAAAGAATCAGGCAGACGAAATCATTATCCCATTTAAGAATTTAATCAATGATGCTTATTGCCGTGACATTTCTATTAAGATCAGGAGTAATCTTGAGATTAAGAGGAAAAAAGGCGAATGCGTGACTCCGTTTGTAGCTTTTGGATACAGGAAGACAAAGACAGATAAGCATAAATTAGAGATTGATCCATCTGCAGGCAGTGTAGTACAGGATATTTTTAAGATGAAGCTGCAGGGAATGAGTCAGGATGCGATTGCTAATCGTTTAAATGAACTGGGTATTCTTTCCCCATTTGAGTATAAAATCAGCAGTGGCAGTCATTATGAAACTGGCTTCCGACAGAAAGAACAGGCACTTTGGAGTTCTGTTACAGTCCGCAGAATACTGGAAAACGAGGTTTATATCGGAAACCTTGTGCAGGGAAAAAGGACAACACCGAACCATAAAGTGAAGCAGACTTATGTGAAACCGGAAGATGACTGGATCCGGATTGAGAAAAATCATGAGCCACTGGTGAGTGACCGTGATTTTGAAATTGTTCAGAGACTTCTGGGCATGGATACACGTACTTCACCTGACCAAAAGCAGGTATATCTGTTATCCGGAATTGCTGTATGTGCGGATTGTGGTGCACCTATGACAAGAAAGGTTTCCACTGTGGCAGGGAAAAAATATGCTTATTATCTATGTTCCACAAATAAAGAAACAAAACGCTGTTCCAGTCATAGAATACCGGAAAAGGATCTGGAAGATGCCGTACTGGTGATGCTGAAACAGCATATCCAGAATATCCTGCATCTGAAAAGAGTCCTGGGATTTATTGGTACTGTGCCATTTCAGGAGATCAATATGAAGAAGCTGCAGGACAGGCTGGAGAAGAAAAAGCAGGAGACAGAACGCTGCAAGGAGTTACGGATGATGCTCTATTCGGATATGAAAGAGGGCATTGTATCAAAAGAAGACTATGTAGAGCTTCATGCAGCCTATGGAAAGCGGCTTAGAAATGCGGAAGAGAATATCCGTGCGATCCAGAAAGAAATGAATAGTGAGCTGGAAAAAGCAGACAAATCCAATACCTGGCTGGATTATTTTGTAAAATATCAGGATATTGAAGAACTGTCCCGCACTGTGGTGGTAGAACTGATCAGACAAATCAGAGTATATGATAAAAAGAATATAGAGATCACTTTTGATTTTGATGACTGTTATCAGACATTGCTGAATCAATTACCCGCTATGGGAGTTGATACGGTAATAGATGATGATAATAATCTGCAGGTCAAGGTAAAGGAGGTTGTATAAAATGGCACGAAAGAGCAGGAAAAACATTCCGGAAGTAGTCAGCAGTGCAACCATCCAGAAAGAGGTGAACAGACCATTCCGGGCAGGTTTGTATGCCAGAATTTCAATGGAAACAGAAGAAACCTTAGAAAGAGGAACGATAGAAACCCAGGTGGAACTGATGAAAAACTTTGTGGCAGATACGGAAGATATTTCGGTTGCGGAAGTTTATAAGGACTCAGACTATTCAGGTACAAATTTTGACCGTCCTGGATTCGTACAGATGATGGAAGATATCAAGCATGGAAAAATCAATTGTGTTATTGTAAAAGATTTGTCCAGACTTGGAAGAAATTATGTCGAAACCAGCAATTATATTGAACGAGTATTCCCATTTTTCCATGTAAGATTCCTAGCTGTGACAGATGATTTCGATTCCTTCAGAGAGGGTGTGGATCTTACCGTTCCGCTGAAGAATATCATCAATGAGTTCTATTCGAAAGACCTTGCCAAAAAGAGCAGCAGCGCAAAAAAGCGCTTTGGAAAAAGGGGAAATTTACAAGTGCCTGGGAACCGTATGGTTACAGAAAGTCAGAAGAAGACCATCATCAGCTGATTGTTGATGAAGAAGCTGCAGAACATCTAAAAAGTATATTTTCTATGTATATGGATGGCAGGAACTATAGTGATATTGCAAGACAGCTCAATAAAGATGGAGTTTTATCGCCGACTTTACAGAGAAAATTCTATAAAACTGGTGAAAAGCCGCTTCCGGAGTCAAAACCCTGGAACAATTATGAAGTGAAGCGAGTACTTCAGGATGTTCATTGCACAGGTGATTCTGTATTTGGAAAATATCAGCAAAGTGTTTTCCAGGGAAATAAACAGAGAAACCGACCAGAGAGTGAATGGGTGCATGTGGAGAACACGCATGAAAGGATTATAGATAGAGAGTTGTTTCAACAGGTACAATTTAAAATCCAGGAATATACGGAGGCTTATAAGAAGAAACATCAGCAGAACAATGGGGCTATTCGAAACCATAATTTCTATACAGGAAAGATATGGTGCGGAGGCTGTGGCAACCGCATGACGTTGTCCAGAGAAAGAAATGGCACATTCTTTTATATCTGTGGAGCCAATACTAACCATAAATCCGGAGGAAAGCAATGCAAAGGGCACAGAGTCAGAAAAGAATATGTGGATGACGATGTTCTTCGCCTGATCCAAACGCATATGAAAACCGTATTGGATACAGAAAAATGATTCAGGAAATGAATGCAGCTTCCAAAAATCAGACACAGTACCTGCTTTTGGATAAAGAGGTGGGGAAACTCCGACGGGAACTAAGCCGAATCAGTAAGCGTAAGTCGGATTTATATGAAGATTACTCGGAACGTTTGATTACAGAAGAAGAGTACATACAGTTTTCTCGGATCTATTCCAATGAAATTGAGAATATCAAGAGCCGTCTGGACACAGTATTGGCGGCAAAGGTTCGGTATTCCCAGGATTACCACATTGAAGAAGGCTGGGGAAATGTGATACATACTTATATGTCAAAGCGTAAGCTGACAAAAGAAATGGCAGATGCCTTTGTGGATTCAATTATTATCCATGGTAAGTATGATTATGAGATCAAGCTGGTATATGACGATCAGTTTGCAGATTTACAGAAATTAAAGAAAGAGAAGGAGGCGCAGTCAAGATGACAGATCATAGAAAAACAGCTGTTTACATCCGTTTATCCGCAGAAGATGACAATGTAGATGCAGAGCCAAAAAAGAGAGCGACAGTGTAACTTCTCAGAGAATTCTGTTAAAATCATTTGTGATTGATCAGTTTGGTGTTGCTGAGGCAGATATCCTGGAATATGTGGATGACGGTGTCAGCGGTACTCATTTTAAAAGGCAGGGATTTCAACAGCTGCAGGATGACATGAAAAGTGGAGAAATCGGCTGTGTAGTTGTAAAAGACTTTTCCAGATTCGGAAGAGACTATCTGGAAGTTGGATTTTATATTGAATATATTTTTCCACTTCTACAGATACGATTTATTTCGATTAATGACAGCTATGACAGTGCAGCAAGCAGCGGAATGACTGGTGGAATGAATGTAGCATTGCAGAATCTGGTATACAATATGTATAGCCTGGATTTGTCCAAGAAAATTTCATCAGCATTACAGACAAGAACGAGAAATGGTACACGCCTTCCAGTAAATGCCAGATATGGCTATAAAAAAGGAAAAGACGGAAGACTGGAAGTTGATCCGGAGGCTGCAAAAGTCGTGAAAATGATTTTTCGGATGGCAGCGGAAGGAACAAGTTTTGCAGATATTACAAGGGAATTGAACAGACAGGCGATTGCCACTTGTGATGAGCAGAAATTATCAAGAGGGGATCAGGTGCAGTTCCAGAGGTTTGACACGATCAAAAAGAAACATTGGAGCCTACGACAGTAGCGGCAATTGTCCGGGATGAGATTTATATTGGAACCAGAATCTGGGGAAAAACACGTTGCAGTATGCATACCGGTCATAAAGCAGTTCTGAATGATGAAACAGAATGGATTCGCCTGGAAAATCATCATACGGCAATTATAGACAGGGCATTGTTTGAAAAAGCAAATGAAATGCATCCGAAAAAGAAGAGAAGTGTTGCGGAATCACGCACCAATTTTACTCTGGAAAGGCGTAAAAAACAGCCGGCATTACTGATATGTGCCAACTGTGGGCATTCTTTACTAAAAGAAACGGAGCATCTGCTAAAATGCTCAGATGCTCGAACCAATGGAGATCCTGTGTGTCGAAGTCTGGTGATCCGACGGGAACCGCTGGAGGAGAATATCCTTGGGCTTGTCCATCAGTATGCAGCGTCAATGTTGGAAAAAGAAAAGAAGTATCTTCCAACAGGCAATGCGACGACAAAGAGATCAATACCGCAGAATTGCAAAAACAAAGCCGACAGTTGACCTCGGAAAAGATGAAACTCTATGATGCTTACAAAGATGGTCGTATAGATCGTGATTCGTATAAGCAGAGAGCTGGAAAGATAAGTGTACAGCTGGAGGAAATAAAACGAAAGATAGAAGATGCGGAGAATAGTAAAAAGCTTCTTGAACAAAATGAACTTTCTGATAAAATAAAACTAAAAGATTTCTTGGGAATTCAGAAGTTCGATACAGAGAAGTTGCGTGAGATTATCAAGGTGATCCGTGTTCATAGTCAGGATGAAATTGAAATCGAATGGAATTTTGACGATATTTTTTCGGAACAGAGGTAACTTGAGCAGGACAAGAAGGACTTATCAGAAGATAATAAAGGTGCTGGGACTACCTGATGGAAGCGTCAGATAGTCTTCGGCAGAAAAAAATAAAATTTTTTTTGTCCTATACTTGACACATCCACATACGCTACGCCATACGTTCTGCACAAGACTGGCAAGCAAGAACATGAACCCGAAAGATTTACAGTATATCATGGGACATTCAAACATCAGTATCACAATGAACTGGTATGCTCATGCGTCCATAGATACCGCAAAATCAGAGGTTCAGCGTCTAATCGCATAAGAAGTATTTACCACGATTTTAACCACGCTTGATAGCGAAAATATAAGAAGATAGACCTAGATATGTGAGGTTTACCACAAAAGCAAAATGCCCGTAGAGCCTATAAAATAAGGCTTTGCGGACATTTAAGAAGATATAAAAAGATAGTCAAAAAGACATATATGATTTGTTATAAATATTTTATCGGATATTTGCACGAAAAAGTTTACTTATGCGATCAAAAGAAGTAAAATATAAAAG
>ENA-OQDD01000733-OQDD01000733.1-human-gut-metagenome-genome-assembly--contig:-NODE-733-length-12525-cov-2.216245_pt1 | contig 12525 bp, 18 predicted proteins | sample MGYA00242507_ERZ504598 | MGnify/ENA primary metagenome ERZ504598 (study PRJEB26092, sample SAMD00036318) | human gut metagenome | host: Homo sapiens | study: EMG produced TPA metagenomics assembly of... | reverse complement strand
CTTCTCCATATAATTAGCTCTACGTCTACCGTATTGATAATCAGTTTCAGTATTACGAAGTATAAGACCTTCAAAACCTATATTAATAAAATTATTTCTAGCTTTAATAGCTTTATCATTATTATTAATATATATACTAGGAAGAATAATCAATCGCTCTTTATTATTATAATGTTCTTCAATATTATTAAAAGAAGTAGGCTTTTTAATATGATAACGATACATATTTCTATGAGCTTGGTCACCTTCCATCATAATATCATAACACCAAAATTGAAGAAGTTTATTTTCAGTACAATTAGCATCTTTAACAAAATGATTAATTTGATTAACAGTATAACCGGGAAGATAAACTTCACCATCAAGTGCTGCAAATCCATTAATCATATCGTCGATAATATTTGTATTAATAGTAGCAAGCAGATAATCTTCAAGATAGCCAAGAGTATGCCAAATAAGACCTTCACGACTTTGGAAACGAAGTCTAACAGGTTTAAACATATCATTTTGAGTATAAGCAGTAACAATACAACGAAGACCATTAATCTTATACTGACCATACATACAACTGACTTTTTTCCAAACATTACCATTATACGTTTTAGCAAGCATTGGAAGTAGAAGATTAGTATTTCCATTACTAAGGTCTTTAGGTAGATAAGTATTTAGAAAATTAAATAGAGTATCATTATCTCCATCCTCCACGGGGGGTAAACCCTGCATATCACAAAGTTCATCAAGATATGTATATCCTTGTTTAATCTTATCATTATATCTACTTTCAAGTTCTTTTTGACCATCTTTTTGAGTAACAGCATAAACTTCTTTACGAATATTACCTCGTACAAGACCATAAAAAACAGTGATACTATTAGTACCACTGTCAAGTTCAGCCCACCAAACAGTAGGCACACCATTATTATTTCTACGATAAAGTTTATTCATTATGTTCACTTATTTTTAAACCATTAAATGCAAAACTAACAGCTTTACCACCTAGAAGTTTAGCTTTACGCTGAGCAATCGTTTCCTTTTTAGGCTTAATAGCCTTTGCAATACCGGTGCTAACATCAATGGGTTGACCTGTAAAGACATCTTTTGATTGATTAACTCTGCTAGAACTTCTAGCGCGTTCCTTGGTTCTTTACTATAATATCGTACTGGGTTTCTTCTCTCGAAATCAAGATTTTTTCATGTATATCAATAATTCTTTTAATAATAGTATTACGATAATCAATATAACTTTGAGCTTTTTCTGGATGATGTTCTAGAATAAGATAAAGTTTATCAAGAATATATTCAATACTAGAAAGAGTAATACGATAACCATAATTAATAGTTTGTCTAGGACGAGAACCATCAGGATAAATAATAGTACAATCTAAATCTTTAATATAAGATTCAATTGCATCAGCCATTGTAGATTTATCAATAACATAATTAATATATCTAATATCTCTATCATCTAGCTTTTCTTCATATCCTTTTATTATCATAGATTTTCTTTCTTACATTTATAAATAATAATACGAGCTGGCTTACCTATAAGACAATGATTATATTTAAACCATTCAATAATATCAAATGTAGGATAAGTTTTAGCTATTCCTTCAATAAGAGCATAACCTTCTTGATAATTAAAATTACTATGAATAGTTCCACCATTATCAGTATCAAGTAGGCTAAACTTTTTGATATATTCAACGTCATCATTAGAAGATAGATTAATTTCTCCATAACAATAAATATCTTTTTTATCAATACGTTTATTATCTATATTAAGATATTCCCATTTATCAAGATTTTGTTCATCTTCTTCAGTAATTGGACGCATAACAGTATATGTAATACCAGCTAAACTTTTAGTATGGCAAAGTATTACTTTCTTCCGTATCCCAAGTAAATTCAGTTTCTTCTCCATAATTCTCTTCTATATATTTAACAACTTGCTGAGTTAGTTCATTAATAACATTTGTAGAATAACTACTTCTCAATTCTGCAAAATCTTTAACGCCAAGTTCTTTAGGAATAATAATAGGTATAATATCATAATCATTCTTAAGAATCACAGCTTCCATAAGACCAGTTCTATCATTATCCATAAGGCTAATAAGAAAACCATTTCGATTAAGTTTACTACGAAGCCAATCATATTCAATTTGACGAAGTTATAAGTTTCATGTGGAATATTAACAACACCAATAGTTTTAGATTCAAGGGTAGACCCCCCGTAGAGGATGGAATGATTAATACTCTTTAGATAACATTCAAGACTTAATCTATCTTTAGTAGATTTAGTTATAATAATAACGTCATAATTATCTAATTCAAGATTAATAACTCCCTCAATAGTATTACTATTAGTTATAAACTTAACTTCAGTTTTCTTATTTCTATTAGGAAAATATAATTTAACATTAACTATTCCTCTTTTATCTTGTCCAAGAACGTAACCATAACATAAATCTGTTTTATCTTTATCGTAAAAATATTTAGGAATAGGATTAGTTGAACGATTAATATAAAATTGGTCAACAGGATAAACAAAATGAGTATTAAGAAAATTAAGATTAATACCAAATTGTCCCCAATACTTAGCATCTAAATTATTCCACGGACGAGTAACAAGTTCAATAATAGGTTTATGATTACGTACATTATTAATAGCCCTAGTAATATTATAATCGTTGTTTTCATCTTTATCTTGTCCATAAATAATATTTCTAAAAGTATAAGCAATATGTTTAAGAACAAATAGAAATTGACTTTTAATAGAAATATCAATTTGCTTATGAACAATTTCAGAGAGTACAGTTGCAGCAGCATCTATACAATCCCCCCACCAATATCCAGCAAAATCTCTTCCTTTAAGTTTATTCCTATTATCATATCTAAAACCAAAACTAGGATGAGTATCTTCACGAAAAGGACTAGATATAAATTCTCCTGTATCTATACAATGCTGTATATCTTCAACACTAATTCCAGTATAAGTGCTAAAAATAGTAATTTGACTAACTTTAGAGAAAATATAATCTTTAGTTAAAATAGTATTACTAATATTTCTTTTCATAATATTTCTAATTTGACCTTTATCGTGAACATATAAAAAAAGAGGATTAGGTACTAAAATAGTACCCAATCCTCTTACATACAACTATTTAACTAACTTTAATTTTTTAAAATGGTAAATCTTCTGTTGGATTAACAAAAGCACCAGCAGCATCATTACCGCCACCAAATGGACTAAAATCTCCACCGCCATTAAATCCACTAACAGGATTTATAGGAGCAGCAGTTTGAACACCAGGCATTACACCAACACCAGGCATAGCAACATTTGGCTGTTTAGCTTGTTCGGCAGATTTCTGATAAACAATACTTTCTTTATAAGGATCAATATGCAACTAGGAGCAGATTGTTCTTTATAAAGTTCAATAACTCCATCGTTAATAAATGTAGGAAATCCTAAATCACCAAATGAAGATTTACTTCCAACAACAGCACGCCATTTACCATCATTCTTAACGAAACGAAGAAGCTTCATCCAAATAGTAATAGGTTTACCTTTAGCATCATTATAAACAGGCTTACCATTATTATTAAGTAACTTAACATAATTTTCAAACACAGTCTTATAACCAGCTATAACTTCTTCAGCTTCAACAGGTACATACTGCATATTTTCATCAAAATCTTCAAAAGGCAAAGTAAGAGCATCAATTTCTTCTTCTGTTAAATCACGACCTTTAAGAACAAATACATTATATATATGTTTCATAAAGCGGAAAATGTTATCAACTTTCCAAGCACCTTTACCACCGGGAATAGTTTCAACATTACTTTCAGCAGGAAGAAGACGTTGAGTTACATAACGACGTTCATTGATATTTTCATGATTACTAGCAAAAGTAAATGTAAGATAAGGAATACTCATACCAGCAAATGAAGCATACCTTGAACATCATCTTTCAATGTAGCCCAATCAACTTTAACATCTTCAAGATGGCCAATAAACAAGCCATTAGCTTTATTACAATCAGTACGTTCATCAAACTTTTTACGAGTTACATCACGTAAATCATTATTAATACCTCTACCTCTACGTTTTTTAGGAGTTTGTACTTCTGCATTAGCAGTTTGTTCAGCACTTGCTACAACAGTAGCTTCATTCTTAATTTCTTTTTCTGTCGACATAATTAAAGTAATTAAAAGAATTATTAGATAAAATAAGAGCTGCACCATTAGCAATACTAACAATGCAGCTCTATGTTCAAGATACTATATTTCTAGGACGAAGATTTGATTATTCAGCAGTTTCTTCTTTTTCAGCTTTCTTACCGATACGAATAGGTTCTTCATCTTTATATTCGGTAAGCATTGCAATCTTAACAACAATATCTTTATGACCGTTATTAACAACAGCTTCTTGCAAGTTGTCAATGTCTACTGTATAAACACGATTCTTAGAAGTAGCTTCTTCATCAGTCATATCAGCTTTCAACTGTTTCCAAACATTAGAGTCAGTAAAGTTAAGAGTTACACCAATACCAGACAAAGCAGCAGTATTAGCACATTTAGAACCTTTAATCTTAGCAACTTCATCACCTTGAATACAGCTAACCAAAAGTTCTTTCTGTTCATCTTCGGTAATACCTTCACGACCAAGAGCAGCTTTAAGTTCTTCATTAGAAGAAGATAAAGCACCTTCAAGAGTTTCTTGGAAATAAGTATTAACATACTTAATCTTATCATTCTTAGTCATACGAACACGAGTAGTGCAAGGATTACCATTCTTGTCTAATTCAGCAATACCTTTAGCCAAAGCCCAAATATCAAATTCAGCATGAACAGCCATAGCAGCTTCGGGAGATTCAATATCCAAACCTTGTTCTTCACAGAAAGCAACAACTTCGGGTACTTTATTGATAATAGCATTATCAATATTTGCACAGTTATTAATGAACATTACATATTCACCATGAGCAATGCCGAGAGCTTTAGAAACTTGGGCAGTCATACGGAAACTACCAGGAGTAGAAACAACTACCAATTCAGGTTCTTCACTAACTGCTCTTTGACCAGCATTAACAATACCCATACCAAAACTCAAACCTTTCTTAAAGTCTTTCATAATTATAATTATTTAAAAAGTGAATAATATCAGTCATACGACTGTTTTGTTTAATAATAATTTCTCTAGTTTGTTTATGTTATTGAATTTCAGTAATATCAATAATATCTTCATTACTTAAATCAATACCTTGCATAGTCTTTAATTCTTCTGTGCTTAAACAGCCCATAATTAAATCATTAGCAATTTCACGAGCACCATAAACAAATGCTCTATGACTTATCATTATTTTAGGATATTTCTTATAAGTATCTTTTTCAAAACATCCAGCAACAATAGCATCTTTATAAGTAAACTCACCAGTAGCAACCATATTACGTTCTCCAATTTTACGATAAAAACGATAACTAGTAATATAATCAATAGGAACAGCAGGTATTCTATAAACAGGAACTTACCAGTAGAAGCAATTTGTTTAGCTTCAGCAGTATTAGTAGCTATTTCAAACTTACCATTAAGTTGATATTCTTTATATATATTACCATTATAATCTTTATAGTATTTAACAGGATAAACATATATATGTTCATGGTCTTTATCTTCTGCATTTTTAGTTTGTGCCTCTTTGGGAGTAAGACACTTAATACAGTCAAATGGAAGTTTATCTTCATCATAAGCATTAAAGCCATCTGTATATTCGTACAGAGCGCGATAATTATCTACTTTTTCCCAACTCACGCTGCCTTTGACAAGTAATGCCTTAATAATGTGAACATCAACACCTGTTTTACCTTGAACTACATGAATATGTTCAATGCAAGTAGAAAATGGAAGTCTAAGGTCTTTAGCTCTCATTGCAATAGCAAGACCATCTTCAACAGACTTAATACCACATTTATCACTACGCATAACACGTTTGATAAATACTTCAAGACTTGCAATTTCAGCTTCACTCATATAATTAAGCTGATATGGAGCAACAGAATGTTGAACACCATGTTGTTTTTCAATACCACTATTACTAACAGCAACAGTAGTATCATTAACTTTAACTTCTTTATCTTCGTCCATTCTATCAAAGAGCGATTTTGATTACACAACAAATGTAACTATTATATTTATACTAGCAAACAATATCATCAAAATTTTGAGCACTAATATCAGAATTAACATTCTGTATAACTTCATGGTTAGCTGATAACTTTTCCTTTTTAAGACTTGCTTCCTCAATAGTACCAGCTATATAAAGTTTATGTACTTTAAGTTTTGATTGACTACAATTAACATTATTATAACGATAAATAAGTTCATCTATTGTATCACATAAAGGTGAGGTTAAATCCATTCGTCTACGCTTGTTTCTAGGCTGTCAGTTGAATTATTTTTTATAGATAATACTCTTAATAAGCCATCATTAAAAGACTTCAAATTCAGCGTGGAAATAGCCTTAGATTTGATTATACGAGCAGTCCCTTTCTTGCTTCCAGACTTGTACAAAACAGGAATACCATTACTATCAACTAGAACTTTATCCTCAATTTTATCATGATAATCACCACAAATTTCACCTAATTTATCATTAATATATTTAGTTATAGTAGCAGCATATTCACCTCTCTTACTAATAATAAGAAATCGTTTATCAGGATTATCTTTAATAATTTCAACTATTCTTTCTAGCTTACAAACATTATCAGAACATATAAGCATACGTTCACGAACAATATTATAAAAAGTCTTAACTCGTTCAGCAAGAACAAGAGGGTTATAACATTCATCAATTTGTTTACTAAAAGGATTAGTCATATCCATATCAGCACTCCATCCATTATATTCAGCTATTTCTGTAATATATTGCATAGCACTACGTCCGTCTTGAGTACCATTTCGAGCACATTTAATATTATCAAGATTACCAAATACTTGAATAGTCTGAGTAATAAACTCAGTATATTTATCATAATTAGCAATATCATCTTGATTAATAAATGGAATTGGCTCTCTATGTTCCTCTACGGGGAGTATGGCTCGCATACCACTAGAATTTAGAATATTATTAATAGGTGGAATATTATTATAAATCTTAGTTAACTTAGAAGTATCAATAGTTTTTTCAGTTAGAATCATAAGTTTAAATCTAGCATGATTAAAAACTGTATTACAAGATAAATTCCATTCGTTAACTCCAACAACAATAGAAATATCATAACTATAATTATATCTACTATTAACATAAGTATGAGTAAGAATATTAATAGTATCTATATTTATATTATGATTTTTAAGACTATCAACAATTTCAGTTCTTCTTTTCCAATTATCTGTAACAATAAGTATTTTAATATTATCATTCTTATTTCTCATAAGACTAATAATTCTACTTATAATTTCACAATAATCAACAGGTGGAACACAATTAATAGTTCCAATACCTTTATATTCTTTAGAACCCCATTTATTAATTAGTCTATCATAAGTTTCTTCAACTATATTTCTCATCCAAAATCATCTTCATTAAAAATAGGATTATACATACCACTATATTTTTTAATTTTACTTTTACCTTTACCTTTAGGAGAAATCTTAAGTTTAATAGGATTAATAATCTTCATAGCTTCTTGATAATAAAATTTGAAATTAATATCTCTAAGAGAAATATCTTTATCATCAAGACTATTAATAACTGTTACAACAGAACCAGCTGCCATTCTACTACGAGAACCATTATCATTATGAACTTCTCAATAATATAACCTCTATTAGAAACATAAAACCTAACATATCTTTGACAAACAACATGAGTAACTTGTCCATTTTCAATCTTAGTTTCTTCTACATGAAATTGTCTACCTACATTTTGAGTAAGACAAAAGTCAAGAATATTAGTAGCTTCTTGAAGAGTATCCATCACAGGTTTATTCTTAAGAAAATAGTTTTCAATAGCTTGAGCAACAATAGGCATAGAATAACCTTTAGTTAAATCTAAAGAATACATCATAGGATTAAGAGCACCTTTAGATTCAATTTTAAGTTTACCTTTAGACCTAAATTGAGTAATATAATTATTAACATCACGAGCTATAAGACTATGAACAACATCACTATCTGCTTGCATTCCAGTAATATTTTGCCACCAAGTAGTAATTTCTTTAAATTTATCTTCTTGACTAGCATAAACTTTTACCATAATACCATCAGTATTAGCACTAATAATATGAATATTATCTAGTTCAAGAGCTTCGCATAACATGAGAAGCATAAGTTGTCCATTAACAGTAACTTTAAGAACAGCAAGACGGTCATATAAATCTCCTTTTTCAAATCCAAGTTTACCATAAATACTATTTATGACAATCTTTAGAACTAAAGCAAGAATATCTTTAGCAATTCCATCTATGTATTCTTCTTCGCTATGTTTCACATCAACACGTTTTTGTTTCATCCAACTAATTAAATTACAAAAAGCATTTGTATCAATATGAGCAGGAGCAACTTTATGAACACCTATTATACTAGGATAAAAACTAGCAACATCAAAATGATAAATGGTAAAAGGTTTACCCCCCGTGGAGGATGGAGTTAAGTAATCGCCATAAGGAGTAGTTGAATATAACTCCATAGGAACATCTTGACTATGTAAACCTCCAGTTGCAAGAGTATAAGTTATTATCTCCAATTTTAACATTCTCACTAAAGGCATCTTTATTAACTCTATAAATTGTAGTTTTATAAAGTTTATCAAGTAAATCTTGAAGTTCCTTAGTTTTAAACTTAATAAAAGGAAAAATAACTTTTTTAAAACTCATAGCAGTTCTTTCAGTTTTCTTACCTTTCCATTGTTCGGGAGCAAGACCACTAAATTTACTATAAAATTTCTCAAAAAGAATATCAGCAGTTTTACTACGACTAGAATTAAGAACATCAACATCGTATGCTTTACTAATAGCATAACGAGATTTAATTTCTTCTGGATAAAGACGAACTATTTCAGCTACAATGAAAACATCATTAAGATTATAATACATCATAGGTTCAATATATTCATCAAGAATAAATCTATCCCATTTATCTACTAGCTTATTAAGCTGACTAACACTCATTCCTTTAAGATTAGGAATTTCATTATATAGTTCCGCTTCTTTTTCATTAATATCAGGAAGTTCATATTCTAGAAGTTCATACCATTGAAGATTAATTGAAGTTTGTTTTAAACCTTTAGGAACAGGTTTACGTTCACCTGTTTTACTATCTACAACTACACTTGCTTTATTAAGAGCAAATATACGCATTACATCAACACCTGTAAATGGTAGTTTATATTTTCTAAGACTATTAAGATAAAAATCAGTTTTAAATTTATCTTTATCATCTTGACTAGAAATAATAGTTTTACTAGTTTCATATAACTTATTAATAAGTTCTTTCGTACTATTCGTACGCATATAAAAACTAAGTAAAGCAGCAATCATAAGATTATCATAATTGAAATTATTAAATCCATACAAGTCAGTACGAATAATATTTCCATTAGAATCTTTATAACATCTAGTCTTATTAATATAACCTATCATAGAAAGTAATTGACTATCATCTGTATCTGTTATATAAAAACTATGTTTTTCAACAGTTTCAAGACGAGCCTTAATTCTTCAACAGATAGTTTTTGAACTAAAGGAATAGCTTTATTATCAGCATTAACACAATCTTTAAATACTTTAAGATAACTATTAATACTAACAAAAGTAACAGAAAAGAAATTTCTTAAAACTTCAACATCATAAGCTATACAATTAATCATTTATATAATTTAATCCATAGTTATTTCTATTTTGATTAGCCCAATTAATATCATCAGCAAAACGTTGTTTAAATACATGATAAAGATTATCATCTTTAAATTTAATAAGAGGAGAATAATTACTAAATACATATTTACCGCCAGTAGCCATAAATCTAGGAATTGGATTATCACTAATACTATGATAAGCATCACCAAATATAAATAAATATTTATAATTAATTCTAGCTAATTCTTTCCATAGAATATTACGACATTTATCAATAGCAGTAAGATATGTATTATAATTATTAGAACAAGCACATTTAATACTATAAGTCATATACACATCTTCAGTATTATTACGTCCAGAATATTCATCATAAAGATTACCAATATCAGTAAATAATTGATAATCTTCACAATAATTTCTATCACCTCTAGGAAATAGGAAAACAATATCTCCATGAATACTTCCTCTACCACCTTGTATATATCTACCTGTATTAAATATACGATTTGGGCATCTAGCACAATCAGGATATTCATCCACAGTTTACTTGCCATAAGATAACACTAATTGATTACTAGCACGAGAACAAGCAACATATAATCTACGAAGCATTTCATCTCTATTAGTATAAGGATGACCATATTTATCATAAATCATATCATTAATATCTACAAATACATTTTTATAAGTAGAACCTTGTGCTCTATGAGAAGTAATTGCAAAGCCATAATCTAAATCTCTACTAAATAAAATCTTACCATTACTATTCGTAATATTAGAAGCGATAAGATATTTACGTTTAAAATCAAAATACTGTTTCCATTTACTTCCACGTTCAGAACTACTAGCTTTTTTAGCATCATCAATAAGACTAGTCAACTTCTTATAATACATCTGAAATGTATAATTATCATAATGGTCAATAACAAATAAAGGTTGAGTTATAGCACCACCATGAATAGCTTGAAACTTAATAAGAAATCCTTTAACTCATAATCATTATCAACTGTATCAACAATATCTTTAACAATATATTCTTCACTATTGTTTATAATAATATCATTAAAAACATTAACAACAGTAGTATAACTCATTATTAAATCATTACGAGTAATAAGACTTTTATCAGCATCTTGAATAATCATATGTCTTACATGGTTATTCCATTGTGCAACACGACTATTAGTATAAGCTATAATACGATACAAATCAATATTTTTAGTATATTCTTCATCATTAAAACAAGTATCAATTAAATCAGAAAATTCAGTTTGACCACAAACATAAAATCCTTTAGTTTCTTCATTATAATCTTGTCTATTTTTAGATATATAATCAAGAAATCTCCATCCATTCTTATTATCTATATCTTCTCGAAGAAGTTTAAGAAGTTTACTAATAGGATTATTATCTCCTTGTCGTACAACTTCTTTAAGATAATAAGTATTACTAGCAATAAGAAAAGCTTGACTAGTTTTCTCATTAACAGGAGGAAGCTGAGAACTATCCATAATCTTATAACTTTCATTATAAGCCTGACTATATCTTAGTTGTAATATCAATTAAATTAATAATATACAACTTTCTCCGTTTCGATTTTTAAATAAAATCTACTCTCTTACGAGATAGTCGATGAACCTTACTATTATCATGTTTCACAACATAATGAGTAGTCTTGGCTGCTGATTGTCATATAATAATAGTTTTTCGAGCATTCACACTTAGATTTTCATCTTATGTTGTAGCACTATTATCTTCACGAGTTTCCAGCAATTAGAAGAATTTTAACTCGGCAATAGCTTTACCGAGCATTATAACTTTAATTTGAAGCTTCTTACATTTATTACTAATATACTTAACAAGTTTAGCATTAAGCATAGAAGCTTCATCAATAATTAAAACTTTAAGACCATCTAGTTTATCTTTTCCAACAGGATTAAAGGCAGGATTTTCAGGGTCAAAATTTTCAATATTAACATCAAGTCTAAAACCAAATAATGATTGAATAGTATTAACTTCTTTTCCACCAATAGAATTACTAAGAACTCTACAAGCTTTATGTGTAGGAGCAGCACAACCTATAACACCACCAGACCATTTGCAATTATTAATAACATATTTAATAACAAATGTCTTACCTGTACCTCCAGCACCGCAAAGAGCATTAATATATTTCTTATCATCCCAAGGCTGTGCAAGAAACTCAATAAGTTCATGCACAGCTATTTCTTGGTCTTTAGTAAACTTAATGTTAGTATCTTTTCTATTACTATTAGCAATATTAAGATTACCAATCATTACAATTCGTTGTTTACATCAATAAGATTATTTTTAACTTTATCTTCATATTCTTTCCATTCTTGAAAAGCTAAAATAGTAGATTCACTATCACAACGATTATAACACGTAGTAATATGAAACAATTCCTTAGCAAAAGGCATTTTAACAATTTTACCTTTAGCTATAAGTCCAGCAGCAAAAGGAATATAAAATCTAGTATCAACAATTTTTCTATTTTCACTATCTCTTATAATTTTAATTCTATGATTATATTCATCTAATCGACGAGCATAAACAACTTTCTTTCCTTTAGTTCTGTAACTTTCACCTGCAATGCTATATATCTGCCATTACATTTATATTTCAATTTACACCATTCAA
>ENA-OQDD01000730-OQDD01000730.1-human-gut-metagenome-genome-assembly--contig:-NODE-730-length-12574-cov-1.730537_pt1 | contig 12574 bp, 21 predicted proteins | sample MGYA00242507_ERZ504598 | MGnify/ENA primary metagenome ERZ504598 (study PRJEB26092, sample SAMD00036318) | human gut metagenome | host: Homo sapiens | study: EMG produced TPA metagenomics assembly of... | reverse complement strand
CACCGCTGCGACTCTGCCGCGGCGCGGCAAGCGCCATCTCCTGGGCCTTGTCCGCCGCGGCGATCCTGGCCTGCAGCTCGGCAATCTGAGCATTCGCGCGCGGACAGGTCGTTTTGAGCAGCATTGCGTGCCGCCGCCTCGGCAAGCCTGGCTTCATCATCTTTGCGCTCCAACTGCGCACGTAAATTGTCGATCTCGCGCTGAAGCTCGGCATTCTCCTTTTGAGCATCGGAACGAGCCTCAACCGCCGCGCGCTGACTTGCACTCTCGCGCTCTGCGGCAGCGCCTTCGAGCTTGGCGCGCAGCTCGGCAAGCTCAGCGTCGCGCTTGGCAACCTCTTGTGCCAGCTGCTGAGCTGCAGCGTTCTTCTGCTCGACAAGCTGAGCGTCGCGCTGAGACTCTGCCTTTGCAAAGCAGCCGTCGAGCGCGAGCGCTCAAGCTCCAGTGCCTGCTCGCCCTCGCGCTGGACCGCCTTCACGCGCTCATCCAGGTCGCGCCGAGACTCGGCATCGCGCACCTGCTTGACGATATCCGCATAGCCGGACGCATCGACCTTAAAAACTTCGCCACAATGCGGGCACTTGATCTCGTTCATAGCAGCTCCTCGATGGACGCAAATTTCAACCGCCTACACTCTACCGCGCCGCACGGACAAAAAAGGCGCCGCTGCCATAATGGCAACGGCGCCAGAACCACCACAAAGGCGACTGTCCCTTTGTGGTGACTTGGGTCCTTACAGGTCGCGGTAGTCGATCAGGCGAAGATCGGATTGAGACTCGAGCCAAGCGCGAAGCTCGGGTCGATCAGTGCATCGACTTCTTGGTACGATCGGTCGTGAGCGAGCTGTTCTCCAGGATAAAACGATCGAGATAACCCGGATGGCACACAAAGACGACCGTCTCGCCGTCCACCATCCGCGAACCGTCTGCATGATTGCCTCTTTGGGCTCGTAGCCCGGCTCCATCGAGCGCATCACCATGCGCAGATCAGTATCTCCGCAATGCACCACAGCCGCGGGGTCGAAGCTCGCCTTTTGCTCCTTAAGGCCCAGCTCCTGAGCAACCGCCGAGATCGCTCGGTTAAGGTTTTTGCTCATGACGGCATGGGCCTCAAAGTAATCGGGCTCGCGGCCCACGATCTCGACAAAGCGGTCATGCTGCGCGCGGATCTCGATGCAGGCCTCGTCGAAGTCTATCAACTCCTCGCCGCGCTTAAAATGATCGCGGAAGGTACGGCTGCTATGGAACTCATCATTCTCGTTGAGCATGCTCGGAATGAGCGCCGGGTCGGCACACGGCTTGCCCAGGCACACGTTGGTATGCTGACCCACCGCAATGCCGGCATCCGCCACGAGCGACCAGCCACGCTCGGCCTCGGGCATATTGGGCATAAGTCCCGCCGAGCGCACCAGGCCCTCATTGATACTGCGGGCAATCCCCAGGTTAACGGCATACGAATAACCGATATCATCGGCACGAATGAGCAATTGCTTCATATTGACCCCCATCTACGGAAAGGGACACTTGAAGCGCAGCCAAGTGCCCCAGATAATTGTCCTACCGAACGGATGCTTTAGGCTTTGGCGGCAGCAGCGTCTTCGTCGAGCTGCTCCTTGGTAAAGCCAAAGAAGTAGGCGATGGCAGCGGCGGCAACAAATGCAGTGCCCGATGCAACGCAGCCCCATACGAGATTAGCAGTTCCGCCTGCAACATAACCTGTAATACCAAGGATATTAGTTGCGCCCAAAACATACGTGGTCACATTAGTGAGAGCCGCGATCAGGCCGCCGATAGCGCCGCCCGCGACCATGGCACCCAGCAGCGAGTATACTTAAAGCCGCAGCCATACAGCGCGGGCTCCGTCACGCCACCGACAATGCCGGAGAGCGAGAAACCAAGCATAGCGCCCTTTTCGTCGACCTCCTTAAGGCGCAGGAAGGCACCGAAGGCCATGCCCCACGTGGCGAACTGAGCGATAGCACCCGCGACCATAACGCAGGAGTCAGACCCTGAGGTGAGCACCTGCACAATGCCGAGGGCAATCAGAACCTGGTGCATACCGGTCATAACCAGGAACTCCCAAAGCGCGGCAATGGCGACGAGGGAGAGGATTGTGACGATGCCGCCAGCGTTTCCGAGGCCGAACATAAAGTTGCCGACCAGGTCGCCCAGAATGGAACCAATCGGAGCTAGGGCGCACAGGGAAACGGGGGTCATCACAGCCATGGTGCACACGGGCACAAACACCGTGGAGAGCATGTCGGGATGATCTTCTTCATGAACTTCTCGACGACCATCAGCACCGGCATAGACAGCAGCATGGGGAGCACGGTCGCAGAATAGTTGTTCAGCTGAGCCGGGAGCACGCCGTAAACCATCGTGGTCGTAGCACCAGAATCCGCAGCGGCGTTGACCAACGTCATGAACTCGGGGGCAATGAGCACGCCGCCGAGCATCATGCCGAGCGGCTGGCTGCAGCCGAGCTGCTTTGCGGCAGCCCAACCAGATAGACAGGGAGGAAATAATAGCCGGCGTTGTAAATCCAGTTGTAGAAGAAGTTGTAGATGTCAGAATCGGCAGACCAGATACCGAGCATGCCGTCGCCGCAAAGTACGGCAAGTGTGCGGAACATGGCGGCGCCCATGATAATGGGGATCGTCATGCACATTGTCTTGGACAGGTAGTTAAGGGCCTTCTTGCCCGCAGTCTTGACCGTCAGTGGCTCCTTGGTGCCGTCATCGAGGTTCTCGTCAATGGAGCCTTCGCCCTTGACGCCCAGCGCAATGGCGGCGTCATAGACCTTCGGCACGTTCTGGCCAATGATGACCTGATACTGGCCGCCAGACCACTGTGCGCCCAGCACACCCTTGATCTTCTTAACTTCATTATCATTGGGAATGGACTGATCTTTGAGGTTCAGACGCAAGCGGGTCATGCAGTGCGTCGCGTTCGTCACATTGGAGGCGCCGCCGACGGCAGCGAGCACGTCCTCGGCAATCTTCTTGTTATCGACAGCCATGTCGAATCCCTTCTCTTCCAACTAAAGGCCGTGGGACTTCACGGCACCAAGACGCACGATTCCGCTCGCGCCTGCGCAGCGCGCGATACCAGTTGGCAAGAGATTGATTTGCATGTGATTCCCGGGTGGATCGACATGAAAAAGCCCCGCGCACAACCGACAGAGACCCAATTATGGTCTTGGCAGAATCGGTAGTGCCTCTCGGAGCTGCGCCGTGAGTAACACCCAACACACGGCGAGTATATGCGGCAGATGCGTTCGTTGCGGCTCAGATTACCGACGAACGGTAGCAAACGACCCGCGAACGGTCGCCATGACGGAAAGGAAATACCAGAGAGCCTATTTATCCGAGTGGACAGAAGCCACGCGATTCACATGCATGATCAGATAGACGAGCTCCTCTTGGGCCAATGGCTCGCCAAAGGTCTCTTGAATCAGATCGTCGACACGGTGAGCGCAACGCGATGCCGCCGGATACTGCTCCACGAGCACGTCGTAAAGACGGAGTTCTCGGTATCGATCGGCTCTTTCTTTGCCACGCGGTCGAGCAGATAGCGCACATGAGTGGCAAAGCGGGCAAAGGCGAACGACGAGCGATCGACCGTCACACCCAACTCTTCTTGAATAATCGCGACCGTCATATCGAGCAGTCGCTCCTCGTGCTGCTCGGCAAGCACGCGCCGCTCGCTCGGCTTAACCGATGCGTTGACAATCGACATGGCAATGCCCGCGGCCTCGCTTCGGGGCATACGCACACGGAAGCTTTTCTGGATGCCGCGAACAGCCAGCTCGCCCAAGCGGTATTCGATGGGATGCAGCTGCTCCAGATCGCGCTCGAGCGGCAACGACACCACCATGTGTTCGCGGGCGCGCTTAATGGCAAACTGGATATGGTCCGCCAGTGTAATGGGGAGGTTAGGGCTCAATTCGTACAAAAGCTGTCCGGTTGCGATATCAGCCAGCTGAGCAGAAAACTCCAGCACCTCGGGGTCGACCTCATCAATAAACGCCAGGTACTTTGAATCAATGCCGTAAAAGGTACGCGTGATGACATCCAGGTCGACCTCATGCGGCATATCGCCAAAGCCGATACCGCGACCCAGCGCGATAAGCTGACGCCCCGCGCCGTCTTCGCAGATGGCAGCGTTATGGTTAATGCGCTGGATAGCCCTCATGGATTCATCGCTCCTACTGAAACGCGCCGCACAGACCATCCGCGCGGCGCGTTCATTCTACCTGCACTTACAGCTACAGTCCAAAGAAGCCTAGGATTTGGTCACGGCTTACGGGCTTGTAGTTGTTGGCATCGAGGCCAACGTCGTAGCGCAGAACCGGGCGCTCGCGATCGCGGTTGCGCGCGTTGGTGCGGTCTCCCCTGCTGTGGATATGCCCGTGCAACATGATGGCGCCACGCGCCTTGCCGTTCCAGCTGAGCATGGGGTAATGCTCATTACCAGGCGATGGCCCTTCGCGTAACCGGGGGCGACCTCCAGATAATCGCGCACCTCATCCAAATGTGCGGCGCGTCTGGATCTTCCCAGTCGCCGTCATGGTTACCGCGGATGAGCGTTACGTTCTGACATTCGATGCGCTCGCGCAGGCGCACCGCCTCCGCCAGGGGCAAACGATAGGTAAAGTCTCCCAAGATATAGAGGCGGTCGTCCACAGCCACGCACTCATTGATGGCATCGATGACCTTGCGGTTCATCTCCTCGACCGAATCAAACGGTCGATCCATGTCGTGCAAGATATTCGTATCGCCCAGGTGCAGGTCGGCGGTAAACCACATCATCGTCTCTGTCCTCATTTCGCAACGCGTATAAGACCTGTTTAGTATACAGACGCGGCGATGAGACAGTCACCCAAAGAGCCCGCCGAACAGACCTCGGCGACGCTTGTCCTGCTTTTTCGAAGCGTCATCCCGCGTCTTCTTGCCCTGCCGCTTCTTACGGTCCTGCTCCAACTCATCGTCATCGAGTAGCATATCCCACTCAAACGGATCGTCTGTCAGATCGAACAGGTCATCGTCATCAAACACGTGCGCCTCCATTACCGATTAGCGAGCATCCACAACGTAGTTGAGAAGTCTACGGGCCCGTGCGGACACAAATTCATCCTGTCTGCGTCTTTCAATCGTTTGCCGCAACGCTTGCGCAACGGAACGCTTGCAGATAAGATGGGAACACGGATGGCACCCGTGGCAGCGGGTCTTGCCAACTCCGATACACGTTTTCATCGTGAGAAATGGCCGTCTTCGCTTACGCGGGGGCGGCCACTTTGTTTATCCCTATGTCATCTGATTCTAATGCACAAACATGCGCACGAACTTGCGCTTCCAGCTTGCGTAAGGGGCATAGCGGAACGGCACGTCCAGCCACGTTGCCTTGTTCACGATGCTCTTCTTGTGGCTAAACGTATCGAAGCTCTCGCGTCCATGGTACTGTCCCATACCGCTCGCCCCCATGCCGCCAAAGCCCATATGGCTCGTGGCCAAATGCATAATGGTGTCATTAACACAGCCACCACCAAAGGGCACGTAACGCACAAAGCGCTGCTGAACCTCACGGTCTTGGCTAAAGATATACAGGGCCAGCGGCGTCGGACGATCCGTAATAAACGTCTCGGCCTCGTCTAGGCTCTCAAACGACAGCACCGGCAAGATGGGGCCGAAAATCTCCTCCTGCATTACGGCGTCCTCAGGCGCCACGCCGTCCAAAATCGTCGGTTCAATCTTGAGCGACGACTCGCGCGCGGTACCTCCCAGCACAACCTTGTCGGGTCGATCAGCCCGCGTACGCGCGCGAAATGCTTGGCGTTGACAATATGACCGTAATTCTCATTGTCGAGCGGATGCTCGCCAAACATGCGGCGGGCCTCCTCCTTGATGAGGTCCAGCAGCTCGTCGTGCACGCGCGCATCGACCAGCAGGTAGTCGGGCGCCACGCAGGTCTGCCCCACGTTGAGCCATTTACCAAAGGCGATACGGCGTGCCGCGACCTTCAAGTTAGCGTCGCATCCACGATGCAGGGACTCTTTCCGCCCAGCTCAAGCGTCACGGGTGTGAGGTTTTTACTTGCACGCTCCATGACGAGCTTGCCGACCGGAACGCTACCGGTAAAGAAGATCTTGTCCCAGCACTCATCGAGCAACGCTTCGTTTTCGGCACGCCCGCCTTCGACGACCGTCACCAAGCGCGGATCAAATGCCTCTTCACAGATTTGCTTGAGCACCGCGCTCGATGCCGGAGCATAGGCGCTCGGCTTGATGACCACGGTATTGCCCGCGGCAAGGGCGCCGGCGAGTGGCTCGAGCGTCAGTAAAAACGGGTAGTTCCACGGAGCATGATGAGTGTGACGCCATAGGGCACGGACTGCGTCTTGCACACACTCACGGCGTTGGCGAGGTCACACGGACGCAGGCGCGAGCGACTCCATCGAGCCACATGCGCAATCTGATAACGAATCTCGGAAAGCGGAGGTGCCGATCTCGCACATATACGCCTCGTCATGCGACTTTCCCAAATCGGTCTTGAGCGCATGGGCAATATCGGCCTCGTGGGCCCGCACCGCATCGCGTAAACTCACGAGCGCACGACGTCGAGCATCGACATCAAACGTGGCGTGCGTCTTAAAATAGGCGCGCTGATCGGCAACGATGCGCGCGATTTCCTCGGTGTTCATGGGCCTCCTAGTTCTCGTCTTCAAACATACCACCCGCAACGACCTCGTACATATGCTCGAGCTCCAAACGGTCCATTAAAAGCGGAACGGGGTACAGGGGATTGGCCTCGGCATCGGCATGCGCCGCCATCTCAGGAATGTCGGAGCGGCGAATGCCCGTCACATATTTGGGTATGCCCAAGGCGGCGTTCATGCGGTCGACCCAATCGATAAAGGCCTCAGCAGCCACGTTGTCCAGCGCATTAGCCGGCGCAATGCCGGCCATGCGGGCGAGATCGGCGAGCTTGGGAGCAGCAGCTTCGCCATAGGCGCGAAGCATGTGCGGCAGGATGATGGCGTTGGCCAAGCCGTGGGGAATCCCGTAACGCCCGCCCAGGCTGTGCGCGATGGCATGGACGTATCCAACATAAGAGCGCGTAAAGGCAACGCCCGCTTTATACGCCGCCGAAAGCATATTGCGGCGCGCACGCATGTTGCCACCGCACTCATAGGCCTCGAGCAAATTGTCGTGGATGAGCTGCACCGCCTGGCGCGCCATCTTGCGCGTATAGGGCGTGGTGCTGCGCCCGATAAAGGCCTCGACGGCATGTGTCAGGGCGTCCATGCCCGTTTGCCCCGTAATGGAGGCGGGCAGGCCGCGCGTAAACTCGGGTCGTGCACCGCAAAGCGCGGGATCAGCACAAAGTCGTTAATGGGATACTTGTAGTGCGTCTCGTCGTCGGTAATTACCGCTGCAAGCGTGACCTCGCTTCCCGTGCCCGCGTGGTGGGAACGGCGATGAGCAGCGGCAGGCGACGATGGATACGCAACAGGCCGCGCATCTTGTTGATGGGCTTCTTTGGCTGCGCGATGCGCGCGCCCACGCCCTTGGCGCAGTCCATGGCCGAACCGCCGCCAAAGCCGATAATGGCCTGGCAGGCGCTCTCTCGATACAGAGATGCCGCTTCCTCCACGTTTGAGACCGTGGGGTTCGCACATGTTTCGGCATAGACCGCAGCGCTAATTCCCTTGGACGCGAGCGCTGTCTCGAGCGGTGCCGTGAGCCCCAGACGGGCAATGCCGGGATCTGTCACGATAAGAACATGGTGTATTGAACGCTTTTGAAGCACTGCGGGCACTTCCTCAGCGTGCTCTAAAATGCGTGGCTCGGTATAGGGCAGCACCGGCAATGCGATGCGAAAAACCGTTTGATACGTTCGGCACCAGGCGCGGCGGGCTAGATGCATAAAGGAAGCTCCTTCATTTGTTGATTGGTCAACATTTGCTCGACCGATTGTACTCATCGGAGGTCGCACGAGGTCTAGCAATCGTTAATCAATCAACATCTACACATGCTTAAATTGTTTTATTAAAAATCATTCCTAATAGGCTTCACATTCGGTCTCATTTATGGATAATAGAACTCGTCAAGACGCACGTCCGGAGAGGGCCCTTACGGGACCGGACGAGCGCACCATCGCCATCGATCGAAAGGATCGAATCATGAAGTTTGTTTGCCCCGTTTGCGGTTATGTGGAAGAGTTCGACGGCGACCAGCTGCCCGAGGATTTCAAGTGCCCCCAGTGCGGCGTTCCCGGCTCTCGCTTCCTGAAGCAGGAGGAGGGCCAGCTCGAGTGGCTGCCGAGCACGTCGTGGGCGTCGCCAAGATGGAGGCGTCTCCGAGGACATCGTTGCCGATCTGCGCGCCAACTTTGAGGGCGAGTGCTCCGAGGTCGGTATGTACCTGGCCATGGCTCGCGTTGCTCATCGCGAGGGTTATCCCGAGATCGGCCTGTACTGGGAGAAGGCTGCCCACGAGGAGGCCGAGCATGCCGCCAAGTTCGCCGAGCTCCTGGGCGAGGTCGTGACCGATTCCACCAAGAAGAACCTCGAGATGCGCGTTGAGGCCGAGAATGGCGCCACCGCCGGCAAGACCGATCTTGCCAAGCGCGCCAAGGCCGCTGGCCTCGATGCCATCCACGACACCGTGCACGAGATGGCTCGCGACGAGGCCCGCCACGGCAAGGCTTTCGCTGGCCTGCTCAAGCGCTACTTTGGCTAAGCCAACTGCCTGAGACATAACCTCTAGCTCGAAGAAGGCCCGGACCGTATTGGTTCGGGCCTTTTTGTGTCTCGAGGACTCGTTAACGCCCTGAAATAGAGCTATCTTCGGCATCGGTCTCTCGTCAAAAACTAAGTGAGTAGACTTTTCGAAACTTGCCGAGCAGACCATCCGTATTGCTTTATAAAGTCGCAGGTAAATGACTTGTTTCAAAACGGCCTGGTCGCCAAAGTGCCAAAAGCCTACTCACTTAGAACCGCAGCCGTCCACGATCGAGCTGTTTTGCGTCTAACGGGCATCTTTCCGTCGATTACTCCCAATTTTGTCCAGTCAACGAATAGTTCAGACCGGAGTAATGTCTCAGCCCTTTGCTCATCTGAGCTTTTATCACGATATTCAGCATCGAGCATCCTGCATATGGCCTTAACGATCGCGCGGAATCTATCCTCATCGGATATCTGTCTGTGTGTCAGGAGAAGTACATCGTAGCCCATGGCCTGAAGGGCCGTCATGCGGTCAGCGTCACGCAAGCCATCCCCTGCGCGTCCGTGCGAGGCCTTTCCCTGACATTCAATGGCCACCTGTCGCCTGCCGTCCGGCGAAGAAAGAAGTAGGTCGATATATACACGGGACTTCCCACAATCGCTCGAGCACTTGTGCTTAGCATCACTTCAACATTAAGCTCTATGCCGCAAAAACCTTCGCCTCCCAGGGATCGCGGCAGTGCAAGTAGCAAATACGCCTCGACCTCAAAAGGCGACGCGGCGCCCAATGGAACGAGTTGCGATACCGCTATAAATCTATTGCCGTAACGCATCCCGCAAACATCTGAACAAAAACGGTCAAGGTCTCCGCCCAAAACCAAAGCGTCTCGACGCCATAAATTTGAGGCGGTGCCGTCCTCGGACGGGCAGCGCACCCAACCGAACGTTGTCGAAATCGCGCCCGAATCAATTGCACGCGAAAGCTCCGCCTCAAGTGCCGCCGGCAGGGCACACACCGCAAACAAGCCACACATCTCCGCCAATACCAAAAGAAGCTGAAGATCCGTCAGATGCCGCAACATGATGAATGCCGTCAGTAGAGGAGACGTAATCAAAACCCCATGCTCCGTTCCCAGCACGGATTCCCTGGGAAGCTCACCAAGAAACAGCCGCTGCCTAATGCTGGCAGGACAAGTCCGTTTGTTTCTCGACCGAACCAATGTATACAACGGAAAACCGAGCGCGACCGCAGCCGTCGGGTTGCGGGCGAGATCATATCGCTGCCGGTCTTCTTCCGGTCGTGGAAGCGGCGGACACAAAGCGCGGACTTGAGGAGGCAAACGCCAGTACCTAAAGCTGATATGTCACAAAGTAGATCCTTCATAGGCACAGGAAAACACGAATTTCAACCCAGTCAGTCACGCATTGGCGCGAACGCACCAAAAATGGCGCCGAACGGACTGCCAAGTTTTCAACAGCCCTCCCCAACTGGCCAAAAGCTTGCCGAGAGCTGGACGAAGCCTGTTGAAAACCCCATTTTTTCTCATGCAGGAGCTTTGCGCGGCAAGTGAGTAGACTTTTTTGAACATCCCGAGCAGGCCGGTCATCCTGCTTTTCAAAACCGCAGTAGATAGCTTGTTACAAAACTGCCTGGTCGCCAAAGTGCTAAAAGTCTACTCACTTAGGTTGCAGAGTGCCCCCCATTAGCTGCAATTCCAAGGTAGTTAGTACTTTTGGACTCAGATCGTCATACTGAACAAGAATTTGAGTTGAGTTTTCAGGGACAGATGCGCCATCGGCACACCAAAAACAGTCACCGATATCGATAAAAGGGATGCTCGAGCGCGTGAGGCCCGTGCAAAAGAGCTTCCGCCCGCGTCACACTCCACGGCCACGACGCAGTAAAGGCCGGCGTCCGCGTACTCGATCGAGACTTCCCCTGCCGGAAACGTTTTCCGTACAAGCGCCGCCAGGCCATCACGCGCCTCGCGAGCACGAGCGCGCACGCGGTTCACATGTCGCTCGTAATCACCCGATTCCAGCAAACGCGCCAAGCAACCTGATCAACAGAACTTACCGACGAGGCGTAGAAACCAAGGTTGCGTTTAAACCTCTCCATTAGTTCATCGGGCAGCACCATGTACGCCAAACGCAACGCCGATGAAAGGCTCTTCGAAAACGTGTTGGTGTAGATAACCGACTGGGCGGCATCGATCGACGCGAGCGCGGGAATCGGCTTCCCGGCAAGGCGAAACTCACAATCAAAGTCATCTTCGATGAGATACCGACCTGGTCGCTCGGCGGCCCAGCTCAGCAGCGCATAGCGACGTGCAACGCTCGTCACAAGGCCGGTCGGATACTGATGGGACGGCATCAGGTGAAGAACATCGGTCCCAGTTTTCTGCAGAGCGCTCAGGTCCACGCCGTCGTCATCCAACGGGATATGTCGAACTTCGCAACCCATGGCCTGATAGATGCGCGTCAAGCGCAAATAGCCTGGATCCTCGACGGCATACACCTTGTCCGCGCCAAGCAACTGAACCAACATGGTATCGAGCAGCTGGGCGCCCGCACCGATAACGATATTGTCGGGATTGACATTCATGCCCCTTGTCCCGCGCAGATGGCGCGCAATCGCACGTCGCAGTCGAGCGGTGCCCTGCGCCGGTGCGGGCGAAAAGATTTCACGTTCGTCTTCGGACGTCAGCGTCGCCCGTAGCGCACTTTGCCAAAGCCGCGCCGCCTCCAAAGCGGAAGGAGAAGTGCGTCGAATCGCTCTGCCTGCCCCATGGCATCATGCGCGCTGGGACCAACAGGGACAGCATCTCGGTCGATATCCCCCGCAGCCAAAGCCAAAACCGGCGCATCCGGGAGCTCGCACGCGTAGTAGCCACGACGCGGCATTGAGCAAATATAGCCCTCGGCAAGCAACTGGCTATATGCATTCTCGATGGTAATGACACTGATACCCAGATGACTCGCAAAGGCGCGCTTAGACGGCAGATGCTCCCCCGCCGCAATACGGCCAGCAACAATATCATCGCGAATTTGCTGGTAAACATACTCATAAAGCGATGCTTCGCCGCGATTTTCCAAATTGTAGTCAAGCATGGGTCTATCACCTGACCTTATTGAATCATTCAATCTGGCATTAGTCTGACCTTGTTATTATCTCGAAAACTGAGTATTTCGCCATACCCAGCTCCCCGATAGGATGTTCCGTTAAGCAATGCACATGCCAACCAAGGGAGCAACCATGGCAGAACAGACCACAGCAAGGCCGATCGCGTCAAACTCAATCGCGAGCTCGCGCAGATGCTCAAGGGCGGCGTGATCATGGACGTGACGACTCCCGAGCAGGCTCGGTCGCCGAGGACGCCGGCGCGTGCGCGGTCATGGCGTTGGAGCGCATCCCCGCTGATATCCGTGCTGCCGGCGGCGTCTCGCGTATGAGCGACCCGGCCATGATCAAGGGCATTCAGGAGGCCGTCTCCATTCCGGTCATGGCGAAGGTGCGCATCGGCACATCGCTGAAGCCGCATCCTGCAGGCCATCGACATCGACTACATCGACGAGTCCGAAGTGCTTTCGCCGGCCGATGACGTCTATCACATCGACAAGACACAGTTCGACGTGCCGTTCGTGTGCGGCGCGAAGAACCTGGGCGAGGCGCTGCGCCGCATCGCCGAGGGGCCGCGATGATTCGCACCAAGGGCGAGCCCGGCACCGGCGACGTGATCCAGGCCGTGCGCCACATGCGCACCATGAACAAGCAGATTCGCGAGCTCGTCGGCCTGCGTGACGACGAGGTGTTCGAGGCCGCCAAGCAGCTGGCCGTGCCGGTCGAGCTG
>ENA-OQDD01000729-OQDD01000729.1-human-gut-metagenome-genome-assembly--contig:-NODE-729-length-12584-cov-1.937625_pt1 | contig 12584 bp, 13 predicted proteins | sample MGYA00242507_ERZ504598 | MGnify/ENA primary metagenome ERZ504598 (study PRJEB26092, sample SAMD00036318) | human gut metagenome | host: Homo sapiens | study: EMG produced TPA metagenomics assembly of... | reverse complement strand
CCCAATTCGTCCGCCAACGCCCATGTTTCCGCTTTATCAATCCACATCAACGGAGTGTGAAGCACGAACTGCTCGTCCATGGCAAGGTTCAATGTCACATTCAGCGACTTGATAAAGCATCCCGGCAATCGGGATAACCGCTCCAAGGTCTATCGCAGCTCATTCATCCTGATGCCGCCTGCTATATTCACATAAGCGTCACAATCTGACAATGACAGGTTTGCTCTTTTTTCAAGGACCGCCATGAGCAGATTTACTTTATTATAATCTGTACCATTTGCTGTACGCCTCGGATTATTAAAAAAGCTGTGACAAACAAGTGCCTGTATCTCGAGAAGTATCGGTCGGCTTCCCTCTATGGAGCATGTCACAATTGACCCTGATGCCCCCTCGGGCTTACCGCTTAGCATATACTCAGACGGATTTTCCACCTCAACTAATCCCTCCGCCTTCATTTCAAATACGCCTATCTCATTGGTCGAACCAAATCTGTTCTTAACACCTCTAAGTATCCTGTACGACTCATACCTGTCACCCTCAAATAAAGCACAGTATCAACCATATGCTCCAACGTCCTCGGCCCCGCAACCACACCATCCTTTGTCACATGTCCTACTATAAAAACAGAAATACCCAGGATCTTTGCAAGCTGCATAAGCACTCCGGTTGTCTCCCTGACCTGTGAGACACTGCCCGGTGCCGACGCTATCTCCTCATTGTACATAGTCTGGATGGAATCTATTACAACAACCTCCGGTTTTTTTCGTTGCAAATCACGTCCTTTGCTATATCAAGACTTGTCTCACATAAAAGCTCCAGCGAATCCGTAAAATCACCAAGTCTGTCGGCACGCATCTTTATCTGATGCATAGATTCCTCACCTGACACATAAAGTAATGGCACCTTTTTTTGTGAAAGTTCCCTGCATACCTGAAGTAGAAGCGTGGATTTTCCTATACCCGGATCTCCTCCCACAAGCACAAGTGACCCCCTCACAATTCCTCCGCCAAGCACTCTGTCAAACTCAGCTATACCTGTCACTATACGCTCCTCTTTCTCGCTTTTTACTGCCGAAAGAGGCAGAACCTGTACCGCCTTTGATTCTTTTTTTACTTTTCCCGACGAACTTATCGACTTTTTATCTACGGTTTCCTCTACAAATGTATTCCATTCCTTACAGGCCGGGCACTGTCCCATCCATTTTGCCGATTCATAACCACATTCCTGCAGAAAAATACAGAGGTCTTTCCTTTTGCCATATTGTTCTCCTTTATAAAATACAAAAAGCCCGGCTTTCACCGGGCTAAAAATATGCTCTATTTTCTTGATACTTTGATATCGACTGAATCAACACCCTCAAGCTCTACGCTTAAGCTGAGCTTGCCGCCGAGATTTGTCTTCATAGTACCTGCAACAGCTCCAGCTATATCAATTTCGTACTCTGTCTCCTCTTCAAGGCCAAGAGTAATCTGAGCATCCTCAGGTCCCTCCACAGTAAATGTCACTGTATCAGCAGTCTCCTCGAAATCCATAACCGCTGTTCCCGGAACAGACTCGTATACAAAGAGTCCGTTTCTTTCGAGCTTTGTAATCTCCTTAAATGTCTTTACCTTGTAGATATCTCCATCCTTCTCAAAATTGTCAAGCTTTGCCTTTGCAGCCAATGTATAATCTCCGAAGCTGAGCTTTCCGTTTTCCTCAGTACGGATTAATTCACTTATTACAGCCATTTTTATCCTCCCGTAGCTATATTGATATATTAATTATAAATCCAATTCTACTCAACAGTCAATGAAATTTGTTTGTTTTTCGTAGAAATTATTACCTTATTGCCGCGCTTAATTTTGCCGGTAATAATATCCTCTGACATACGGTCTTCAATCTCCTCCTGAAGTTTTTCGTTTAAGAGGTCTTGCGCCATATTTTCTGTCATAGGCTTTATCCACGATAAAGGATTTTGCACTGTCGCGCACTGTGAGCTCTATATCAAGCTGTTCTTTACAGCGTTTCTTAAGCTCCTTTACAAGAAGTGTCACTATATGCTTCATGTCATCCTTGTTGAGAGCTCTAAATACAATAGTCTCGTCGATTCGGTTCAAAAACTCAGGTTTAAATATACGGCGGACCTCCTCCATGACACTGTTCTTCATACGCTCGTGATCCTGCTTTTCATCCTCACCAGCGCCAAAACCAAGGCGCTTTGGTTCTATAATAGAAGAAGCTCCTGCATTTGATGTCATGATGATTATTGTATTCTTGAAATCAACCGTGCGCCCCTGTGAATCAGTGATTCTACCATCATCAAGCACCTGTAAAAGTATATTGAACACATCAGGATGTGCTTTTTCTATCTCATCAAACAGTATAACAGAAAAAGGATTGCGTCTGACCTTCTCTGAGAGCTGTCCGCCCTCCTCATGGCCCACATATCCCGGTGGTGAACCAATCATCTTTGAAACACTATGCTTTTCCATGTACTCTGACATGTCAACACGTATCATGGCATCTTCTTTGCCAAAGACAGCCTCAGCAAGCGCCTTTGACACCTCCGTCTTACCTACTCCTGTCGGTCCCAAAAACAGGAATGAGCCAATCGGCTTCTTAGGATCCTTTAAACCAACACGGCCTCGTCTGACTGCCTTTGCAACAGCAGAAACAGCCTCCTCCTGTCCTATTACACGCTTGTGAAGTATCTGTTCAAGCTTTGCAAGTCGTCCTGCCTCTGACTCTGTAAGCTTATTTACAGGTATTTTGGTCCATCCCGATACTACATCCGCTATCTCATTTTCGCCGACTACAGGCTGATTTTTGGCTCCTGTGCGACGATTCTTTCTGATAAGCTTCTGCTGTTTATTTTCAAGCACTTCCTTTTCCGACATAAGCGCGCCGGCAGCTGCGAGATCTCCTTTCGACAAAGCATTTTCCAACTGGTTCTGCTTATCTGTTATCTCTTTTTCAGAGCAAGCAGCTCGTCAGATGATGTCAGATTCTTAAGCCTTATCCTGGCTGCCGCTTCATCCATCAGGTCTATCGCCTTATCAGGTAAAAATCTGTCATTTATATATCGTGCAGAAAGGTTTACTGCTGCTTTCACACCCTCATCTGTTATGATGACACCATGATGCTTTTCATAGAGTCCCTTTAATCCTGTGAGTATCTCTATTGTCTCATCCACACCCGGCTCCTCAACCATCACCGGCTGGAAACGGCGCTCAAGCGCAGCATCCTTTTCCACGTATTTGCGGTACTCTTCTATGGTAGTGGCGCCGATTACCTGTACCTCGCCTCTGGCAAGCGCAGGCTTTAATATGTTAGATGCATCTAACGAGCCTTCTGCTCCTCCTGCACCTATTATAGTGTGAAGTTCATCAATGAAAAGCAGTACATTTTTGGCATTTGAAACCTCGCTTATCACCTTCTTGATACGCTCCTCAAACTCACCACGATACTTTGATTTGGCTACAAGCCCGGACATATCAAGAGAAACCAGTCTCTTTCCCAAAAGAATATCCGGAACATTGCCACTGACTATATCCTGTGCAAGTCCCTCTACTATAGCGGTCTTGCCCACTCCCGCTCTCCAATCAGACATGGATTGTTTTTGCCTCGCGGCAAAGTATCTGGATAACGCGCTCCATCTCCTTTTTTCTGCCTATAACAGGGTCAAGAAGCCCTGCCTCTGCCATATCTGTCAAATCTCTGGAATACTGATCTAATACAGGAGTCGCAGAATTGTATGATGTACCGTAGCTTTTCATCAGATCCCTGTATGCAGACGGATCCTCACCCATCGCACCAAGAATATCTATAAACATCTTCTGACTGTTAACACCCATGGTGTTTAAAAGTCTTGCAGCTGCACAGTCTCCCTGCAGTACTATAGCCATCAGCAAGTGTTCTGTACCTATCTCATTGCACTCAAATCTATCGGCTTCCTCCGATGCACGCTCCAATACTCTCTGTGTCCTTGGTGAATAGCCATCCCTGTCCATCACTTCGATGTTATCCCCCGGTGAAATCAGGTCTTCAATCATCGAAATAAGCTTATCATATTCCACATTGCAGGCTGTTAGAACCTCAGCTGCCACACCGGTGCCCTCTTTTATAAGGCCAGCCAGTATGTGCTCTGTTCCAACATAGCTGTAATTCATTTTCTTTGATATACGTGCAGCCAAATCTATTGCTTTTTTAGCCTTACTTGTATATGGTTTCAAGTCATATCCTCCAGTCATATTCACTAATTTAAGTCGATGAACTGCAAATCATCATCTTCGCTGTCATCTTCATTATCATCCTTTGCACTGCTGTCTATAGTCTCAGACGGCTTATTTCCCTCATTGACAAAGCCATCAAGTGCCATTTGAAGCTGATTCTTTAAAGCATCCTCATCAGCATCGTTTTCTGTGTCAGAAACGTTTTCCTGCCTTGAATCGTCTTTTAAATCAAACTCAGAGTTTTCATTCTCAACAGCTTTCTTAGAATCAGGTGTAATTTCTACGGTTCTTCCGACATAGGATGCATTTGATATATTTTCATCCGTAGCCATCTTTTGCTCATCTGCAGCACCTTCCGCTGTTTCTTCTGCGACTTCATCTGCCGGCTCTTCTACAGCTTCATCTGCTGTTTCTTCTGCAGCTTCATCCACCGACTCTTCTGCAGCTTCTTCTTCCACTTCATCTAACGACTCTTCTGTAACCTCTTCTTCCGGCTCATCTGCTATCTCGTCCGCAGTTTCATCAGTTGTTTCTTCCAAAGCTTCATTTGATACATCTTCTGCTGCATCATCTACATCATCATCGTCATCATGATAGTCCATTGCCTTATATTTTCTGTTTTTCACAGCTGATACAATAAGCAACAGTAACAGAATAATGATAATAAGAACCAGTATTGCAGCTAAAACAAGATATTTATTGGCAATTCCCGGGACAAGCTCGCTCTTTGTTGTATCGTTTTCATCCTGTGCCACTGTAGGTGTACTGAGCTTGGTTCTCATATATGTGCCATCTACACTATCATATGTGTACCAGCCACTCTCACCATTGTCATTCATAGCGTATACGAGGTAAAAATCCTTTGTCTGATCATCGGTTTTTTCGACTTTGGTCTGGTAGGCTGTTGCCACACCCTTGCCCTCTATAGAGAGCGATATCTCATTATATCCCTCAGGCACATCATCCACCTTAGGCAGTAAAACCACTATAAATGCGACTCTGAATTGATACGGACAAACTCATATGCTGCATTCTGTGCTGCATCATATACAAAAAGCCCATTGCCGCTTTCCGACTGTAAATACACAAGCGTGACATCGCCAAAGGTGCCATGAAGGGTATTGTATTCAAGTCCGTCAATCACTGTCTTTGAGTGCTCAAAGCCTTCAGGAACAACATCCTCCGGAATGTCATTTACATAGTCACTCTGTGCCATTTATATCGAACTTCTTCCAGTTATCCTGCTTATCTGCATTCTCCGGATCATCCTCGGCTCTTCTGGTAACAATTATATTGTATGTGCTTGTGCTGCCGTCCTCTGCTGTCACAACAACGCTGACCGTATTCTCTCCAACCTCAAGTGAATCATTGCCTGTGACTGATGTCACACTCGCCTTGGAATCAGCCGGATTTGCTGTAACCGCAAGGCTTGAACAGCTGTAATCTACTGTAGCTGTGTAATCCTTTGTCGCAGCAGAAAACTCAGGGGAAAGCGTACCTGCTGAGATAACAAGCGAACCAAGAGATGCGTTTGAGGATTTCTTTTCCTCTTTGTTTTCATTATCTTTATTTGCATTGCTGTCATTGCCGGTATTGCTGCCGGAATTGTCCTTGTTATCCTTGTTGCTGTTTGAATCATTGTTTGATGAAGCACTTTTTACCGTCACCTTCGTGCTGGCACCGGTAATTGTACCTCCGGCATCGTTACCCTCTGCATCTCCTACAACTGTACAATATGCCTTTATAGTGCAGCTTCCTGCAGCCTTCGCCGTAAATGAAAATGACTGCGATGTGGGATATCCTGCGGCGTCACCAATATTGGCCACACCATCTCCTCCGTTACTCAGTACTCCCTCGTCAGAGCTTGAGATAACTACAGTACCAAAATATCCAGACGGCATGGAAACAGTCACCTTAACTGTTTTTCCAACAGCTATAGAGCTTGAGCTGACACTTAATCCAAGTCCCTGCGCATATACATGCTCGGCAGGTGTGAAAACAAGCATCACCACCATAACAAGTGATAATATACATCCAAATAATTTCTTCATATTTTTCCTCACATTTCTAATTCTGCGATATCTTTGATTTGCCCAGTATGTGTCTGTTCATGATTATCATATCAAGGGCATTTCCACCATCGCCCTTTCTGTTGGCATCAGCTGCCTCCAGATAAGCACCTGTGAGTGTTCCCTTTCCTAAAATATGTCTGTTGAGCTTAATCATATCAAGGGCATTTACAGCACCGTCACCATTGATATCTCCATATACAACAATATCATATGTCTTTTTCAGGTTACCCGAAGCATCATAAACAGCCACTTTATTGCCTGTTGCAACCTTTCCGCTGTTTTCTGAGCCTGAGCTTGTCAGAAGCTTTACAGTACCTGATGCTGATACTGCTATATTCTTCACAAAATCAGCTGCACCGGTTCCAGCTCAATGCCTGTAATATAAGTACCTATACTGTATTTACCTGATGTTATGTTTACATCTGTATTATTTTGGTTATTATTGTTCTGATTATTATTGCCACCTGCATTATTTGCAGATGCCGCCTGCCTGTTTATATTGATAGTGTATGTTCTTGTATCACGCTTTGCGACTTGCAATTTACCTTAATTGTATTATTTCCGACAGCAAGCGAATAGCTTCCTGTGCCTGAAACACCACTATTTTCTGAAACTGCATCTGCCGAAACAGTCACTGAGCTTATAGCATTTGAAACAACTGCTGAATAGCTTGTTGTCGCTCCATTGAAGGCCGGTGTGAGTGTTACACCACTTATCGCAAGCGACTGCAGATAGTTATTGGTATCGCCAGCTTTATCGAAGCCCACTGCTGACGATGGCATATTGTTGTATACAGGTATTTTAAATACAAAAGCCTGATTCTTGTCTGAATATCCTTTAGCCAGACTCTGTCCCTCAGTAAGAGCCGCTGTGGCATTGCCCATGTACTGATGGAAATACAGCGAGCTTGTATTTACTACATTAAACTTCTCAAAATACAGTGTATTTTGACCCTTATTTATATAATTGCTGCCCACCTTTACAGCTCCGCCGCTTATGGACTTTACTCTTGTATTCCAGCCCTGCTTCTTGGCAAAAGACAGACCATTTTTATAAATCTTATCCTTCGTGTTTCCGGTTGCATTAAAATTAAAATAATTATAATATCCTTCGTATCCGGAATATGTACCCGAAATAAGAGGACTCGTTCCCTTTTGTCCCTGCTCCTGCTTTAAACGCGATGCTATATGGTATGCACTTACTCCACTGCTCTTTGCCACATCCATGAATGTGCTTGCATAATTGATTTTCTCACCATTGTTGGAATAGGTCTTTGTTCCCTCCATAAATGTGCCTTTTACTATGGACTGAACACCTTCAAGTGCCTCATTCGGACTGTATGCCAGACTCTGAAACTGAAAAATATTGGTCTCATCAAGAAAATTCCTTGGATCCATGAGATAAGCAATATAGGCACTGCTTGCTGACACCCATCCCGGTTCGTACTCAACCCACGTATTTGTTGACCAGTTATATGCTCCGGCAGCTGTGGATTTCTTGGAATTGTCTGCTGATTTGGATACCAGATTAAGTCCGTTTACACTTTCATTTTCAATCACCGTATCCCAATTCAAACCTGTATTTACAGCCTCAAATGTCCAGCCTGGATACTTATTGTGAAGAGCTGTAAGGTTTGGAATATAGCTGTCAGGAAAGCCTGCATTCTTCATAGCCGTGACAAAATCGGTATTGTCTCCGCTATTATTGTATGTCACCTTTATGTATGTACTGATAGTCCAGCCGTAAATGCCTTGCCGTTTAAAGTACCCTTGACATTATACCAGACCACACCGTTTACCCTGGTCTCTCCAATTATGTCAACCTGATGGTTCCAGTTGAGTGAGACAACCTTGGTAGTGCCGGATGTGCCTGCTGCATTGCGGACATACACATTGCCACCTGTAATCGTACCTGTAGCATATGCTCCCGATGCAGCTGCAAGGGCAAGCTGCTCCTCATTATTCTGCTGTATGGCATCCGCATTGCCGGTGTCTGCCGAAGCATCCCCTGTCTGCGCATTGTCTGATGCAGCTGTGCCGGTACCTGCTGATACAAAATCATACCTGATATAGCTTACACACTCCTCGTTATTTGCTGCCAGATTGTACTTTGCCTTGTACCACACCTTGCCGTCTGCACCTGTGGTCTGCTCAAGAATAGTAATATCCTTGCCGTTTGAAAGCTTGTGCTCCAGCTCATACTCTGTTCCCGGTCCGCTTCTCGCCGCTACCCAGTATCTCTCATCACACACAACCTTAGCCGCCTGATCCGCATAGACTGCTATGCTGCTGTATGGCGCCAGGTCACATGCGCTAATGACAATGTAACGACAGAGGCTGCCAGAAATTTATTTATCTTTATCATCAAATCCCCTCTTTCTTATGTGCATTGTTTACATTAATCCATTATCCATTTAATTATAATAGAATATGACCTTTGTATCAATGTATTCGGCAGAAATTTATTATTTTTTTAAGGTATACATCGAATTGCATGCAAGCATGCATCGATGATACCTTTTGCCCCTTTAATCAAAAACTCCCTTCAACGTGCAGCTCATGCTTACGTTTCAGGGAGTTATCTGATTCATATTCTGCTTTTTCTTACTGTCTCCTGTAGCTTTTTCTAGCTGAACAGGGATTTTATCTTATCCCATAAATCCATGAAAAAGTTACCAATCTTTTCCCAGAAGCCCGGGTCATTTATCTTATCGCCAAGCTTTGATGCCCAGTCATGTGCCTGGTTAATGACTGAATCCCAGTCGATATTGGCATCCTTAAGCTTCATAAGAAGCGATGTCAGCTTTGCAATATCATCATCAGAAAGCTTCAGGTCGTAATCCTTTGCAGCCTCCTTTATCGCATCCTTTATCTGGCTCTCATCCTTGAGCCTTCCATCGGCAAGCTGCTTCTTTAGGTCTGCAATCATTGCCTCGATATCCTGCGAATCGCCGTCAATGCTCTTGTTGAGCTCTCCTGTTGTGACAAGCTCATCCATCGCTGCGTCTGTCACCTTGTCGTCAAGCTTCTTGCCTGTCATCTCCTCGTATGCCTTTAGTGTGCCTACAAGTGCTGCCGTTCCGGAAATAGGGAAAGGTCCTGCGACTATGATTTTAGCATCAGCTATGCCGGCTGTGGCAAGCGCATTCTTGTACATTCCTACCGTACAGTAATTGATATTGTGTGTGGAAACACTAAGACCCGCACCCTTTTTATCCTCTGTAATGAGTACTGAGGAAAGTGACCTTGTGCCAATCTCGCTCTTGCTAATGTATGAATCGAGGTACTTGTGCTCCTCATCATTATTTACATAGACCACATCGTATTTGTCCAGATCAGTGAGCTCGATTCCCATAAATCCAAGCACTGTCGCTCTCTGATCCGGTGTGAGGTCTGCTCCAAGACTTAAGTATGGCTTATCATTTTGCTGATGGTCACCTTGTCGTTTGTCTCACTGCCGCTGTCGTTGTACTGTCTGCAGTACTGTCTGTGTTACTCTTATCAGCTGCGTCACTGCTGTCACTGCCTGATACATCAACGCTTGAAACTGTATCAGTCTGCGTAGCTGTCTCTGTTGCAAATACAGCCGGATTCATTGTAAACAGTGTCACCGCAGCAAGCACGCTACATACAATACTCTTTGCTTTTTTCTTTATTGATCTAATCATTTTTCCTCCAATCTACTGCTCTATATCATACGAAATTGTAAAGTTGCTTCCGTCGAAGCTGACATCTGCCATGCTTCCGCATACCACAGGCATCATCGGCGACATATGACCTATATCCAGATCCATGATGATCGGCACATTAAACTCTCTAAGCAGTGATGAAAGCGCCTGTCTGTGGTCTATGCCAAACATTTCCTCTCCGAAGTGCGCCGGGCGTCCGATAAGAAAGCCCTTTACATTTGAAAACCATCCTGCATTTTTCATCTGCCACATAGCCCTTCTCATGCCCATCACATTAAGGTCACAAGCCTCAAGGAACCATATGATACCATCATCACTGTAGCGCTCATTAAATTCCCTTACATGGTCAAACGATGTACCAAGCAGATTGATAAGACAATCCATGCAGCCACCAAGCAGCCTGCCTCTCATGGTAAGCCTGCTTTCCTTTGCCACCGCAGGAATAGAGCTGATACACGACTTTTCAGTCAGGTTGTAGCCCACAAACGGAGCATTCTCATCCTTTATCGATTCCTTCTCCCACATAGGGTAATTGGTAAATGAAAGCTTCCTGCCACAAAGCAGATTAAATGCATCGGTAAGTGACTCATGCCACACCTCCATGCCAAAGCTGCCCGCACACGGCCCGTAAATACCTGCTGTATCTGCAATAGTAGCCTCCAAAAATGTGAAATTCGTGTTGTCGGAATAGCCCATGTACCATTTAGGCTTTGACTGCTTCACGCGCTCAAAATCAATATAAGGCACTACCTCGCACATCAGCTCGCCACCACCACAGGATATAAGCACATCACTGTCAGCAGAAACATAGCTCTCGTTCAGCTCTTCTGCGCACTTCTTAGGTGTATTGCTGATACCTATGCCACTGTCGCACCTGCAGTTAGGTCCCTCTATCGTCTTATAACCCATGCTGTGAAACCTTTTAATGGCATTGTCAAAGGCACTCCTGTACGGCTCTGTTGTACAGCCCATCGAAGGCGCCACAAAGCCTATTGTTCCTCTATCCTTTAGAAATTCAGGGTATCTCATGTTTCTATCATCCTATCACTATTATTTACATATCTAAGCTTCTGTCTGAAGTAAAATATGTAGGATTTTATCATTTCTGTCAAGGTCATTTTACTGTCATAATTAAATGTCGTCGTGTACTGCACATGCTGTCTGTTGCACCAGTTGTATATATCATGCAGACTTATCGAATCAACATTCTTCATATTGTTCATAAACACCTTAACCTTTGAAAGCTCATCCTCACTGTCAATGTATAGATGAAAGATAGTATTCGGACATTCAATTATTATCTGCTGTTCTTCTATATTTTTCATCACTGTATCCTCTATTGAATGATGTATCCTGTGTGATTAAAAACATTATCGTCTGTCACACCGGGATGTGAGTAATAACAAAATATCGTAACTGTTCAGTACCTTCACAGCTAAAAAATATCACATAACCATAGTACTACACCGGCGTCACAAAATCCAGTCATTTTTGCCTGCCAATTCTTACTATTTTATTAAGAAAAACGGTAAATATTATACTCCCTCACAGTCAAATGCCGGAATGAAGCTGTCCTTTGCCACGTCACCCTCCTGTATAAATGCATTCGTGATTCCTATTTCGAGGGCATAGTCAACAAGCCTTTCATACTCTCTCCTTGTCACTGTGCGGTTTATCTCAGGATAATCCTTTAGTGCAATCGGCGTAAACTGGCTCATCATGCTTATATATACGTGATCATGATATGTATCATACAGGTACTTAAGTACAGCCTTTGCATCATTCACATGTCCCGGCAGTAGAAGCTGTCGCACAATAACTCCCTTTTGTATGAGTCCTGTCGCATCGTCAATCACGACATCCGGCTGCTGCCTGACCATCTCTGAAAGCGCCTGCTTTGCGACAGACGGATAATCTTTTGCCCTTGAATACCTTGCCGAAAGCGTACTGTCCATATATTTAAAATCCGGAAGATACACATCCACTATGCCCTCAAGCAGCTTTAGCTCTGTCACATTTTCATATCCGCTCGTATTGTATATAATAGGAAGCTTCATGCCACGGCTTTTTGCATCGTTTACCGCCCACACTATATCAGGGATATACTGCCCTGGTGTGACCAGATTGATATTATTTGCGCCTTTGCCCGCCAGTTCCATGAAGATATCACTCAGCCTCGCTTTACTGATTACCTTTCCCTCTTTTCCGTCAGAGATCTCCCTGTTCTGGCAGAACACGCAGTGCAGGCTGCAGCCTGAGAAAAAAACTGCCCCGCTTCCTCTTTTTCCTGATATGCACGGCTCCTCCCAGTAATGAAGCGCTGCTCGCGCCACCTTTATTTCAGATGAAACGCCACATACGCCTGTTTGTCCGGTTCTTCTGTTTATGCCACATTTTCTGGGACACAATAAGCAATTCTCGTATTTATTCATATTTTTCATTTTAACCCTTGCTAAAAATAATGTTTGATACTACAATCTATATGATTAAAGGTCAAAAGGTATCATCGATGCATGCTTGCATGCAATTCGATGTATACCTTAGTGACCCGCACTACACCGAGAAAGTAGCAATTTGCTGCGGGGACGCAGGAAATTAGCGGATTTCGAG
>ENA-OQDD01000728-OQDD01000728.1-human-gut-metagenome-genome-assembly--contig:-NODE-728-length-12586-cov-1.866522_pt1 | contig 12586 bp, 16 predicted proteins | sample MGYA00242507_ERZ504598 | MGnify/ENA primary metagenome ERZ504598 (study PRJEB26092, sample SAMD00036318) | human gut metagenome | host: Homo sapiens | study: EMG produced TPA metagenomics assembly of... | reverse complement strand
ATGCGATTGAGGAGTACAAAGAGATTTCGGAGCGCCACGCATTTCTTGATGCACAGCACACCGATCTTGTCAAAGCGGCAGAGACACTGCAGGGCATCATCGATGAGCTGGATGCCGGTATGCGCAAGCAGTTCACGGAAAAATTCGAGGAGATCCGGAAAGAGTTTGACCGCGTGTTCCGCCAGTTGTTCGGCGGCGGAAAGGGAACGCTGGAGCTCGAGGAGGACACGGATGTACTCGAGGCAGGTATCCGCATCATTTCCCAGCCGCGGGAAAGAAACTGCAGAATATGATGCAGCTCTCCGGAGGCGAGAAGGCACTGACCGCGATTGCGCTGCTTTTTGCAATCCAGAACTTAAAGCCGTCCCCGTTCTGTTTACTTGACGAGATCGAGGCGGCGCTCGACGATTCCAACGTAACGCGTTTTGCGCAGTATCTGCACAAGCTGACAAAAAATACCCAGTTCATCGTCATCACCCACAGGCGCGGTACGATGACGGCGGCAGACCGTCTGTACGGCATCACGATGCAGGAGAAGGGTGTTTCTACCCTTGTTTCTGTCGATTTGATTGAGGGAGAACTGGACAAATAGAAACGAATAAGATACAATACGAAAGAAGTAAGATAGAAAAGATAAAGGGAGGCGAACGGTATGGCGGAGGAGAAAGTAGGCTTTTTCAAACGTCTTGTCAACGGTCTGACGAAGACCCGAGACAGCATTGTAGCTGGAATTGATTCTATTTTCAGCGGCTATTCCAATATTGATGACGATTTTTATGAGGAGATCGAGGAGATTCTCGTCATGGGAGATATCGGCATCAATACAACGACCAAATTATTGACCACTTAAAAGAGCGGGTGGCAGAAGAGCACATTACCGATCCGGCAGAGTGCAAACAGCTTCTGATCGAGAGCATCAAAAAACAGATGGATGTAGGCGATACAGCCTATGAATTTGAAAACCGGAAATCGGTAGTGCTGGTGATCGGTGTCAATGGAGTCGGAAAAACGACCTCCGTCGGAAAGCTGGCCGGCTTCTGAAGGATCAGGGCAAAAAGGTTGTTCTTGCGGCAGCAGATACGTTCCGTGCAGCGGCAGGCGAGCAGCTCACGGAGTGGGCGCACCGTGCTGGCGTGGATATCATCGGCGGACAGAACGGAGCAGATCCGGCGTCCATCGTGTACGATGCAGTCGCAGCGGCAAAAGCCAGAAATGCGGATGTGCTGATCTGTGATACGGCAGGAAGACTTCACAACAAGAAGAACCTGATGGAAGAGCTCCACAAGATTTACCGGATTCTGGAAAAAGAGTACCCAGAGGCATACCTGGAAACGCTGGTGGTGCTGGACGGTACCACGGGCCAGAATGCGCTGCAGCAGGCAAGACAGTTTGCAGAAGTGGCAAATGTCACCGGTATCATTCTGACGAAGCTGGACGGAACTGCAAAGGGCGGTATCGCCGTTGCCATCCAGTCCGAGCTTGATATTCCGGTCAAATACATCGGCGTGGGCGAGAGCATCCACGATCTACAGAAATTTGATGCAGACCAGTTTGTAAATGCACTGTTCCATACATCCGAAGAGAATGCTTAAAAAAGACAACAAGGAGAAAAGACTATGGCAGAAGAAATGCTGACACTCCCGAAATTTGAGGAAGCGTCTGAAATCGTAAAAAAAGTAACACAGGAGACCAAACTGGTTTACAGCAAATATTTCAGCGAGCAGACGGGAAATAAAGTCTACTTAAAACCGGAAAATATGCAGCTGACCGGCGCCTATAAGCTGCGCGGCGCCTATTACAAAATCAGCACCTTAAGTGAAGAGGAGCGCGCAAAAGGACTGATCACCGCATCTGCAGGAAACCATGCACAGGGCGTTGCGTATGCGGCAAAATGCTACGGTGCAAAGGCTGTCATCGTAATGCCGACTACCACACCGCTCATCAAAGTAGAGCGTACCCAGAGCTACGGCGCTGAGGTTGTTCTGTACGGAGATGTGTACGATGAGGCATGTGCAAAAGCATACGAGCTTGCAGCAGAGCATGGCTATACCTTTATTCACCCGTTCGATGATCTGACCGTTGCAACCGGCCAGGGAACCATCGCTATGGAAGTAATTCAGGAGCTTCCGCTCGTAGATTATATCCTTGTTCCGATCGGAGGAGGCGGACTGGCTACCGGTGTTTCCACACTGGCAAAACTGCTGAAACCAAACATCAAAGTCATCGGTGTTGAGCCGTCCGGAGCAGCCTGTATGAAGGCTTCCTTTGAAAAAGGCGAGGTAACGACCGTATCTCCTGTCAGCACAATTGCAGACGGTACTGCAGTACAGACACCGGGATCCAAGATTTTCCCGTATGTAAGACAGAACCTGGACGAGATCATTACTGTGGATGATGATGAGCTGATCGTAGCATTCCTTGATATGGTAGAAAACCACAAGATGATCGTTGAGAACTCCGGTCTTCTGACTGTGGCTGCATTAAAGCATCTGGATGTCAAGGGCAAAAAGATTGTTTCTATCTTAAGCGGCGGAAATATGGACGTCATCACCATGTCTTCCGTGATCCAGAACGGACTGATCCAGAGAGACCGTATCTTTACTGTATCCGTTCTTCTGCCGGATAAACCAGGCGACTGGTACGCGTTCCCAGGTGATTGCAAACGAGAACGGAAACGTCATCAAACTGGACCACAACCAGTTCTTTACAACGAACAGAAGTGCTGCAGTAGAGCTCCGCATCACAATGGAGGCATTCGGCACCGATCACAAGAACCGTATCGTCAAAGCACTGGAAGAGGCTGGTTATACACCGAAGATTGTAAGACCGAACCTGTAAAAACAGAAATTGCAGAGAAAATTCTGAAAAAAAGAAAAATAAAAAATCAGAGGGATCCGGAAAGGAATTTCCTCTGATTTTTTGAGCAGGAAAAAACCCTTGCATGCACAAGAGTTTTCGTTCTGCGGAAGATGGGACTTGAACCCACACGATCGCAATGACCACCAGATCCTTAGTCTGGCCTGTCTGCCAATTCCAGCACTTCCGCATGTTATGTAGTTTTTTAAATTTCATGCGGAAGATGGGACTTGAACCCACACGATCGCAATGACCACCAGATCCTTAGTCTGGACCTGTCTGCCAATTCCAGCACTTCCGCATGTTCTTTAAGTTTTTGTCATCTCGCTGACGACAAAATGTATTATAGCACCAGAGTTGTAAGCCGTCAACACTTTTTTTGAAAAAATTTGAAAAATTTGAAAAATAAAAAAGGAAATCGGAATCGGGCACCGAATATAGGAAATAGGAGGACAATGAAAAGAACTGTTACAGGCATATTACCGGGAAAGAGGTGGTCTTCATTTGAACTTGAGAGAATCGTTTGAAGAACGGGAATTTCAGGAGCTGAGTCCTTATGCGGCGCACAGCCGGAATTCCAGAGGAAGGGACCGATATGAACCGGAGTGTGACATCCGCACCGTCTACCAGAGAGACCGGGACCGGATTCTCCACTCCAAAGCCTTTCGCAGGATGAAAGACAAAACACAGGTGTTTCTTGCTGCGCAGGGCGATCATTACCGGACCCGCCTGACGCACACACTCGAGGTGTCCCAGATTGCCCGCACGATTGCGCGGGCGCTGAATCTGAATGAGGATCTGACCGAAGCCATTGCGCTCGGCCACGATCTCGGACACACGCCGTTCGGCCATTCCGGGGAAGCGGCGCTCAATGCGGTGCATCCTGGGGGCTTCCGCCACGCGGAACAGAGCGTTCGTGTCGTGGAGGTTCTGGAAAAGGAAGGACAGGGCCTGAACCTGACCTGGGAAGTGCGGGATGGAATTCTGAACCACCGCACGGCGGGAAAGCCGTCGACCCTGGAGGGACAGGTTGTGCGTCTCTGCGACAAGATCGCCTACATCCACCACGATATGGACGATGCCATCCGTGCCGGCATTTTAAGCGAGGATGACATCCCGATTACGATCGCGTCGTCCTTGGCGATACATGCCGCGAGCGGCTCAATACGCTGATCCACGACATTGTGGAGCAGAGCCGCGGAACGGAGTATGTGCGCCAGTCGGCGGAGATTGCCGAGGGCATGCGCATGCTGCGGGAGTTGATGTTCGCGAACGTCTACCGCAACCCGGAGGCGAAAAAAGAGGAGGAGAAGGCAAAGAAGATGCTGATTTCCCTCTACACCTACTACCAGGAGCACCCGGAACAGATGTCCCGCGAGTACCGGAATCTGATCGGGTGCGGCGAGGACAAGACACAGGTAGTATGCGATTACATTGCCGGTATGACCGATCAGTATTCCATGCACAAATACGAGGAGCTGTTCGTGCCGAAAGCCTGGGCGGTTTATTAGATACAGGGAGGAAAAAATGCGATATTCCGATGATTTAGTGGAAGAAATTCGTATGAAAAATGACATCGTAGATGTGATATCCGGCTACGTAAAGCTGACAAGAAGAGGAAGCTCTTACTTCGGGCTCTGCCCGTTCCACAATGAGAAGTCCCCTTCCTTTTCCGTCAGCCCAGGAAAGCAGATGTATTACTGCTTCGGATGCGGAGCCGGAGGAAATGTTTTCACATTTTTGATGGAATACGAAAACTTCACGTTTGTGGAAGCCTTGAAATTTCTGGCGGACCGGGCCGGGGTGGAGCTTCCGCAGATGGAGTATTCGAAAGAAGCAAAGGAGCAGGCGGATTTAAAGAACACGCTGCTGGAAATCAACAAACAGGCGGCGAAATTCTATTATTACCAGCTCCACACCGAGCGCGGAAAGCAGGGCTACGATTACCTGAAGGGGCGCGGCCTTTCGATGATACGATTCGAAAATTCGGCTTGGCTATTCAGATAAGTATGGAAGCCTGCTGTACCGTTTCTTAAAAGAAAAAGGGTATGACGATGAAATCCTGCGTCAGTCGGGCCTTTTTCTGGCGGACGAGGTGCATGGCATGCAGGACAAGTTCTGGAACCGTGTCATTTACCGATCATGGATGCCAACAGCCGTGTCATCGGCTTCGGAGGCCGTGTGATGGGGGATGGAAAGCCGAAGTACCTGAACTCGCCGGAGACAAAGATTTTCGATAAGAGCCGCAATCTCTACGGGCTGCATCTGGCGCGCTCTTCACGGAGAAAAATCTGATTATCTGCGAGGGCTATATGGATGTAATTTCCATGCACCAGGCAGGATTCAATAACGCGGTAGCTTCTCTTGGAACAGCACTCACATCGCTGCAGGCGGGGCTGATGAAGCGGTATACCGACGAGGTTCTTGTGATCTATGACAGCGATGAGGCAGGCGTTAAAGCGGCGCTTCGTGCGATTCCGATGCTCAAAGGGGTTGGCCTTACAACGCGTGTCGTCAATTTGAGACCGTATAAGGACCCGGATGAGTTTATCCAGCACGAGGGCTGCGAAGCGTTCGAAAAACGTCTGGAAGAGGCGGAGAACAGCGTTTTGTATGAGATCCGCATGAAGGAACGCGATTTCGACCTTGCCGACCCGCAGGGCAAATCCGATTTCCTGCATGAGGCGGTGCGCCGTCTCGTTGCAATCGAGGATGAGATCGAGCGGAACAGTTATCTTGAGGCAGTGGCGGGAAAATACGGGATTGCCGTCGAAGTACTGCGAAAGCAGGTCGGTCAGATGGCACTATCAGGAGCCGGAAGGACGGAGCGTGTCAAGCCGCGGAATACAGCCGCAAACAAAAAAGAGAAAGAGGGCGGTGTCGAAAAAGCACAGAAGCTGATGCTGACATGGATGACCTCTTATCCGGCGCTCATTGGAAAGCTGGAAAAATATATTACGCCGGAGGATTTTACCACACCTCTTTACCGCCAGATTGCAGAGATGATTGTGCTGCAGTATCACGAGGGCGGGGTGAATCCGGCAAAGCTTTTGAATCAGTTTGTTGATTCCGAGGAGCAGAAAGAAGTTGCAGGCCTTTTTAATGCCAGAATCCCGCTGGAGACAGAGGAGGAAAAACGGCGCGCGCTGCATGATGTGATCTGCAATATGAAAGAAAACAGCATTGCGTATCAGTCGGCGCATATGAATGTGACCGATATGGCGGCGCTGCAGAAGCTGATGGCGGACAAAAAGAGCCTGGAGCGGTGGAGAGCAGGGGAACTTCCGGATTTCGCTTTTTAAGGAGGCCTGGATACCAAAGAAAAACCCTGGAATCTTCTGTTCTGCGTGTTTAATTTCGCAGGGCAGGGACAGAATATATACAAGCTATGGAAGGATGGACAGTCAATGGAGTTCGATAAAGCAAAATTTATGGAAAAATTAAAAGAGCTGGTAGCATACGGCAAAAAGAAAAAGAGCGTCCTGGAATATCAGGAAATCAACGACTTTTTCCGCGATATGCCGCTGGACGCGGAGCAGATGGAGAAGGTATTTGAATACCTGGAGGCAAGCGGCATCGATGTACTGCGTCTCTCAGACATGACCGAGGATCCAAATGCGGCAGACCGTGATCTTCTCCTTCTGGACGACGATGACATCGACCTTTCCGAAGAAGAAGAGATCGATATGGAGAACATCGACCTTTCCGTTCCGGAAGGCGTCAGCATTGAGGACCCGGTCCGCATGTACTTAAAAGAGATCGGTAAAGTGCCGCTTCTTTCTGCAGAGGAAGAGATTAAGCTGGCACAGAGAATGGAAGAGGGCGATGAGGATGCGAAAAAACGTCTGGCAGAGGCCAACCTTCGTCTCGTTGTTTCCATTGCAAAACGTTATGTCGGCCGCGGCATGCTGTTCCTGGATCTGATTCAGAAGGTAACTTAGGCTCATCAAAGCGGTTGAAAAATTCGATTACCGCAAGGGATACAAATTCTCCACCTATGCAACATGGTGGATCCGCCAGGCGATCACAAGAGCGATTGCAGACCAGGCGAGAACGATCCGTATTCCGGTTCATATGGTAGAGACCATCAACAAGCTGATCCGCGTTTCCCGTCAGTTACTGCAGGAGTTAGGCCGCGAACCTACTCCGGAAGAGATCGCAGAGGAGATGCACATGTCTGTAGAGCGTGTGCGTGAAATCCTGAAAATCTCCCAGGAACCGGTTTCCCTCGAGACACCAATCGGTGAGGAAGAGGACAGCCACCTCGGCGATTTCATCCAGGACGACAATGTGCCGGTACCGGCAGACGCGGCAGCATTCACGATGCTGAAAGAGCAGCTGGAGGATGTCTTAAGCACACTGACCGACCGTGAGCAGAAGGTTCTGCGTCTCCGTTTCGGACTTGACGATGGCCGTGCGAGAACCCTCGAAGAGGTTGGTAAAGAGTTTAACGTTACAAGAGAGCGTATCCGTCAGATCGAGGCGAAAGCGCTCCGTAAACTGCGCCATCCGAGCCGTTCCAGAAAGCTGAAAGATTACCTGGACTAATCTGCGAGGAAGAAAAGGACGACAGGAAAATGCAGTTATCAAAAAGACTTTCCGCAGTAGCGGAGTTTGTCACCCCGGGCGGCTGCCTAGTCGATGTGGGAACGGATCACGGCTATGTGCCGATTGCGCTGCTGGAACAGCAAAAAATTTCCTCCGCAATCGCCATGGATGTGAACCGCGGACCGCTGGAGCGGGCCAGGGAGCATATTGCGCAGTATAACATGGGGGACTACATAGAAACAAGACTTTCCGACGGACTCCATGCCCTGCGTGCGGGAGAGGGTGATTCTCTTCTCATCGCGGGCATGGGCGGCGGGCTTACCGTAAGAATTTTAAGCGAAGGTGAGCCGCTGCTGTCCGGTTTTCGGGAGCTGATCCTGGAGCCGCAGTCGGATATCGACGCGTGCGTGCATGGCTTCTGGAACACGGATTTTTCCTTGCACAGGAGAATTTTGTAGAGGAGGATGGAAAATATTATCCGATTCTGCGGGCAGTGCCAGGGGAAAAGGAGAATCTGAAGGCGGAGGAGCTTTTCTATGGACCGCGCCTTCTGGAAAAGGAAAATCCGGTGCTGAGGGAATACCTTCTGAAACAGCAGGAGCAGAACCAGACGCTGATCCGCCAGCTTTCGGATCACTCCAGTGAAAAGGCAGCACAACGCCTTTGGGAATTAAAAGAAAAAGAGGCAGTACTGGAATCTGCGCTTGCGCGTTTCCATACGATGTAACGACAGCGTTTGCACAAGAGGGGCGTGTCTGAAAATTTCAGCAGTTGTAATTTTCGGGCGCGCCTTTTCTGTCACTTCTGAATTTTCAGAAAGTTTTGCAAGAAGGAGGAATTACAATTGATTCAGGTAACAATTGATGGAAAAGGATACGAATATCCGGAAAATTGCTCTTATTATGAGATTGCAAAGGATTTTGAAAAAACAATGGAGCGCCGATTGTCCTTGTGAAAGTGGACGGACGGCTGCGGGAGCTGCACAAACAGCTGAAAAAGACTGTGAACTGGAATTTGTGACAACGGAGGATGAGATCGGACATAAAACGTATCAGAGGAGTCTTTCTCTTCTGCTGGTAAAAGCGGTGTATCATGTGGGAGGCTACGATAAGATCCGCCATGTGATGCTGCATTTTTCGGCGGGTTCGGGCTTTTTCTATACGGTGGACGGCGATATCACGCTGAATCAGGCGTTTTTGGACGAAGTAAAAGCGTATATGCATGAACAGGTGGAAAAGGCGGTGCCGATTTATAAGCGGAGTGTCGATACGCACGAGGCGAGAGAACGGTTCCGGCTGCATGGCATGACGGATAAAGACCGCTTGTTCCGTTACCGCCGTGTCTCCCGTGTGAATCTGTACAGTCTCGGGGATTTTGAAGACTATTATTATGGATTTATGACGTATGATACGAGTTATCTGAAGTATTTTGATCTCTATTTATACGATGACGGCTTTGTGCTGCAGATGCCGGAGAAAAAGGCGCCGGAGACGGTGCCGGCGGCGAATCTCTCCCCGAAGGTGTTCCAGGTGCAGCGGGAATCGGAGCGCTGGGGCGAGCAGATGGGAATTTCGACGGTTGCGGATCTGAATGAACGCATCACAAAGGGGAATATCCAGCAGATGATGCTGATTGCGGAGGCACTGCAGGAGCAGAAGATTGCGAAGATTGCGGAGCAGATCGCGGAGAAAAAGACGGTGAAGTTTGTGCTGATCGCGGGTCCGTCCTCTTCCGGCAAGACGACGTTCTGCAACCGGCTTTCGATCCAACTCTCGGCGCATGGGCTGACGCCGCATCCGATCAGTCTCGACAATTACTATGTGAACCGTGTGGATACGCCGCGGGATGAGAATGGGGAGTATGATTTTGAGTGCCTGGAGGCGCTGGATATTGATCTGCTGAACCAGGATATGACGAAGCTTCTGAATGGAGAGCGTGTGGAGCTGCCGTATTTTAATTTTAAGACGGGCAAGCGCGAGTACAAGGGGAATTTTATCCAGATGAAGGAGACGGATGTGCTGGTGCTGGAGGGCATCCATGGCTGAATGAGAAACTGACGTGGTCGCTTCCGGCGGAGAGCAAGTTCCGGATTTATATCAGTGCGCTGACGCAGATTAATGTGGATGAGCACAACCGGATTCCGACGACGGACGGACGTCTGATCCGGCGGATGGTGCGCGACAGCCGGACGCGGGCAACGTCGGCGAAGGAGACGATTGCGATGTGGCCGTCGGTGCGCCGCGGCGAGGATCGGAATATTTTTCCGAACCAGGAGAAGGCGGATGTGATGTTTAATTCGGCGCTGGTGTATGAGCTTTCGGTGCTGAAGCTGTATGCGGAGCCGCTTTTGTTCCAGATTGAGGAGGGGGAGCCGGAGTATCAGGAGGCGAAGCGGCTGCTGAAGTTCCTGGATTATTTTGTCGGGGTGCCGATTGAGGATATTCCGAAAAACTCGATTCTGCGGGAGTTTGTGGGGGGAAGCTGCTTTGATGTGTGAAAGGCTGTTTTGTATGGCTTTGTGGGATCTGCGATTTGGGGATGGACAAGAAAGAGAGTTTGTGGTAAGATTATTAACTGTCTGATGTTCCGTTTTTGACAAAGTAAGATATGTAATCGCGGCTGGCAGGACCGAAAGGGGCCAGGTGAGGAAAGTCCGGGCTTCGCAGGGCAGGGTGCCGGATAACGTCCGGCGGAGGTGACTCCAGGGATAGTGCAACAGAGAGATACCGCCAGGTTTTCCTGGTAAGGGTGGAAAGGCAGTGTAAGAGACTACCGTTTCTCTGGTAACAGAGAAAGCCATGTAAACCCCATCCGAAGCAAGACCGAATAGAAAACGTATATGGCTGCCCGTCATGTTTTCAGGTGGGTCGCTTAAGGGGACTGGCGACAGTTCCATTGGATAGATGATTACACACGACATAACCCGGCTTATCGTTTTGCTTTGCTTAAGACGGAAATTCAGGCATCTGGATAAAATAAGTACGCCGAACGGACACGAGTGGATTGTGTTCGTTCCCGGCGTACTTATTTTATCCGGCCATCCGGCGCAAGCCGCACATTCCCGCGGATCGCTGCATGGTGTGAAAAATGCATGTCATGAAAGAAAAAATAAAGGAGACAGCAGGATGAAAGTGATATTGGCTTCGGGGTCACCCAGAAGAAGAGAGTTGATGGAGATGTTGGGAATACGGTGTAAGGTTCAGGCTTCAGGGGCGGAAGAAGTTGTGACGTCTGCGGAACCGGAGAAGGTTTGTGGAGGAGCTTTCCAAGGCTGAAATGTCTGGATGTTGCGGAGATTACCGAAGGGGATGCCGTTGTGATCGGGGCGGATACGGTTGTGGCTTTTGAAGGGGAGATCCTTGGCAAGCCGAAGGGGATAGAACATGCCAGAAGTATGATGCAGCAGTTGCAGGGAAGGGTGCATCAGGTGTATACTGGAGTTACGATTGCGGTAACAGAGGGGGACGCAAAGCGTGTGGTATCGTTCTGTGACCGTACAGATGTAGAGTTTTATGCGATGACAGAGGAGGAGATAAACGGGTATCTTGCTCTTGAGAAAGAGGGGGAGGCTCCTGTGTGGTCGGATAAGGCTGGAGGATACGGAATTCAGACGGTGTTTGGGACAAAGTTTGTGAAAGGAATCCAGGGAGACTATTATAATGTGATGGGACTGCCGGCGTCCCGGGTTTATCATGAGTTGAAAAATCTGGGCGTTCTGGAATAGAGGGAGGTAAGAGAAGATGAAAAAGTTTTCGGAAATTGAATACGTAAGGCCGGACATGGAGGCAGAGCAGGAAAAAGTAAGAGCGTATACGAAGGCGCTCAAAGAGGCAAAATCATATGAGGAGCTGCGCGGACTTTTTATGGAAGAAAAACGCGCGAGGATGCCTGGACGACAATGGCGGAAGTGGCGCAGGTAAGATATACGGTGGACACCAGAGATTCGTTTTATGAAGGAGAGGTTCAGTTCTGGAATGAGACGATTCCGGCGATCCATCTGCTGATACAAAAGGCAGAGAAGGTGATTCTGGAGTCTCCGTTTATCAAAGAGTTTGCAGAGGAGTTCGGGGAATTCTTTGTGAAGAATATGGAGGTTGGCCAAAAATTAGCGGACGACTGTATCGTGGAGGATCTGATCGAAGAGGCGAATCTGACGCAGCAGTACAGTAAAATTACGGCGAATGCTTCGACGGAATTTAAGGGCGAAACGTGTAATTTTTATGGACTTCTGAAGGCGATGCAGAGTACGGACCGCCAGATGCGGAAAGAGGCGATGACGGCATGGGGAGATTTGTATGAAGAGATTTCCGGGGAGCTGGATGCGCTGTATGACAAGATGGTTCCGCTGCGCGATAAAATTGCGAAGAAGCTGGGATTTTCTTCTTACATTGAATTTATTTACCTGAGCTATGGAAGATACGATTATACGGCGGAGGATGTTGCAAGGTTCCGTGCGCAGGTGAAGGAGAAGATTGTACCACTCTGCCTGGAGCTTCGGAAGGAGCAGGAGAAACGGCTTGGAGTGGACAGGCTGCATTATTACGATGAGGAGCTGATTTTCCCGGAAGGAAACGCGGTTCCGGAAGGAACGACGGAGGAACTGGTTGCGAAGGCGCAGAAGATGTACCATGAGCTGTCGAAAGAGACGGGTGAGTTCTTTGATTTTATGGTGGAGCATGAGCTGTTTGACCTGGAGACGAAGCCGGGAAAACAGACAGGCGGTTACTGCACATTTCTGAATACGTTCAAGGCGCCGTTCATCTTCTCCAACTTAATGGTACGAGCGCGGACGTTGATGTTCTGACTCATGAGGCGGGCCATGCATTCGAGGCGTATACGGCGGCAAAACAGATTCCGTTTATGGATATGGTATTCCCGACAAGCGAGGTGGCGGAGATTCACTCGATGACAATGGAGCATTTCGCATACCCCTGGATGAATGCATTCTTTGGAGAGAAAGCAGATGATTACCGTTATGCGCACCTGATGAGCGCGCTGGAAGTGATTCCGTACATGGTATGTGTGGATGAGTTCCAGCATAAGGTATTTGAAAATCCGGAAATGACCACAATGGAGCGGAGAGCAGTCTGGAGCGGTCTGGAGAAGATCTACATGCCCTGGAGAAATTATGCAGGAAATGAGTTCCTCGAGAGTGGAGCATTCTGGATCAAACAGCAGCATA
>ENA-OQDD01000727-OQDD01000727.1-human-gut-metagenome-genome-assembly--contig:-NODE-727-length-12586-cov-2.461674_pt1 | contig 12586 bp, 18 predicted proteins | sample MGYA00242507_ERZ504598 | MGnify/ENA primary metagenome ERZ504598 (study PRJEB26092, sample SAMD00036318) | human gut metagenome | host: Homo sapiens | study: EMG produced TPA metagenomics assembly of... | reverse complement strand
AGATCTCTTCCTGCAGGTGTATTGGTAACTTTATAATCTGTGTATTTACTGTCAAATAAACAGAAACCATCATGGTGTTTCGCAGTCAGAACTACATATTTCATACCTGCTGCCTTTGCCTCTTTTGCCCATTGTTTCGGGTTATAGTCTCTGGCATCAAATTCTTTCATAAACGGAAGGTATTCTTCCTCAGGCATCTCTTCTGTACTGCGTACCCATTCTCCTCTTGCAGGAATAGAATATAAGCCCCAGTGGATAAACATTCCGAAACGGGCATCCTGATACCATTTCATACGTCCTTCATATTCTTTTCTGTTAAACTGATACATGATTTTTTATCTCCTTTATGTAAATGCAAATTCAATATCCAATCCTTTACATCTATACAATAATGTAATCCGGCAATACCAGAAGATGCTCACAGGTGTCATCTCCGGGCATCTTATTTATCGCTCTGTTACATTAATCTAAGCAGCATATCCCCGGTTCCTACATTGTAACCGCTGGTCGCATAAATCCCATTCAGACTTCCGTTCGTCACAATGATCAGCGGAAGTTTGTCCGGATCTACATACATGCGTCTTCCCAGAGTATTGATAATCTCTGAGAAATCATCATAATAAATCTGAATATTTTTTAACTTTGCAAGTGCTTTGGACAGCGTCGGTGTCTCCAGTGCTTCTTTACTTCTCACTACAAAAATAATCTGCTCTGCATATCCTGCGAAAGCCTCTTCCTGCTCCATCATTTCATTTAAGATATGCTCAGTAGGCTCTTTTTCTTCTTCCAGAAACATCAGGATATGTTTTCCGTCTGCTGTAAGGTCAGATGCTTTCACCTCTGTACCATCCTCAGTTTTCAGCATAAATTCCGGCATGGAAATATTCTCCAGCATATCCTCCAGATCTGCTTCCCTGAGTACCAGCTCGATCTCCTTTGTCTCTCCGGCTGAATTTCAAAATGATATTCATTTGCAAACATATTTCCATTTGGAAGTCTGTTTGAAGTAAGGATCCTGTAGTTTCCGGATTCCAACGGCAGATTCAGGATCTGATCTTCGAAATTCTCTGCTCCAAGTTTCAGTGATGTATATCTTCCATTCTCCAGTTTTGCAATACTCCAGTTCTGGAAATATTTCCACTGTACAGTCTCTCCTGCTTTCAGGATCAGAGTACAGTTCTTCTCTGTTCTTGCAAGCACAGGAACGAATCTTCCGTTTTCCATATATTCCATAGAACGATCATGTGGATTCAGTCTTGCCGCTACTCCAAAGGTTCTCGCTATTGCAACAAACAGGATTTTCTTTGACAGGAAGCTTCCTGTACAGGTCCTTATGCATCCTGCCGGTGTTGTGATCACACTGGAACGCTCTTTCTCCGGTCTGGAAACAATTGCCTTCTCGATCAGATTCCAGATTCTGGAAGGGTCATCTCTCAGCTCCTGTTTCTCAGTTCTGGAAAAATGCTTCTTAATCTCTCTTCTGTATTTCTGAAGAACTTCATCATCTACTCTTGGATTTAACACATAAGATACAAAGGTATCCTTTTTCATCATACCATGATATGGAATTGCCAGCTCCAGATGTTCCTCCAGAACGTCACTGATACAGTCAGTTCTGTCTTTCTCTGTGAGAACCCTCAGGAGATCTTCTCTGTATGAGGCAGCAATGGCTTCTTCTATCCTGTTTACCTTTTTTCCAGGAAACGTTCACATTCCGGATTTGACCAGTTTCTTACTTTCTGCTCTCTGTGTGCATTGGCTGCTGCCAGACGCTTATTTCCCTTCACCTTCTGTTCTAAAGTCGGCATGTCTGTGTTTACAGGTGCATCATGAGGAGCAAATATATCTGCTGCTGTCCACTTTTCTGATTCGCCGTCATTTCTTTTATCCTGCGATACCAGACAAAGTTCACAGTTATCTTCTTTCTCAGTGTTCATAACTGTTTCCGCATAGAACCACTCGCCGTCAGAACACATTCTTGCGGAAATATGCAGACTCCCAAGTCCTGTTGTCAGTCTGGCGGTTCCCTTACTGTCTGTTTTCTTCTCTGCGATCGGTGCATACTCTGAATAGTTCAGCACCTCAAAGGAAACCTCAGCTCCCTCTGTGGGTAACCCCTGCGCATCCTTTACTGTTACTGTAATTTCTTTGGTTACTGCATACCTCTTCAATTCATTCAGCATGGTCACCATACCATCTGTGCCGATCACCTCACCTTCCGGGATTTTGGTGTCAAACACACGTGAATGGATCATCATTGCTCTGGAAGAAGCGTTTGTAAACCATCCTTTATTCAGGATTTCTTCGGGCTCACAGCTCCGAGGAAGTACCATTTACCGTCACACCAGATCTCTACCCAGGCGTGATTGTCATCGCAGTGAGACCACTTCGGCGCATATACCTGACGGCAGGTACGCCTACGCTTCGCAGTGCATTTACAGTGAACACAGACTCTTCACCACATCTGCCATTTCCTCTGCGATATACAGAAATCGCAGATAAGTACGGTCATCTGTACAATGATAAGTAGCTTCTTCGGCACACCAGTAATTCACTTCCAACGCTGCTTCTCTGAAGTTCATTCCCTGTATTCTGCTTCCGATCTCTGCGCGGAAATAAGTTCTGCACTGTGCGATCTCCTCCTCATTTACTCTGTGAAACAGCACATAATTCAGGAAGATTTCTTCAGGAAGGTCTGCAACCTGCGGATTCTCTTTCCAGAGCCTCACACCATTCTCCGCATAGTCCAGAAATACTTCAAACGGATAATTGCCAATGTCACTGTACGGCATAAACGCATATAAATATTTACATGCAAGTGCCACTTCCTCTGTACATTTCTGTAATTTTTCGTCTACAGGCGCAAAAACCCGGGGCAGGTTTTTTGCCTGCTCCAGGTAGTTCTCTTCAATTCGGCCCTGTTCTCTTTTAAAAAACTCTCGGTTCTGCCATTATAATTCCTCCAGAACTTCTTTGCGGCACGGATATTATCTACATCCGTACGCCATATCTCATATTCGCTCAGCATCGGAAGTCCCATATTGACTCCATCCTTACGAAACTGCATCTCACTGTCAATGACTCTCTTTCCGGTCATATGATAAGCCCTGACTCCTGTAAGCGGATAAAGCTGGCGGATCACTTCTGCTCCCACGCCGCTTCCTGCCTGGATTGTGATACGTCCCTGACTCTTCTCTACCAGTTCCTTCAGCAGATCTGCCCCCTGCAGACATACATTACGCTGACCTGAAGTAAGGATCGTATTGATTCCCAGTGAGATTGCCTGTTCCATTGTTTCTATTGGATCCACACATACATCAAAAGCTCTGTGAAGAGTCACCGACATATCCCCTGCCGCCTCCATCAGCTCTTTCATCTGTTCCATGTTTAATGTGCCATCCGGCTTCAGCACCCCAAATACAACACCTTCGGCACCCATTTTCCTGAAATCTTCCACTGCATGCTTTATCATGGAAAATTCTGCATCTGTATAGCAGAAATCTCCAAAACGCGGACGGATCAAAGCATGGATCCTGATATCCGAACGCTTTCTTATTTCATCAAAAAGCCACGGTCCCGGAGTGGTTCCGCCGATGATCAGGTTACCGCAAAGTTCCAGTCTGTCTGCGCCTCCTTCAACCGCTGCCATAGCAGATTCTACAGAATCTACACAGGCTTCCAAAATATATTCTTTCACGTACTTGCCTCCATCTTTTTCATTTAAGCCAGACAGATCATCCTTCTGCTGACTGATTTAACCAGATCAGATAAATCCCCCGAAGACTTACCTGCATCAGAACAATTTCACCCCTGCTCTCTCCAGTGTACTCACGATCGTATCATCTGGAAATTCATCCGTAACAATTCCGCTGATATCATCGAAGTATGCATATTTATAGGAATCATTGAAATAGAATTTATCCCTTTCCATAACAACATATTTATGTCTGCTGCTGTGCACGGCTGCTTTCTTTGTCAATCCGTCCTCTACCCCCAATGTAGTAATTGCACAATCAGTCATATCCACACCGCAGCTTCCTATAAATGCACGGTCAAAGCTATACTGTTTGATCACTTCTATCGTTGCAGCTCCCATAAATCCGTTTACTGTCTGGTACATTGTTCCCCCTGTACCGATTGCGGTAATGGATGGATTTGTGGCAAGGATCTGCAGGATATCTATCATATTGCTCACCACTACCACACGCATATTTGACGTGGCAAGAAGCTTTGCCAGCTCGATATTTGTGGTAGAAATATCAAGGAAAATCGTTTCGTTATTCTTAATCAGTTTAAATGCTTTGGCTGCAATTGTTCTCTTTTTGTCAAGGTTAAACTGGCGTCTGTCTACTACGTCTCTTTTCAGCGGATAATCCTGTGAAAGGATTGCGCCGCCGTAAGTTCTCTTTAACTTACCGGCGTTTTCAAGAATCTTAAGATCTTTTCGGATACAGTCTTCTGTGACCTGAAACATTTCACTTAATTCCTTAACCTTGACTTTTCCGTTTTCACGAAGGCATTTCTCTATTGCGCTTTGTCTTTCCTCAGTAAACATAGCCCCCTCTTTCCTCATCCATTCATGATAACCTGTATCTTTCAGTGAATCCTGTTTTCTTCACTGTTCATCTTCAGGTGTAATATTGTTATTTCGGAATTCCTATTCTGTAAGTTCCGGATAATGACATTTTACAATATGGCCCGGTGCAATTTCAACAGGTGTCGGCACCTGTGTCTTACATTTTTCTGTACAATGTGGGCAGCGTGTATGGAACAGACATCCGCTTGGCGGATTACTCGGACTTGGAAGATCACCTTTTAATGTAATACGCTCTTTCTTCACTTCCGGATCCGGGATCGGAACTGCGGAAAGAAGTGCTCTTGTATATGGATGTCTCGGGTTTGCATACAGTTCTTTCTTCGGAGCTGTCTCTACGATCGTACCCAGATACATAACACCGATCCTGTCTGAAATCATCTCAACGACACTCAGGTCATGGGAAATGAACAGATAGGTAAGATTAAAGTCTTTCTGTAACTGCTGCAGAAGATTTAATACCTGCGCCTGGATAGAAACATCAAGGCAGATACCGGTTCATCTGCAATGATCAGCTTTGGCTGCACTGTCAGTGCTCTGGCAATTCCGATACGCTGGCGCTGACCACCAGAGAATTCATGTGGATAACGCTCTCCATGAGACGGACTTAATCCTACAGTGCCGAGAAGTTCATGTACTTTCTTAAGACGCTCTCCTGCACTCATATTTGTGTGGATCAGAAGTGGCTCACCGATGAGATCCTGAACTTTCATTCTCGGATTCAGGGAACCGTACGGATCCTGGAAAACCATCTGAATATCAGAACGCAGCGGACGCATTTCTTTCTCGGAAAGTCTGGAGATTTCTTTTCCTTCAAACCAGATCTCACCGGAATCCGGTGTGATCAGATGATCGATCAGTTTACCTGTCGTAGATTTCCCGCATCCGGACTCACCTACCAGAGAGAAAGTTTCACCCGGATAGATATCGAATGATACATCATTTACAGCATGGACAAATTTCTTCTTGCTGAACATTCCTCCGTTTGCCTGGAATGTTTTCTTCATATTCTTTACTGATAATAACGGCTCGCTCACAGGTTACGCCTCCTTTCCAGTTTTGTTGAGCAGATGGCATCTGCATTTTCTGGTGCCTGCTTCGTTGATATCTGCAAGCTCCGGCTCCTGCTGATGACAGATATCCATTGCATATTTACATCTCGGTGCAAACTTACATCCTTTCGGCATTACGGACAGATCCGGTACGCTTCCCGGAATAGACGGAAGAGATTCCACACCACTTCCAAGTTTCGGTACAGAACCAATCAGCCCCTGTGTATATGGATGTTTCGGATCTGCAAAAGTTCCTGCACAGGCGCTTCTTCTACGATTCGGCCGGCATACATAACAACAACTCTGGAGCACATTTCAGCAACAACACCAAGGTCATGTGTAATCATCAAAATACCTGTATTCTTCTTTGCCCTGATGTCCTCCATCAGCTCCAGGATCTGTGCCTGAATGGTAACGTCAAGGGCTGTAGTCGGCTCATCTGCGATGAGAAGCTCCGGCTCACAGGACATTGCCATAGCAATCATAACACGCTGGCACATACCGCCTGAAAGCTGGTGCGGATAACTCTTTAATGTCATATCCGGTTCAGGGTATACCTACTGATTTCAGTACTTCGAATGCTCTGTTGTGCGCTTCTTCTTTGAGAAATTGTTATTGGAGCAGGATTGCTTCTGTCAGCTGTTTCTCAATTCTCATACATGGGTTCAGAGAGTTCATCGGCTCCTGGAAGATCATGCAACTTCACGTCCTCTGATCTTTCTCATGCCTTTTTTATCTTCTTTGAGAAGATCCTTGCCATTAAGCAGGATCTCACCGTTGGAAATCTTACTGTTACGTGCCAGAAGTTTCATAATGGAAAGGGAGGTTACGGATTTACCGCATCCGGACTCTCCTACCAGACCAAGAATCTCACCCGGCTGAATGGAGAAACTTACATTATTAACTGCTGTCACCCATGTTTTATCTCTTTTAAACTCCGTACGGAGGTTTTTTACTTCTAATAATTTTTCTGCCATGGTTTCTTCCTCCTAGTTCATCTTTGGATCCAGGGTATCTCTGAGACCGTCGCCCAGCAGGTTGAATGCCAGAACTGTAAGGAAGATCAGAATACCAGGGAACAGTACCATGTGAGGAGCTGTATTCAGATAGTTACGTCCTGTGGAAAGCATGGAACCCCAGTCAGGCTCTGTAACATTTGCACCGAATCCCAGGAAGCTTAAGGATGATGCAGCAAGGATTGCAGTGCCTACACGCATGGTAAAGTTAACGATCATAGACTGGATCGTACCAGGGAAAATATGTACAAACAGGATTCTTGTGTTTGAACATCCCAGAGAACGGGCAACCTCTACATAAGGAGCCTGCTTTACGGAAATCGTCGCGCTTCGTATGATTCGTGCGAAGGACGGCACTGTAAATACCGCAACTGCGATCATAACGTTTACCATACCCTGTCCGATGATGGCAACAACTGCGATAGCCAGCAGGATATCAGGGAAAGCGAAAAGTACATCACAGCATCTCATAATCAGGCATCGATAATTCCGCCGTAGAAACCTGCGATCAGTCCGAGAACAACACCGATAGCCGTACCAATAATCGTCGCTGTCAGCGCGCATGTAAGAGAAAGTCTGGTACCAACCATCAGACGGGAGAAAACATCCTGTCCGTATTCATTGGTTCCCCAAATGTGGCTGCGCTTGGCCCCTGCATCATAGCTGTGTAATCCGGTGCCTGCGGATCATACGGAACTACATATGGTCCAATGATCGCCATTAAGATAATAAAAACTATAAATGCCAGAGAAATCACTGCTGTTTTTCTCTTCATGAATTTCTTGACAAATTCTTTGAACTTGCTCTGTGCCTTAGGGAGTTCTTCGGCAGCAGCAAGGTTAATATTTGATGTTGTGTTCTTATCTGCCATCTTCTCTCCTCCTCTACTCATAACGTACTCTTGGGTTAATCACGCCATAAAGAACATCTACAATCAGGTTGATCAGGATATATTCTGTAGCAAAGAACAGAAGTAATGCCTGAACAACTTTGTAATCTCTCATCTGGATGGAGTCTACCAGAAGACGTCCAAGTCCGGGAATGGAGAATACTGTCTCTGCCATAACAGATCCGGAAAGGAGACCACCGATCTGAAGTCCGGCTACTGTTACGATCTCGATCAGAGAGTTCTTAAATGCATGGCGCATAACAACCAGTGATTCAGAAAGACCTTTGGCGCGTGCGGTACGCACATAGTCTCACGCATGGTCTCAAGCATGGAAGATCTGGAAAATCTGGCAAGTACGGCATGATTCCTGCTCCCATTGTAAGTGATGGAAGAATATAGCTCTTCCAGGTTTCCAGTCCACTGGTCGGAAGCCATCCCAGGCTTACTGAGAAAAGCTGGATTAATTCCAGACCTAACCAGAAACTTGGAACAGATATACCTGCGATTGCTATGATCATACCTACATAATCAAGAATTCTGCCATGAAATACGGCAGCGATGATACCGATTGCAATACCGATGATCGCAGCCCATATCATGGATGAGAATGTCAGCATGATAGTTGGTTTCAGTCTTGGTGCGATTGTCTCTGCTACGGTTTTACCGTTTTTGATAGAGTTTCCCAGATCTCCTGTAAAAAGACCTTTCATATATTTGCCATACTGTACAAGTAGTGGCTCATCCAGTCCCAGCTGTTCACGTACAACTGCCACATCTTCCTTTGTTGCATCCTGACCGGCTACCAGTCTTGCCGGATCACCTGGAATCATATGGATAAACATAAATACTACGAATGAGATAACCAGAAGCAGCGGGATCGTGCTTGCCAAACGTTTACCTAAATAACGTCCCATATTTTTCCTCCTTATTATTTTCTTACCTGTTATTTATATTTGATGCTTTATAGCCAGAGAACTGCCATAGTAAATCTTATGGCAGTTCTCCGGTTCGAACATCTTTGTCCTGTATTCACACTGCCGTATCGGCAGTATTTTTATGGAATTGCTGCAATTTCAGATCAGACAGCCAGATTTATGTTCTTCGCAGCCTGTTCTCAACCCCATTACTTACTGTGCTAAAGTTGCATTTGCAAAGTTAAATGCTCCGTCCGGAGATACATATACGCCAGACAGATAAGATTTTGTAGATAGATGATCTGGTCATTGCCAAGGAATAACCATGGGCATGCTTCCCATGCAATCTTCTGAGCATCACCATAGTATTTAGCCTGCTCTTCCTCGTTAGCTGTTGCAAGACCTTCGTCATATCTTTATCAAAATCAGCGTCATTGAAGTATGCTGTGTTTGCACTTGTCGGAGGGCACATTGTGCTGTAAAGCAGGGAACGTAAAGAACCACCCATTGTGAAGTCAGATGCAGACCAGTTTACATACCACATATTGATCTCGGCATCTTCTTTGTCAACATAAATCTTGTCACTTACAGTTGCAGGCTCCATTGGCTGAACGTCAACTTCGATACCGATCTGAGCAAGCTGCTGGGAAATAAATGTCATACCTTTGATTTCCTGTGTTGTGTTATCACCCCACAGAGTAAGTTTGAATCCGTCTTCGTATCCGGCTTCTTTCATAAGTTCTTTTGCTTTGTCTACATCATATGTGTAAGCTTCCTGCTCTTCATATCCGCCGATGATAGATGGAACTACAGATGTAGCCGGTTTTCCGTATCCGGAATACATTAACTGGATGTATGCATCTTTGTCGATCGCATAGTTCATAGCCTGACGTACTTTTACATCAGAAAGCTGTTCCAGATCCATGTTCAGAGTTACATATCTCATGATGTTGGAGTCTGTTGTAAGGATGTTTACATCGTCTGTTCCTTTGATTGCTTCAATCTGGTCAGACGGTGTAGGATAGATGAAATCTGCTTCACCTGTCTGAAGCATAGCTGTACGTGCACCTGCTTCCGGAACCTCTTTGATTGTTACAGTGTCAACGCCCGGTTTGTCTCCCCAGTAATCATCATTGCGCTTAAAGCTTGTGTGGTCTCCCTCTTCCCATTCTGTACATACATATGGACCGGTTCCGCATGGATGATTCATAATATCATTGCCATACTCTTCAAGAGCTGCAGGACTGATGATACAGAACTGTGTCAGACGGTTGATAAATGGTGCCCATGCCTGTGTCAGTTTGATAACCAGTGTGTAATCATCCGGTGTTTCAATGCTGTCTACACGAGGTGTTTCAGATCCGTCTTCGTTAGTTACGATAAATGTTCTTCTCTGACGAAGGTTGTTGTCTTTGTTAACTACACGATCGTAGTTTGCTTTAACTGCTGCTGCATTGAAGTCTGTTCCGTCCTGGAATTTAACGCCCTGACGAAGTTTGAAAGTATAAGTAAGAGAGTCATCGGAAACTTCCCATGATTCAGCAAGTTTGCCTGTTAATTCCTGGTTCTCATCAAAAGAAACCAGTGTCTCGTATACACCACGTGTAGCAGAGATTGCGTTTGTATCCGGAATGTTTGCCGGGTCCATGGAGCTTACGCTTCCTTCGATTGCGATCACCAGATCATTGTCGGATGATTTGGAATCTTCATTTGTGGCTTTGAGAATATAGCATCATCATCTGCTGCAAATGCTGTAGCGGACATGGAAACTGTCATTACACCTGCAAGAGCTGCTGCCATAACTTTTTGTACATTTCATAGTTTTCTCTCCTTTTCTTTCTGTACATTGTTACTTAGTTACAATCACGAAGTTAATTTTGGGTACAAAAAAAGTGTTTTTATATTTTTGCGTCTTTGCAATGTATAAAAATCGTGTAGCAATCCATTTACTTACATGCGCCTTTGCATCTTCATAAAAACACTTTGTTGTTTAACTTGACTCCAGTATAGCAATCTATTGTCGCATTGTCAATTATTTTATCGTATTTTATATTATTTTAGTGGTATTATACCAATATTCGACAATGAAATTGGTATAAATCACTATGAATCAAAGATTATTTATTCTTGTTTGGTATTATTTGGCTATAATCTGTACAAACAATAAGTCCTCTAACCTTATAGTTGGTTCAGAGGACTTATGTTGTTATCATATCTGTTTCTTCACATGAACCTGTAACTGATTGTACGGGATTTCAATTCCGTTTGCATCAAATGCTTCTTTGATCAGTTCATTAAGCCGCCACCTGGCAGGCCAGTATTTCTCCGTAGCCACCCACACACGCAGGCCCATGACCACTGCGCTCTCTCCAAGCTCATCTACAAACACCACCATTCCCTGGTCGTCTTTCGTATCTTCATCATTATGAAGGATTTCTTCCAGGATTGCTTTTGCTTTCTTAATGTCTGAATCATAAGAAATTCCTACTTTGATCTCCAGCTTACGAAGATCTCTGGCAGTTACATTTGTAATAATGCTGCCGGACAGCGTTCCATTTGGGATTACAATGTGTTTGTTATCTATGGAAATCAGAGTTGTATAACAGATTTCTATTTTGTATACAGTTCCTTCGCACCCATTCTGCTGTGCGATAATGATATAATCCCCCACTTGAAATGGTTTAAAGATCAGAAGCATGATCCCGCCCGCGATATTTGCAAGACCGCCCTGCAATGCAAGACCTACCGTTACACCAGCAGTACCAAGCAGTGCTGCAATAGAGGATTCCCTTACACCAAAATGAGTGGCAATGCTAAATACCAGCAAAATGTAAAGTACAATTCTCAACAGCGACCCTGTAAACTGGATCACACCTTTGTCTACAGACGCACGCTCCATGGACTCTTTATGAAAGAAACAAACCACTGGATCACTTTGCGCCCGCCCACAAATACCAGCAATGCCATTACTACTTTCAGTCCCAGTTTCGTCAAAGCCGGAAGATAGTCTGAAAAATACTGCTTATAGCTGTAATATAAACTTTTTGCCTCCTGAATTTCCTGGTCCAATATTTTTCACCTGCTCTCTTATATTTTTGTCATGTATTATTTTTCTGCCCTTCTTTCATTTAACAGGCAGCTTTTCATATAATATCAGGGTTAAAAGATGTCTTTCCCCTGACTTGATATCTACGAATTACTCCGCTGCTTTGCAGATTCCGCAATTCTCATATAAGAGTAGCATAACATACCTCATTCTCTGTAACAATCAATTTATTCGGGCAAAAAAGAAAGCGGACAATATATCCGCTTTACTGACACAGGATTTCACGCTCTGATGAGCTAAAATCAATATGCATTATTTATAAGGATTGCTATAAGCGCAGAATAATACCCTCATTTCCCGAAAACAGAAAATAAATAATTAGTTGAATAATCAGTATCGCTGGAACTCCTGTCTTAAATTTCGGCTTTCTTGTTTTATGATGAAATACCTTCATACCGGCCAGAGCTCCCACCGACCCTCCGATCACCGCCAGAAATATCAGCTGCGCTTCCGGTATGCGCCACTGTCCGGCTTTTGCCCTGCTTTTATCCAAGCCATAGATAAAAATGTGACTACATTAATGATAATCACATAAATATATAGAAGATTTGTAGATGTCATCTGCACCTGCGAATTCCTTTCTTTAATCTTAACATGCCAGACCTGCTATCACTGATTCAAAATCCTCATCATAACCATCATATTTAAGTTCCAGAGGTTCTTCCACATCAAGCTTAATACTCCGAGAATAGATTTGGCATCAATAAAAATTTTTCCTTTAGATACAATGTCAATATCAAATGGACATCTGACTGCCGCACAGACCAGTTTCTTTGCTGCCTCTACGTCATTAATCTTAATTGTCTTATTTGCTGTTGTCATATTCGGTAATCTCCCTTCCCTTTTGGTCTCCGTCCTATTGTCAGGACTTTTATATTGATTTTTTGACCCAGTCGTATTATACTGATTCACACATTGATATACAAACGTTATTTTCTATATCAGATATTCTATTTTTATATAGCATAAGGAGCCGACTGTATCATGATTCTTGATTATTATCGTATTTTTTACT
>ENA-OQDD01000726-OQDD01000726.1-human-gut-metagenome-genome-assembly--contig:-NODE-726-length-12589-cov-3.756058_pt1 | contig 12589 bp, 17 predicted proteins | sample MGYA00242507_ERZ504598 | MGnify/ENA primary metagenome ERZ504598 (study PRJEB26092, sample SAMD00036318) | human gut metagenome | host: Homo sapiens | study: EMG produced TPA metagenomics assembly of... | reverse complement strand
TGGGCATTGGTGGGACTGATTCTGTGCATCTCCATCATCGGCGTCCCGCTCGGCATTCAAGCGTTCAAGATGGCGGGACTCACCCTGACGCCGTTTGGCAAAACCGTGCAATACGGCGGCGGAGTCGACTCTACCTTGGCCAACATCCTGTGGGTGGTGCTGGTCGGCTGGTGGATGGCGCTCGGCTATCTGGGAGCCGGAGTGCTCAACTGCATCACCATTATCGGTATTCCGTTCGGATTGCAATCATTCAAGATGGCCAAGCTTGCGCTCTGGCCGTTCGGCGCGGAAATCGTCAACCTGTAGATTCCAAATACTACAAAGCCGCCAAAGCAACCCTTGACGAGGCGATCACCGACGTCAACAATTGGATTGACCAGCAAGCCGCCAAGGCCGAATAATAAAACACACATTATGCTGCCGCAGCGGCCAGTCCTTGCAGAACAATGTCATGACAAAGGCCTGAGAAGACGACTTCTCAGGCCTTATCCGTGCCGCTCCTCAGCCGCTTGTAGCGACAGCTCCCCTCAAAGAGAGGAGCCAGAGAAACACTTACTTTTTGGAGACGTTGAATTTAAATTCGACGATATCGCCGTCCTGCATCACGTAGTCGCGGCCTTCCTGGCGTAGCTTGCCTTCCTCCTTGATCTTGACCATGGAGCCTTCGGCAGCCACGAAATCGTCGTAGGAGACGATGTCGGCCTTGATGAAGCCTTTTTCGAAGTCCGTGTGAATCACGCCGGCAGCCTGCGGCGCGGTATAGCCTTGTGGATCTGCCATGCGCGCACTTCCTTCTCGCCTGCGGTGAGGAAGGTGGAAAGGCCGAGCGTATCGTAGCCGACTCGCGCCAACTGATCCAATCCGGACTCCTCAAGACCGCGTCCGCAAGCATCTCGCGAGCGTCAGCTCGTCGAGTTCGGTCAGGTCGGCTTCAAACTGCGCGTTGAGGAAAATGGCCGGAGCCGGAGCCACGGATGGCGGCGACGGGACTTGGCTGCATTGTCTTTGTTCTGCAGTTCGGCATCGTCCACGTTGAACACGTAGATGAACGGCTTGGCGCTCATCAAGTGCAGATCGTAGACGGAATCCTTGTCGAAACGACCTTCGCGAGTCGCCTTATCAATGGTTTCGCCAGCTTCAAGAATGGTCTTCGCCTGCTTGACGGCTTCCATGTAAGCCGGTTCGATCTTCTTGCCGCGCAGATCCTTCTCCAGCTTCGGCAGCGCGTTCTCGATGGTCTGCAGATCGGCGAGGATCAGCTCGGTGTTGATGGTTTCAATGTCGTCGGACGGATCGACCTTGCCGTTGACGTGCACGATATCATCGTCTTCGAAGGCACGCACGACCTCGCAGATCGCGTCGGCTTCGCGAATATTGGCGAGGAACTTGTTGCCCAGACCTTCACCTTCCGAAGCGCCCTTGACAATGCCTGCGATGTCGACGAACGTGACGGTGGCCGGCACGATCTTCTCCGTATGCACGAGCTTGGCGAGCACCGGCAGACGGTCATCCGGCAACGGCACAATGCCGGTGTTCGGTTCGATGGTGGCGAACGGATAGTTTTCCGCCAGCACGTTGTTGCGGGTCAATGCGTTGAACATGGTGGACTTGCCGACGTTCGGCAGTCCGACGATTCCGATAGTAAGAGACATGGTTCCCTAGCTTAGTATTAGGCTTCGATGGCGTCGACTGCTTTGATAACGGCACCACGGAACGCGCTTTCCTCCAACGATGCGACACCCCTGATGGTGGTGCCTCCCGGAGAGCAGACAGCGTCTTTCATGGCACCCGGATGCGTTTCGTTGGCCAAATAGAGCGCGCCCACGCCTTCCACCATTTTGGCAGCCAGACGATACGCGGTAGCACGCTGCAATCCATATTTCACACCGGCATCGCCAATGCTTCGATGTACATGTCGGTGAAGGCCGGCGCGCAGCCGGCGATGCACATGCCGATGCCCATGTGTGCGGTGTCCACGCGTTCAATCAGGCTGATTGACGAAAACAGGCTTTCGAAGGTTTCCGTCTGTTCCTGCGTGAGCGTGTTGTCGATTTCCGTGACCAGCACGCCTTTGCCGACAGCCATCGGCGTGTTCGGAATGGTGCATTGAATGTGCGCCTGTTCGAAGACGTTCCGAACAGGTCATGGATTTGTTCAGATCCCAGCCTGCCGCAATGGACACGACGATGGTATTTGGCTGCGCCAGCTTGTCAACGATCGGTGAGATCACCGCTTCAATCTGATACGGTTTGATGGCGATAACGACCACGTCAGCAGCTTCGGCCACTTGTGCAGCGGTATGCACCGCTTTCGCACCAAGTTTGGCGGCGTTACGTTCCAGCTTGTCATAGTGTGCCGCACAAGCCACAATGTCGTTGCCGCTGATTGTACCGGCATTGACCAGCCTTCGGCGATCGCCTGCGCCATATTGCCGTATCCGATGAATCCGATGGTTGGATTGGCCATGTTTCTTTCCTTTGCTATCGATGCTCGTCGTTGCTGAACGATCGTCAGAACAACTCCGCCAAATCTCCGCGGTTCAATGCTTCATTGAACAGGTGCCTGAACACTGTTGCACCATGCACGCCGTCATGTTCAAACTCATTGGTAGTCCAATAATGTGAACGACCGATGCGAGACAGCGTGTCGAGCTGCAATCCAGAATCTACGTACATGTCGTCAAAATAGACGGCAGCCTGCAGCGGAACCTCATTGCGCGCCAACTGGTCGGCATCGTAGATCGTGCCGAAATGCGTGTCTTCCATAAGCACGTCCATGGCTGGTTTGAACGGACGCAACGCACGTTCCTGCTCGAACATCCACGGGAACATGGCCTCGCCGGTGAAATTAAGCGGACGAATGTCACCCGCGAATTCCGGATGCTCGCCGCGCACGCGCTGGGCGGCCCAGCAAATCGGCGTTTCCAGCTCACCGTTGGCGTAGATGAACTCCTGCAACGGCCAATACAGCGGGCGAGACGAAGTCGCATTCATCACGGAAGACAGGAATTCGTCAGACAGTTCCGCCGAGGTCGAGGCCGAACCGTCGCCGTCAAGGAATGCCTGGTCAAGAATCCAATGCACGCGTTCGAAACTTGGCTTCATGCCGAAATCGGATCCCAAGCATTGGAAACGTTCCACCGTGAGCGGATCGCCGTTCGGCAATGCGACCTTGCGCGACTGCAGAATGTCGGCGACGGCCGCGGCACGTTCGATATCGATCGGGTAACGCTCGTAGAACTGCTTCGTCTTTGCCACCATGCGTGGGAACGTATGACGGTACACGTCGGTCGCATCGGCGGGAACATGCGGAATGCCACCCGTGGTGAAACTGGCGATAACTCCTTGCGGAAACAGCGAAAGATACGTCAGCGTCAGGAATCCGCCATAGCTTTGACCAAGCGTGACCCAACGTGCGCCCCCGAATTCGGTACGACGCAGATGCTCGAAATCACGAACGATCGAATCGGCGAGGAAACGCTTCAAAAACGCGGCACCTGCCTTGCCGTCGCCATCCATGCCCTCAATCACATGCGTATCGACACGAGACGAACGCCCCGTACCACGTTGATCCGGCAACACCACGCGGAAATGCTTGATGGCCTCCTCGATCCAACCATCGGAACTTGGGCCGAGCGGACGCGGACCGGAACCACCGGGACCACCCTGCAGGAACACGAGCAGCGGCAGGTCGTCATGCACATGTTCGGGAGAGGTGACCACACGGTAGAACAGGCTGATCGATTCGCCATCGAACCCATGACCAGGCTCGTGGCCCGTCCAATCCAACGGCACCTTGATGGAACGATCCTCAATATGCAATCCGGGCACGTAGTATTCGCTCAGCAACGTCATGCATTCACCTTTCCCTTGGCATCATCGGCATGTTCAATGCGGGTAGTGACTTTTTGATGGCTTCCATCTCACCCACATGCGGAGACAACCTTACCTCACAAAAGCGGCTTTATCTTACCGCTATTTCATTCCTGCGCATGATGGCGTCACAGCATATCTGGCGCTAGGGTGGAACGTATGTCGAATCTCAAGCAGCGTCTCTTGTCATGGATGCATGGCCATGTTTTCGCCGGCGATCTCATCATCACGCTTGTTATAGGTGTTCTGCTGTTCGGCGTGACCGGCAGCATCACCTATAATCCGGGATTGCTGTTTGACCTTAAGCCTTCCACGCAGATGGCATGGGAAGCGGCAATGCTTATTCCGCTGCTAATCCGTCGATGGTGGCCGCAGACCGGAGCGTTGCTCTGCGTGGCATTGACCTTGGCGCATCTCATATTCGGCCCTTGCCTGTTGGGCGCCGATATTCTGGCATTGTTCATGCTGTATTCAGTGATCGTCTACGGCAATCCCAAAAACACGAAAGCCTTCATTATTCTGGCGTTGACCATCGGTCTTCTGGCTTCGGCGCTGGTGGCATGGACCATGACCAATGGACCACTGCTCACCGGAGGCAAAGTGCATACATGGAGCAGCTGGAATGACCCAAATCCAAATGGCGTTATGGTCACGGAAGACACTCTCGGCTCCATCTACACAGGAACATCCATGTCGGAAGTCGCCGACATGATGGCGCAGTACATGCTGGTACTGACGCCGATTTTCGAAGTATGCATTATTTCCACCGTCATTGTAGCGTTCTGGCAGCGTGCCCGTCTGACAACCATTCGCATGATGCGAGAACGCAATGAGGCAATCGCCGCGCGAGACCAGAATGAACGCGATATCGCCGCGTTGGCGGAACGCGCACGCATCGCACGTGACATGCACGATGTGGTGGCGCATACCCTGTCAATCATCATCGTGCAGTCTGATGGCGGTCGCTATGCAGCACGCATGATCCCGCGGTAGCCAGAAACACCATGGAGACGATTCGACACGAATCGGAACGCGCACTGCATGACATGCAACGTCTTCTGGGAGTATTCGGGGGTTCACCGCACGCCGATTATAACGATATCGGCAATCTTGTGGAACAAGCGCGAAACGTCTCCCCCGACATTCGAATCCGACGGAATATCACCGGCACCGCCAGCCCAGAACAACTCGGTGAACAAGCCTCGATAGCTTCCTACCATGTAGTGCAGGAGGCGCTGACGAATATCCGCAAGTATGCGGGGCCGCACGTCGATGTGCATATCAAAGAGTCATGGAACAACGGTTTGCTCACTTTGAGCGTCACCGACAATGGTCGTGGCGCGGCGGCCAATATCGACGGGCATACGCCAGGTTACGGCCTGTTGGGCATGAAGGAACGCATCGAATCGGCCGGAGGCTCATTGCAGGCTAGCCCTCAACCTCGGCGGAGGCTTCGAAGTTATGGCCACCCTGCCTTACGGCGGTAAAGAGCCAGCGACAGACGAAACCGGCGAACAGTATGCCTCGGAACAGTCCGAATCTTGCAACACAACTGCCATATCCAGCAAAGCGAAATTATCCAACGAAGCAATCGCACCTCACACAGCCGTCAACATATCGGCGCGAATCCCAGATCAGCCATCGGAACAGACGCAGGAAACCAACCCACCAACCGGTCGCGATCATCGTTCGAACGCCCTGCAACACTTGCGCATTACCGCACCCAATCTGCATGATTTGCTCACATCGTTGAAACTGAAATCCGTAGAACTTGCCAATACATCCAATTCGCGAGGGCTGAATTGGGTGGAACGCGTTTCCGTGTGGACGCAGCACCATTATGCGCTCATGGATTCCGTTGGTGCCGTGGCATTGGTCATGCTGCTGAATCGCATGTCGGTTACGCTCTTTTTTGATAGTTCACCTCAGGCGCAGCTCTCTCATGCGATCGCCGCATGCTGCTTGCTGGCGCTGGCTCTTCGACGCAGGTTCCCCGAGACTTGCGCGCTTATTGTGTTCGTATTGTCAGTTGTGCAATTGGTGTTTTTGGGATCGATTGAGGTTGGACATATCGTAGCGTCGCTGTGTGCGCTGTATTCAGCCGTATTGTATGGGCGTGAACACGCATGGCGTTGGACCGGTCTTGCCGCCGCTACCTGTTCGGTGCTGATGGGCTTGAAAATCGCGGCTGATCAACACGGATACACTACCTTGTTCGGCGCCATCGCCGCTTTTGCAGGCTTGACGAAACCGGTTTCAGTCACTTCAAGTAATACGGCGGCGTTCTTTACCGGCGTTATGTATACGGTTGCAGTGCTGATGCTGTGCGCCGGCATTATGGCGTGGGCACGTTGGCTCGTTCCAGCGATTCAAACGCACTGGTATTGCAGGCTCGCGAAGAGGCACTGGTGGCCGAGCAGGAGAAGCAGCGTATTCTCGCGGCGAATATGGAACGTGACCGTATCAGTGCCAGCATTCAGGCTGAAGTCACCGCCACGTTGAACAGCGTGATCAGCCAGGCCGTCGATGGTATTCATATGTTGGACAGCGCCGAAGCACAAGGCAAGGAGCCTACCGCCGACGAGATTTCCGCAGCGTTCAAAGCCATTGGCGAGCAGGGGCGCGCCGCGCTCAAGCGTATGCGCGAACTGCTTGGCGTGCTTCGTGAGACTGGTTTCAGCGATGACGCTCATGCCGGTAGTGCGAGCGAACTGCAGTTGAGGCCCGCAGCGCCGTTGGAGGAGCAGCTGCAGCGCGTGTCTCGATAGCCGATTCAAGTTTTTCAGGGAGATTTAAGGGTTTGTTTCGCGCTGTGAGCGGAACAATGCCGATAAGGTGGAGAGTATGAGCGAGGAACAGAAGATTCGTGTGGTCATTGCCGATGATCAGGAATTGGTACGTGCCGGTTTCGCCATGGTGATCGGCTCCCAACCTGATATGGCGGTTGCGGCGCAGGCTCGCGATGGCGCGGAAGCTGTGGCGTTGGCGGAAACGCTGCATCCTGACGTGGTGTTGATGGACGTGCGCATGCCCGGCATGGATGGTATCGAGGCGACCCGGCAGATCAGTGCGTTGCGGCATCGCTTCGCTGCCGATGGAACGCAATCAGAAGTCACTCATACCAAAGTGATCATTCTGACGACATTCGACTTGGATGAATATGTTATGGCTGCGATCACTGCCGGAGCTTCCGGTTTTCTGCTGAAAGATACGGAACCGGAAACATTGCTGAATTCGATTCGCACGGTTTTTCAAGGTAATGCGATTATCGCACCGTCCGCCACGAAACGTCTTATCGAGAAAATGATGGAAGGCGATTTCATGGCTGCGAACGTTGGTAGGCCTGAAAATTCCGCAACTACTTCTACTACGGATTCAACATATACCGATCCGGAATTGGATGACCTGACCGACCGCGAGCGCGAAGTGCTTATTGAGATCGCGCATGGATTGTCGAATCAGGAGATTGCCGACAAGCTTTTCATCAGCCTGCCGACGGTGAAAACGCATGTGGCGCATATTCTGGCGAAAATCAATGCACGTGACCGCGTACAGGCGGTGGTGTTCGCTTACGAAAACCATTTGGTCTGACTGGTTTGTTGTTTTGCGTATGCATGATACGCAAAAAGGACTCCTACCATGTTTGTGGTAGGAGTCCTTTTCGTTGTGTTTGCTATGAAGCTCAGGCTTCGGCGAGCGCCTCAACAGGAGGCGTGCTCACTGCCCTGCGTGCGGGGAATACGCTGGCGAGCAGTGCTGCCACGCTGCCACGGCGAGTACGATGCCGTTAATGCCCCATTCGAACGGGAACACCACTTTGCCGTACATGCTGAACACCACGTATGCGCCCAGCCAGCCGAACAGTGTGCCAAGCAGTACGCCCGAGATGCCGGATACCAGCGAGATGAGCAGGGCTTCCACCGCGAGGGAGCGTCGCAACTGGCCTCGCGTCATGCCGATGGCACGCAGTGTGCGGATTCTCGGGTGCGTTCGATCACTGACAGCGACAGCGTGTTGGCTACGCCGACAAGTGCGATGAGCACGGCCACGGCGATCAACCCCACCAGAAGCATCATCATGGAGTCAATCATGTTCGCCCATACGATGCGTTCGGCGATCGGTCCGGTCACTGTCGCATCAGTGCTCTTTTCCAATGCGGCCTGCATGTCGTTGTAGATGCCGTCAACGGAAACTCCCGATTTGTCAGTATCTGCCTTGACCAGCAACACATGGGTGGCGGCGTCAAGGTCACCATTGGTGAAATGGCTTTCATCCACGAATCCGACAGCTCCATACTGTGCGGATACGCGACGGTAATCGGCTTGCTTGGCTTGCAATGTCAGCGAACGCGTAGCGTCGCCGTCCTGGTTCCATTCGGTGGAGAAATCAGCCGTGCCATTGGCGAACTGCAGTTCCTTGCCGGTTTGCGCATTGTATGTTGGCATGAGCACGCTATCACTGTCGATGGAGGCGTTACCCAAGTTGGCACGCATGACCTGCTTGACCTGATCGATGTTTTTCACGCCGACCAGCAATGCGGACGTAGCTGGGTTCCATCCGCTTTCTCCAAGGTCACGGAAACCGCCGGCGCATACAACGTGTCGGACACGCCGTTGATGTCAGATACATCCTTGACCATTTGCTGGCTGATGTCATCGCCCATGGCCACGATGTCGACGCTATAACGGGTGGCGAGCGCACCATTCATAGTCTCTTTGGCGCTAGCGGCACCGGTTGCGATGGTGGAGACCAGGGTGACGCCGATGAGCAGAGCGGCACCGGTTGCTGCGATGCGTCGCGGATTCTTCTGAATGTTGGCGTGTGCAACTGTTGCGGAAGGGCCTGTCAGCGAGGCCAACGCTCCAACGCCCTTCATGAGGGTCGGCATCCAGAACACCGCGGTGACCACCATGCCGAGGAACACCAGTGCGCACCGGCGATGGCTATGAGCAGAATCATCGTGAATTGATCGCCGCTCGCATCCTCGCCGCCGTTGGTGGCCTGCACCTGCCAGATGGAGAATATGGCCATGGCGATACCGACCGCCACCATCAGAATACCGATTATGGCTCGCGTAAGGCTGGAACGACGGTTGTCGGTCAGTTCAATCGGACGCAATGCCTCCAATGGCGTTACCGCGGTGGCGGAACGTGCGGATCCCATGGATGCAAGCACCGTCACCACAATGCCGAAGAGAATCGGTACGACGGCGGCTTGCCAGGAGAAGTTGAACCGCATACCCGCCTGCATGATGTCGCTGACGCACATGCCCCACATGAGCAGGCTTCCAAGCACCACGCCAAGCACGGATGCGACGAAGCCGAGCACCACCGCTTCGAACAGCACGGAACCATACAGTTGGCCTTTCTTTGCGCCGATGGTGCGTAGCAAGGCGAGTGTGCGGCGGCGTTGCGCCACGAGCACTTGGAACGTGTTGGCGATCACCAGAGCCGCCACGAACATGGCAAGCACGCCGAAGCACATAAGGAATGTGGTGACGATGTTGGTTTGGTTGCCGCTTAAGGATTTGATGCTTTCGTCACTGATTTGCTGTCGTGACATCAGATCGAAATGCTTTGGCAGCAACGCTTTCACACCGTTGATGGTTTTTGCGGATACGCTGTTTCCATCCAAGGCAAGGTCGAGATACACCATTGTTGTTCCGGTGGCGTTGAAATCGTCCACTCCCTGCATTGCGGCAAGCAGATTGTTGGATCCTACGATCGCACCACCATAGTATGAGTAGGCGCCGTTCGGATCGGACGTGAGTCCTACCACGCGCACGTTGTCCGCCTTGGCTTTGCCATCGTCGCCTACCGCATATCGGGAGGTCAGGCTTACAGTGTCTCCAACGCCGACGTTCAACTGTTTCGCCATGTCTTCCGGCAGCGCGACTTCGTTGGAATCCTTCGGCTGGTCCCCTTCCGTGATATTCACGGGGAGCATGTTCTTCTGTGCCGCGGTGGAAATGATCTCGCCGCTGACGGTGCTGTCTCCCTTGGAAACGCTGACGCCGGTTTCCACCGAGGCACGGACGCCGCCAACCCCTTCGATGCCGGCGATCTGGTCGAGATGAAAGTCGCCGACAGTGCTGGAATACGCCTCGTTGAGTTCCTTATCGCTCAGGTCGGAGCTGTTGATGCTCACCGCATAGTTGGCGTTTCCGAACATGGCGGTCAGCTGCCATGTCAGGGAGTCGTTCATGGCATTGCCGAACAGGAAGGTGCTGGCGATGAACGCCGTGCCGATCATGATGGCGATGCCTGCGGGTATGAGCATGCGCTTGGTTTTTCGCATGAGTTTCAAAGTGATGGACCACATGGTGGATTCTGTTCCCTTCTTCGAATGCTTCTATAGTGCGTTTAGCGGGAATGTCTCGCGGAAGCCACATTCATTGTGGCGGCCTCACGTTCCTTCATCAGCAGTTCACTCATCTGGTCTGCTGTCGGCTTGTTTACGTCCGCCACGATCTGGCCGTCGGCGAACACGAGCGCACGGTCGGCGTAAGACGCGGCGACCGCATCATGCGTGACCATGATGATGGTTTGGCCAAGTTCGTTGACGGAACGTTTCAGGAAGCTCAGCACTTCGGCGCTTGATACGGAATCAAGATTGCCGGTGGGCTCGTCTGCGAACACCAGTTTCGGTTTGGTGATCAATGCTCGTGCGATGGCCACACGCTGCTGCTGGCCTCCCGATAGTTCGTTCGGACGATGGTTGAGACGTTCCTTAAGGCCAAGCGTTTCCACCAGCAGACGCAACCACTGTCGGTCGGGTTTCGCTCCAGCCAAGGTCAATGGCATGAGAATGTTCTGTTCGGCGGTGAACATCGGCAGCAGGTTGAAGCTTTGGAAGATGAATCCGATGTCGCGGCGGCGCAGCAACGTAAGCTGGTTGTCGTTCATGCGCGTCAGATCGTCGCCATTGAATATGATGTGCCCGCCGGTTGCACAATCCAGTCCTGCCAACGTGTGCATCAACGTGGATTTGCCGGAACCGGAAGGTCCCATAATCGCCGTGAATTTTCCTTTTTCAAAAGCGACGTTGACGCCACGCAACGCATGCACCGTGTTATTTCCGGAACCGTAGTCCTTCACAAGATCCACGGTTGCAATGGCCGTATTGGTAGCTTTGATGGTGTCCCTGATATCCATGCTGTCATTCCTTTCTTTGGATTACCTTCAAAATTACGGAAAAACAGCTGATTCGAATATCATGCGTTGGTCTGAATTATCATCTCATCCTTGAGAATGAGCAAAGACGAGGCGCCTAATACCATTGATTCATCAATCGTCGAGGAGTACACCATCCTGCGGAGGTTCGAGCCAGTACGACTCTTTTTCCACGCTGACGGTGGAAGCCCACCATGTCTGGTCCACGCCTGGCAGCGAACGGATGGACTCATCCACCACACGCCACAGGTCCTCGTCATCTCCGGCGATGATTTCGATGAGGTAGTCGGCGCCATTCAAACCGACTCCGCTCATTGCATATGTCACCTCGTCGATTGCTAACAACTGTTCGACGTCGAGGCGATACGGAGGCTTCACACCGATGCCGAGAAACGCTTGGCGGAATCCGCCTAAACGCATGGGGCTTACCGTGGCCATAATGCGCATCACACCGGAATCCTCCAGTTTTTTGACGCGCCCACGAATCGCGGTGTGCGTCACACCAAGATGTTCCCCCAGCATGGCGTAGCTTGCCCTGCCGTCTTTCTGCAATTCGTTGAACGTGTGCACGAATCGCGCGTCCAACCGATGCACGGGAATATCGGTGCCGACGCTGGCCTCACGTTTGGTCATGAATCCAGTTTCGCCGCGTTCGGCCAGCAGACGGTTGACCACGCTGACATTATGGTCGTCAAGCACCAATCGACCGCAGGAGAACACTTGCAGACGGGTCAATCCGGGCAGTGCGCGCAAATCGTACTTCAGGAAATGGTCCATACCGTCGGCTGAATACACCACGCTTCGGCGATGATGTCGGCATCGCCCAGCGTGCAGACCACATAGGTGACCTGAGGCATGGCTTTGAGCATGGCGAGCGCCTCGTTGCGATTGCCGTTGATGCGCAGTCCCACAAGCACCTGACTGTAATTGCCGAGACTCAACGGATTGCATACGGCACAATGGTCATGATGCCCGCATCGGTGAGCCGTTTGTAGCTTTCCGTCGCCGCATATACGGAAATGCCGATTTTATCGGCAAGCGCCTGCATGGTCATGCGTCCGTTGCATTGCAGTGCCGATACCACCTTCAAATCACGTGCGGTGATTGTGGTACGCCCTTCATCCTGTGTCATTGCACCCCCTATGACAGCCATGTCATCAACCACACGCTGCCTGCGGCGGCGGCGATGGCAATCACGAGAATAATCCAGTCGGCAATGCTCATCGTGAGATTGACCGATATGTGCGTTTCACACCGTTCCGATTCAGGTTGAGTCCGCGCGATTCCATGGCCCAGCCCACGCTTTGGCTCATTTTGTAGGCGCGGATCAATACGGCGATGATGATCGGCAGATACGATTTGAACCGGTCTACGAGACGTACGAATATGTTGCGTTTTTTACCTGCCGCATTGACTTTGCCGCTCAGATCAAGCCTCGCGCACGCTGCGCTTCGGACACGGATTGGAAGATGGAAAAGAACACGGGAATATACCGTAATGCGGTTGCCAGGGTAAGCCCGGCTTGTAGGGCATACCCAAGCGAGG
>ENA-OQDD01000724-OQDD01000724.1-human-gut-metagenome-genome-assembly--contig:-NODE-724-length-12594-cov-1.759605_pt1 | contig 12594 bp, 16 predicted proteins | sample MGYA00242507_ERZ504598 | MGnify/ENA primary metagenome ERZ504598 (study PRJEB26092, sample SAMD00036318) | human gut metagenome | host: Homo sapiens | study: EMG produced TPA metagenomics assembly of... | reverse complement strand
GGCCTCGACGCAGGGCGGGGCGACCGTTGTTGGGCGGATAGGTGCGTGTCGCCGCGGTCCAACGAAGCAGTCACCTCGGCGCTAATCACATCGGGCGTGGGAAAATCGGGCTCACCTAGCGCGAGCGCGATGCACCCCGGATGCTGGGCGGCGAGCGCGTTGATCCGGCGGATACCGGAGGGCTTAAGCGTGGCAAGCGAGGTGTTCATGGGCAGACGCATGACGTTCCTTTCGTAAGGGTTGCACTAGGATAGCGCGGCGGGACGCCGCCGGACGGTGTAACCTAAACGGAAACCAACCGGAAAGAAGGCGGCATGGAGACGACCGCACGCGGCGATGTACCAAAAACGCTGCAAACCATTGCGTATATCAGTATTCCCAAGAGCGCCGATCTTGAGTTTTTGCTCTGGGACCTGCAGGATGCCATCGCCGCCTATGCACAGATTTCCGGCACCGCACTCCCCCATCCAGTCGACTTGGAGGCGGATGATGCCGGCAGCGTTGCCGGTACCGCCGATGGCATTGTGTTCGCCGTTGAAGATGCACCCAATGATGAAGCGATGGCGCCCATTGAGCAGGTGCTCGACCGCTTTGGCGGCGCAGGGACGCGTGCCTACGTTGTTGTCCAGGCCGACATCGGCGGCCTGGAGCGAGCACACGGCTCGTCGTGCGTCTGCGAGCGGCGTGCGACCTTCGTGGGCTGTCATGGTGCGGCGGCGTTGTCGCCTGTACCGGCAGCGGCTTCGCGGCGCTTCGTCACTCACCGCGCATGGGACTCTTGCGGCGACCGTTTTCGGAAGCGATGGACAAGCTCGTAGGCGCCGTTCGTATGGGCTGTTCGGTTGAGCATGCGCAGCGACTTGGTGGTGGTAATGCCGAGGACGTCGACGCCGACGGCATGGCTTGCGCCGAGCCAGCCGTGCCCGTGCCGATCTGGCGAGGCGTTCTGAAACACCTCGGCGCCCGCACTCAATCAATAATCTAAACTAATGAGCTGCCCAGTCAACGGCTTCACTCCAACGCTCGACAAGCCGCTCCAAACGCCACGCCGCGTTGGCAGGACTCGTCGACGGCAGCACGATGGCGGGTAGCCCCGTCCGCTCTTGTAGATAGCGTTTGTAGAGCCGTCCGGCCGTGCCGCCGTTGCAGACAACGATCTCGATCGGCGTGGCATCCACAATGCGTTCAATATGTGCCGGCACAACGTTTTTGATGCTAGCGTCACTCGAGCCTTAATGTCGCAGCTCTCGATCACATCCCACAGGCTACGCCACCGTTAAGCAGCATGGATCGCTTGGCAGCAACCGAGGCGTCGAGCGTCGCGGGCTCGCCGCTCGCCAAAGAGTCTCCCTCGTTGGGCGGCACGGGCGCACCGAGCACACGGCCATCACACGCCAAAAGCGATTCTGAGGGTTGCCGTAATAAAAGGCGTTGGCGCGCGAAAGCACCGAGGGAAACGATCCGAGCACCAAAACGCGCGAGCGCTCGTCAAACACGGGTTCAAACCCATGCTCAATATGTTGATAGCCCTCGTCGGACACAGGCATGGGCTAGGCCCTCAGTAGATAGCGCACCTCATAGGGTGCAAGCTCGAGGGTACCCGTAAGCTCGACCGTGGGCGCATCGTCGGCAAGTAGGTCGGCAAAGGAGCCGTTGAGCTCGCCGGCTCCAAAGGTATAGGGCTCGTTCACGGCATTGACCGCCACGAGCACCGTCGCGTCGTCGCAGGCGCGCTCGAACAGCAGCTGCTTGTTCTGAATCACCACGTTGCGATAGGCACCATAGTTGAGGGCACGGGCCGCCGCGTCGTCTGCCGAGCGCAGGTGCGCGAGCTGCTTGATGAAGGCCTCAGCTCGTTGGGCGCAGGCTCATCGAGCGCAGGTCGCAGCGCCCAGTCACCATCGGGGCCGCCCTTTTCGCCAGGAATCCCCCACTCGCTGCCATAGTAGACGCACGGAATGCCCGGCATGCCAAAGAGCATGCCATAAGCGGGGCGCAGACAGGACTTGTCGGTAAGGATGCTCGCCAGGCGCGGCACATCGTGGTTGTCGACAAACGACAGCAGATGCTTGCCGCGATAAATGCACCACGGGTCACCGCCAAACTGGCGGTGCAGCGAGTGCGCGATCTCGAACATATTGACCGAGTTAAAGCTGGAGTACAGGCCCTTGTAGCACTCGTAGTTGGTGCAGGAGTCGAGCATCTCTCGTTGACGATCTGGTTGTAGTCGCCGTGGAGCGTCTCGCCGATCAGCACAAAGTCGGGCTTGAGCTCACGGGCAAAGGCGTGCAGGCGGCGCATAAAGTCGCGGTCGAGCATATAGGCAACGTCCAGGCGCAGGCCGTCGACGCCAAAGACGTCGGCCCAACGGCGCACGGACTCGAGCAGGTAATCGACCACGGCGGGGTTTTGCAGGTTGAGCTTCACGAGCTCAAAATGGCCTTCCCAGCCTCGTACCAAAAGCCATCGCCATAGCAGGAGTCGCCGTCAAAGCTGATGTGGAACCAATCCTTGTAGGGCGAGTCCCACTTGCGCTCCTGCACATCGCGGAAGGCCCAAAAGCCACGGCCACATGTTGAAGACCGCATCGAGCACCACGCGGATGCCATGGGCGTGCAGCGTCTCGCATACAGCGGCAAAATCGGCATCCCCACCCAGGCGACGGTCGATATGGCGCAGGCTGCGCGTGTCGTAGCCATGGCCGTCGGATTCGAGCGGCGGGTTAATGAGCACAGCACCGATGCCGAGCTCTTGCAGGTAGTCGGCCCATTGGGCGATCTTCATGATGGGCGCATCGGGGTTGGGCGCTGCGTTGGCAGCCTGGGCGAGCTCATCTTCGGCAACGGGCGCGGCGTTTTCGCGCGGAGCTCCGCAAAAGCCCAGCGGATAGATCTGATAGAACGTCGTCTCGTATGCCACATAGCAACCTCCCGGTAAGCTCAACACAACGACATCCATTGTATGCCCGCCGCGTATCCCCTCCCCCAAAATAAGTTGCGGTGAAATAATTCCTGCTTGGGCCTTCAGAGGCCTTAAACAGGAGCTATTCCACCGCAGCTGATGAGGGGACGTGATTAGGCGACGGGCTTTGCGCGGCGTATGGCCGGGAACAGCACCGTGATGGCGAGGATGACGCCCACGACGGTAATCGCCCCGCCCGCGAAGCCAATCCAAGCGATACCGGGACCCGAAACCACGGCGCCACCGATTGCGGTGCCCGTGCCGATACCCAGATTGAACAGGCCCGAGAAGATCGACATGGCGACGGCCGACGAATCCGCCGGTGTGTACTTGATGAGCTCGGCCTGAAACGCCACGTTAAAGGCCGTGGCGCAGCAGCCCCATAGCGCGCAAACAGCGAGAACGGCGACGAGCGACGGTGCAACCGGACCCATGAGCAGCAGAGCCACCGGCACGCCGGAGAGCGTGATAGCCAAGAACGGGAAGCGATGCCCATCGAACAGACGGCCGAACAGCCAGCTTCCGAGCAGACCAGAGCAGCCGAACGCCGTCAGCGTCATGGTAATAGCGCTTGCGTCGACGTGCGCGACCTGCGCCAGGAACGGCTCGATATAGCTGTAACCCGCATAATAGCCGGTTGCCATAAAGACCGTGACCGCGTAGAGCGCGATCAGGAACGGGTTCTTGAGCAGCACGGGCAGCTGTTTGACGGTAAAGCGCTCACCCGCCGGCATAGCCGGAAACACCGCGGCTTGGTACACCACCGCGGCGGCAGAGAAGGCACCGACCACGGCGAATGTCATGCGCCAGCCCACGGCCAGCCCGATGGCGCGGCCGATCGGCAGGCCAAAAATCTGCGCGATGGACGAGCCCGTGGCGATTATGCTGATGGCGAGCGCCCCATGGCGGGTGTCGACCAGGCGCGAAGCCATGATCGAGGCGACCGACCAGAACACGGCATGCGCGCAGGCGACCACCAGACGCGCGCAAACCAAAATAGGATAGGTGGGCGCCAAGGCGGACAAGAACTGGCCGAGCGAAAACACGGCCAAAACGCCCAGCAGCATCCGCTTGAACTCAAAGCGCGAGGCAAACACCATGAGTGGCAGCGACAGCAGCATGACACCCCAGGCGTAGACCGAAATCATGATGCCTGCCTGGGCCTCGGTGAGCGAGAACGATGCGGCAATATCAGTCAGAAGGCCAATGGGCATGAACTCTGATGTGTTGAACACGAACGAACAGCAGGCAAGCCCGATAAGCGGGAGCCACTGCTTGAGCGAGATGCCATCTTGTCTTGCCTGAGTCATGTAGGAACCCCTCCGATTGTCTTGAGCGATGGGCGATTATATAGCAACGGCCCCGCATCCGTCAGCAACAGATGCGGGGCCGTAATCAACTCAATACACAGAGGTTGCGCCATCAATAAATAACTAAGCCAGCCCCAGCAATATGCCCGCCGAATGCACGACAAACGCCACGATCCAGGCGACCGTCACCTGAAACGCGAACACGGCCACGGCATAGCGCGCGCCCAACTCGCTCTTGACGGCGCCGATTGCCGCTACGCAGGGCGGGTACAGCAGCGTAAAGACCAGGAACACGTAGGCGGTAAACGGCGAAAACATGGTCGACAGCGCCGCGGGCGACGTTGCGCCCAAAAGCACCGTGAGCGTCGAGATGACGCTCTCCTTGGCAATGAGTCCGGTGACGAGCGCCGTCGACGCACGCCAGTCGCCAAAACCGAGTGGGGCCAACACCGGCGCGATGATGCTACCCAGACCGGCAAGCAGACTCTGCGACTGATCGGCGACCACATTAAAGCGGATATCGAACGTCTGGAGGAACCAGATGACCACGGTGGCGGCAAAGATAATGGTAAAGGCCTTGGTAATAAAGTCCTTGGCCTTATCCCATGCCAGCATCACCGTCGTCTTGACGCTCGGCAGGCGGTAATTGGGAAGCTCCATGATAAACGGCACCGGGTCGCCCTTAAATGCCGTGCGGTTGAGCACCAGGGCGGCAATGCAGCCGACCACGATACCAATCAGATAGAGCGAGACCATGGCGGGAACTGTCGCCTGCGGGAAGAATGCCCCGCACAGCAGACCGTAGACCGGCAACTTGGCCGAACAGCTCATGAACGGCGTGAGCATGACCGTCATCTTGCGGTCGTGCTCGGATGGGAGCGTACGGGTCGACATGATAGCCGGCACGGTGCAGCCAAAACCGACGAGCATAGGCACGAAGCTGCGGCCCGACAGGCCAAAGCGACGCAGCACTTTATCCATGACAAAGGCCACACGCGCCATGTAGCCGGAGTCTTCCAGAATGGAGAGGAACAAAAAGAGCACGACGATAATCGGCAGGAAGGTCAGCACGCTGCCCACGCCCGTAAGCACGCCGTCGACAGCCAGCGAGCGCACCACGTCGTTGGTGCCGAACGCCTTGAGGCCCGCATCGGCCGAGGCGATGATGGCAGCGATGCCGTCCTCCATAAGTCCCTGCAACGCCGCGCCGATCACGCCAAACGTCAGCCAAAGACGAGACCCATGATCACCAGGAACGCTGGAATGGCCGTGTAGCGACCCGTCAGGATGCGGTCGATCTTGACGGAACGCACGTGCTCGCGGCTCTCGTGCGGCTTGACGACGCAGCGCCCACACACGTCGCCGATAAAGCCGAAGCGCATGTCAGCAGTGCAGATAGACGGTCGGTACCGGCCTCACCCTCCATCTGGGTAATGATGTGCTCGATGGCGTCAAGTTCGTTACGGTCCAGATGAAGCGCCTCGGTCACCAGCTCGTCGCCCTCAACCAGCTTGGTCGCCGCAAAACGCACCGGGATATGCGCCGTCGCGGCATGGTCCTCGATAAGGTTGGCGATGCCGTGAATGCAGCGATGCAGCGCGCCGCCGTCTGGACCATCGGGCGCGCAGAAGTCCAGGCGACCGGGGCGCTCGCGGAACCGCGCCACGTGCAAGGCATGATCCACCAACTCGCCAATGCCCTCGTTGCGGGCAGCGCTAATGGGAACAACAGGCACGCCCAGCAGGCTCTCGAGCAGGTTGACGTCTACGGCACCACCATTGGCGGTCACCTCGTCCATCATGTTGAGCGCGATGACCATGGGGCGGTCGAGCTCCATGAGCTGCAGTGTCAGGTACAGGTTACGTTCGATGTTGGTGGCGTCGATAATGTCGATGATGGCATCGGGGTTTTCGTCCAGGATAAATTGGCGACTGACGATCTCTTCGCCCGTGTACGGAGACAGCGAATAGATGCCGGGCAGGTCGGTAACGCTTGCCTCGGGATGGTTACGGATGGTGCCGTCCTTGCGGTCGACCGTCACGCCGGGAAAGTTACCGACGTGCTGGTTGGAGCCCGTAAGCTGGTTGAACAGCGTGGTCTTACCGCAGTTTTGGTTGCCGGCGAGGGCAAAATGCAGCGGTGCGCCCTCGGGCACGGCCGTCTTGGCAGCACGAGGCGAATACGTCCCTTCGCCCAGGGCCGGGTGATCCGTCGTGCCGATTGCGGCGTTAACGCGCGGGCCGGTATCGGTGTCGTGCACATCCACGAGCTCAATGCGTGCGGCATCGTCCTTGCGCAGCGTCAACTCGTAGCCGCGCAGGCGAATCTCGAGCGGATCGCCCATGGGGGCATACTTCATCATGGTAACTTCGGTGCCCGGAGTTAGGCCCATGTCCAAAATATGCTGTCGGAGTGCCTGATCGTCCGATGCCACCGATGCGACAACGGCGTCCTTTCCAATCTCGAGTGTATCGAGCTTCACGCGCTCATCCTTTCGTTAGACGCGGTTAACCGTTTACCGGGGCTAACCAACTCGTAACGACAAATGATAGCGCTCTGAACTATTTTATAAAGTCAAATACCGATGTTTACCTGCGCAAACTTTATGCGGTGCGCCCCGAAAGCTCTTTGCGCATACCGCTCAGCGAGATCGAAATGGAACCCGACCGCGCGGTAGCAGTGAGTCGATCACCCTCAACCGACCCCGTGCATGTAAAGGGCGCCTTGCCCATCAAGACGTGGGAGATAGTACCCGAGAGCTCAAAGAAATCGCACTCAGCGCGGGCACCCGAGAGAGCGATATTGAGGCCCCTGACGTTTAGTACTGCCCTGAGCGCGCCGTTCACCCCATGTGAAAACGTCACCTCGCCGCGCTTGCTCCCCACCGGCGTCTGGGCCAAAACCACATACGTACCCTCAAGCATGGCTCCTCCTCTAAGCAGACTTTTTGAAACGGGCAAGTAGTCTACTTTTACATATGGCGTTCCAGGAAGCGGAAGGCCAGACGGATCCAGGGACGGACGGAAACCTGCTTGTCCTCGTTGTCGACCGCGGTATTGGCGTTGCCGAGCGAAAGGCCGTGGCCACCCTGGTCAAAGACGTGCATCTCGCATGCAACACCCTCCTCGGCCATGCGCTGCGCAAACGGGTAGACCTGCGCGACCGGCGCCGTCTTGTCGTCCGAAACGCCCCACACAAAGGTCGGGGGCATCTGACGCGAAACGTGCGTGGTAGGGCAAATGTCGGCCAGGTGCTCATCGGTCGCCTCGCCGCCCGTCACCATCGACAGATAGTCGTTGAGCAAATCGCGCCCCGTCTTGCCACCCGTCTTGGGCACGCGCAGGTCGATGCGCGGGTCGCGCGTCTGCATATCGCGCACATAGGCAAGGTCGAGCAACGGATAGCCCAGCACCACGGCGTCGGGACGAATATCCTCCGGACGAGCCCGGCAAGGCCCGCGAAGGTCCGGTCTTCCACTGCGTTGCCAACGAGGCGCAGATCATGCCGCCCGCCGAGAAACCCACGATGCACACGCGCTTGGGATCGACATGCCACTCGTCGGCGTTGGCGCGCACGGTAGCGACCATCTTGCCGAGGTCCGCCTGCGGGTGCGGAAAGCTCACGTCGCCCGTGGCGCTCGTCACATAGTTGAGCACAAAGGCCTGGTAGCCGCGGTCCAAAAACGCAAACGCCACCGGGTCCTGCTCGTGCGGAGCGATATGCGTAAACCCGCCTCCGCCGCAGATGATCACCGCGGGGCGGCGGCCATTGGGCTTGTCGGGCAGCGGCTCGGCACCCAGATACGTAAACGTCGCCGGATAATCCTCGGTCGGCTCCTCGCCCCACAGCGCATGGTTCTCAATAATCATAGGTGCTCCCTCCGTGCGATTCGTGCGCACTCGTTTTTCGCACCTTAGCGTACCCCACTTGAGCCCGCGGCGCAGAAACACCCCCGCAATGAGTTGGCTTCAACTGATATATCACAAAATCGCTGTTCAGAGGCATCGTTAAGCAGCGTAAAATAGGAGCGCTGACCATGCTGGGAAACACGTACGAAACGTTTCCGGCAAACCACACGCGTGCAACATGCACGCCTGATACGTTGGAGGCATCTATGGGTCTGCTCGATTCGCTCAAGTCCACGTTCACTTCGTCGGGCGAGGCGTCCGTTCCGCCCGCAGCAAGCTTCGCCACCCGCGAAGGCGTCATCTACGCTCCCGTCAACGGCGTGCTCGTCAATCTGAGTGAGGTTCCCGACGAGACCATCGCCTCGGGCATGCTCGGCCAGGGCTACGGCATCGAGCCCATTACCGGCACCATTTACGCCCCCGCTAACGGCCGTATCGGCGCCACCACCGTCACCAACCACTCCATCGGCATGATCACCGAGGACGGTCTTCGCGTGTTCATCATGTTGGCCTGGGCACCGTGGAAATGAACGGCAAGGGTTTTGCCCGCTTTGTCGAGATGGGTGACACGGTCAAGGCCGGCCAGCCGCTCATCAGCTTCGATCGCGAGGCCATCAAGCCGCCGGCCACGAGGACATCGTGACCGTCATCATCTCCGAGCTCGATCGTCTTAAGAGCATCGACCATGTCGCGAGTCCGGAACGCTTATCGGCGGCAACCCGCTCGTCAAGCTGGGCGACCCGCTACTGGTAGCCAAGACCAAGTAGCCAGGCCCCGCGCCACACAGCCAAAAGGCAACACGAAAAGCGCCCACGAGCATTTGCCGTGGCGCTTTTCGTTTGAAAACCATCCCGCCAATGCCTTATCTGTATAGCCCAAATGAGCCGAGCTGCTAGAATATCGAACTGTATGGATAACTATCATTCAACCGTTATGGAGGATACGTGAACCGCACCAAAATCGCGCAGCTTTACGCCGATGCCGAGTCGCTTGGCGGCCAGACCGTCACCGTCGCCGGCTGGGTCAAGTCCATCCGCGACATGAAGAACTTTGGCTTTGTTACGCTCAACGACGGCAGCTGCTTCCGCGACCTGCAGGTCGTCATGAACCGCGAGGCACTCGACAACTACGACGAGATCGCCCATCAAAACGTCTCGGCCGCACTCATTTGCACCGGCACCGTCAAGCTGACCCCCGATGCGCCCCAGCCCTTCGAGCTTTCTGCCACCTCCATCGAGGTCGAGGGCGTCAGCGCCCCGGATTACCCGCTGCAGAAGAAGCGCGCAACCGTCGAGTTCCTGCGCACCCAGCAGCACCTGCGCCCGCGCACCAACCTGTTCCGCGCCGTGTTCCGCATCCGTTCTGTCGCGGCTGCCGCCATCCACCGCTTCTTCCAGGAGCAGGGCTTTGTCTACGTCAACACCCCCATCATCACCACGAGTGACTGCGAGGCGCCGGCGAGATGTTCCGCGTGACCACGCTCGACCCCAAAATCCGCCCCTCACCGAGTCCGGCGAGGTCGACTGGAGCCAGGACTTCTTTGGCAAGCACGCGAGCCTTACCGTGTCCGGCCAGCTCAATGCCGAGAACTTTGCCATGGCCTTTGGCGACGTGTACACCTTTGGCCCCACCTTCCGCGCCGAAAACTCCAACACCACGCGCCACGCCGCCGAGTTTTGGATGATCGAGCCGAGATGGCCTTTGCCGACCTGAACGACTACATGGATAACGCCGAGGCCATGCTCAAGTACGTCCTTAAGGACGTTATGGCTACCTGCCCCGACGAGCTCAATATGCTCAACAAGTTTGTGGACAAGGGCCTGATCGAGCGCCTGGACCATGTGGCAAACTCCGACTTTGCCCGCGTTACCTACACCGAGGCTGTCGAAATCCTGGAGCAGGCAGTCGCTGCTGGCCACCAGTTTGATTACCCCGTCAGCTGGGGCATCGACCTGCAGACCGAGCACGAGCGTTTCCTGACCGAGGAGCACTTTAAGCGACCGACCTTCGTAACCGACTACCCGGCCGAGATCAAGGCGTTCTACATGCGCATGAACGAGGACGGCAAGACCGTCGCCGCCGCCGACTGCCTGGTTCCCGGTATCGGCGAGATTATCGGCGGCTCCCAGCGCGAGGAGCGCCTGGATCTGCTCGAGGCCCGCATCAAGGACCTGGGCATGAATCCCGAGCAGTACAAGTACTACCTTGACCTGCGCCGCTACGGTTCCTGCAAGCACGCCGGCTACGGCTTGGGCTTCGAGCGCTTGGTCATGTATCTGACCGGCGTGGGCAACATCCGCGACGTCCTGCCGCACCCGCGCACCGTGGGCAACGCCGACTTCTAATCGCCACAGCGCCACCGAACGCGTTCCAGCGCATCACGCCAGCGCCTCTCGCAAGCCGAGGGGCGCTTTTTCAACAGTATCCGTCAAGCTTTTGGCAAGATTTTGGTCAGTTGAGCAGGGCTGTTGAAAACTCGACCCGCCGCTTGCCGACGACTACCGACCGCCCGGAGTGTCCTGCACCCCTGGGAAAGCCCCGCGCCCTAGGCTCCATACCGTCGCCACCCAAAACGGAAAGGACGTGGACGCCCATGACCGAAACCGCTGTTGAAACTTACGAGACCACGACGAGGGGCGCCGCTCGATGGCAGGCTATCGCGCCGTTCGCATCCTGCAATTATTAAGCGAAAACACCGGCGAGGACAAGGCCATGCTTTCCGATGAGTTGATCCGGCGTCTCGCCCATCCCGACGACCCCGCCCGCATGCCCATCTCGGCGGCGCGGCGCAGCATCTACACCGCCATCTCCGCACTTCGCCATGCCGGATACGAAATTGAATACAAGCGCGGCGTGGGGTATCGGCTCTTGACCCGTCCGCTCACCGACGAAGAGATCATCCGGCTCCACGGCATGGTCATGCGCAACCGCTCTACGCCCATCGCCATTCGAAAAAGCATGGCGCAGCACCTGGTCGCCATGGCGAGTGCCGACGTTCGCGGCTACCTCGATGCACCCGAGCCTGCTCCAAGCGCAGGCGACAAATCCACCAAGCCATACGCAAGCCCGTCAAGCGCATCGATGCCTGCGAGCTCATCGAGCAGGCCATCGACCACGGAACCACGGTGAGTTTTGATATTTCGAGTGTCACGGCACGCGGAGAGGTCGAAGTGGCGCGGATGACACTCCGGCCCTTTGCCATCAAGCAACGAGACGGCATCTCGTATTTGCTGGGAACGGTCTATGACGCGCGAGGCGCCGACGACACGCTGCGTACCGTTGAGATCGGCCGCATGAGAAACGTCACCACACGTCTCCTCGACGGCAAGAAGCTCTTCGCCGTCCTGGACGAGGACGATGCCTCCTCCGCCGCATAAGACCCTCCGCCGCCCATTCGACTACCCGTACCGCCCATCCGATTCTGTATTAAAAAACCCGCCAGGCTGTTGTAAAAATGGACATCAGCGCTACTATAGTTCCACTTGCACTTTGTCCCAGTGCAGTGTTTCCAGCCATTTTTATACTGGGGGTAATGATATGAAGGACATCACCATCAGCCGCAGGAGCCTTCTGGTCTCCGCCGGTCTGCTCGCGCTCGCCCCGCTCGCCGGATGCGGCGGCAACTCTGGTTCCGGCTCTGCTGCCGCCGGTTCCGACTACACCATCGGCGTTCTGCAACTCACCGAGCACTCCGCACTCGATGCCGCCAACGACGGCTTTGTCAAGGCCATCAAGGAGAGCGGCCTTAAGGTCAAGATCGACCAGAAGAACGCCCAGAACGACCAGTCCACGTGTAAGTCCATTGCCGACAAGTTTGTGGGCGACAACGTCAACCTGATTTATGCCATCGCCACGCCCGCCGCGCAGGCTGCCGCCGGCGCCACGGCCGATATCCCCATCGTGGGCTGTGCCATCACCGACTACGCCGCCTCCGGCCTGGTCCAGGACAACGACAAGCCCAGCACCAACGTCACGGGCGCTTCCGACCTCACCCCAGTCGCCGAGCAGCTCGAGATGATGCAGAAGGTCCTGCCCGACGTTAAAAAGGTCGGCCTGCTCTACTGCACCGCCGAGTCCAACTCCGACGTCCAGATCAAAGCCGCCAAGAAGGAGCTCAACAAGCTGGGCCTCGAGTACACCGATTTCACCGTCTCGAGCTCCAACGAGATTCAGTCCGTCGTCGAGTCTGCCGTGGGCAAGGTCGACGCGCTGTACTCCCCCACTGACAACACCATCGCCGCGGGCGCTTCGCAGGTCGGCCAGATCTGCAAGGAGAATAAGCTCCCCTTCGTGACCGGCGAGGAGGGTATGTGCATGGCCGGCGGCCTGTTCACCCTCTCCATCAACTATAAGGACCCTGGCTACGCCGCGGGCGGAGCATGGCCGTTGAACGTAATCCTGAAGGGCGAGGCCAA
>ENA-OQDD01000723-OQDD01000723.1-human-gut-metagenome-genome-assembly--contig:-NODE-723-length-12597-cov-1.438172_pt1 | contig 12597 bp, 22 predicted proteins | sample MGYA00242507_ERZ504598 | MGnify/ENA primary metagenome ERZ504598 (study PRJEB26092, sample SAMD00036318) | human gut metagenome | host: Homo sapiens | study: EMG produced TPA metagenomics assembly of... | reverse complement strand
TTCTCCAATCAGTACGTTACAGAGATATCCGTATGCAGAAGTGTAGATGAACGCTGCAACCAACCATAGAATCTTGGAAGCAGTGTTCTGTCTGGTGCTTATGTCATGGGGATGACCTCGAATTCCTGATTCAGTAAGTCAAAAAAATACAGTGTTCCGGTTCTGACGGGGCGGTCGGTGAGAAACTTTACGCACAGGGAAACCTGCATAGAGGCGCACAGGGCGGGAGTGAAGCTCAGAACGCTCTTATTTTTGAGTGCAGGCCCCGTCGGGGTACAGTAAGTCTATCAAATGGATCGCCGGGGCAGGAGATTGCGGCCTGGGCGACCCAGCCGTTGACGGCACCGTAGACAGGGGAATTCCAGCACGTTCACAGGCATTCGCGAGGATTTGCCGTGACTGGATATTGTCCAGACCGTCCAGAACCGCATCACAGTCTGTAAGAAGGGCGGCTGCGTTTTCTTCCGTAAGAAATTCCCCCACGGCATGAACCGCAACATTGGGATTTACACGCCGGACTCTTTCCGCGGCGGTCTGTGCTTTCCCAACGCCCAGCAAGGAAACTTCGGACAACAGCTGACGGTTCAGATTGGAGGGCTCAAATACATCACCGTCCACCACCCGCAGAGAGCCTATGCCAATGCGGGCAAGCATATCGATGAGATGCCCGCCCAGACCGCCGCAGCCAACCACCAGAACACGTTTGCGCCGAAGCAGCTCGCATTCCGCTTCGCTCAGGGCGGGGACATTGCGCGCATATCTGGGATCCATCGTTCAGCCACCTCCCACCGGGGGAAACAGAGCCACGATGTCCCCGTCCTTCACTTCCGATTCCGGCTTGTGATGAAAACCGTTGATGAGCAGAATAGACACTTCTTCTTGGGGAATGTTCATCCGGTCAAGGATATCTCCAGCACAGGCGATACCCTCCGGCGATAGCAGCGAGACTTTATCTCTGCCTTGGCGCAAGGTTGCAAAACGCGAACTTCAATCATGAAAATTCTCCTTTGCAAAAGAAATCGGGGAGGGGACTTGCCCCCCTCCCCATTAATTATATTATATTGTATCACTTGCCAACACACTCGTCCAGACCCAGTTTCTTCAGGGTTTCATCGGTGGGGAATGCGTTGACCCAGCCACGAGCTTCGTAGTATTCGGGCAGAGTTAGAGCAGCTTGGAGGTCATACCGGTGGAGGGGCCGTTTACAACGGGCTCTTCCAGCAGCCGCTTGGGCAGACGATCGTCCTCAGGCTTCATACCGGCAGCCTTGTTGAACATTCTCTCGATGTTGTAGATACGGTCGCCAATCTCCAGCACCTGTTCGATGGTCCAGTTGGTTCCGGTGGCGGCGTTCAGCAGGTCGGTGTACTCCTTGGCGCCCATGGCGAAGGAGGTAAACAGACAGTGACCCATGGAGTCGATGACAGCTGTCAGATCCTGGAAGGTCTTGACCCAAGCTGCCTTTTCGTTGGTAACGGTACGATCCAGCTGCTGGGGCAGACCCAGAACTTCGGGAGAGATCATGTAGCCACGGACATGGCAGCCGCCACGGTTAGAGGTGGCGTAGGTAATGCCGATGCCTGAATGGCACGGGCGTCGTAAGCGGGCATTTCCTGCTTCTTAACGCTCATGGAGTATTCGGGATGGCCATAGTGCTCACACAGGCGGGCGGAGCCGGAGCTCATCAGCCAGTCAAGCTCGGTTTCAGGATTGCCCATACGCTTGGTCCACTCCACCAATGCCTTGGTGGAACCCCATTCCAGAGGTACACCGGCGCACTCTTCCTCCTTGATGTAGCTCTCTGGTACAGCTCCATGGCAGCGGCGATGGTGCAGGGGACGGAAATAGCATCCAGACCATACTCGTTGCAGAGCATATTGCACTCATCGATGACGTTCAGATCATTGTTGCCGCAGTTGCCGCCATAGGCCCACAGGGGCTCGTATTCAGGACCTCCGACGACCTTGCCATTGACATTGACCACGCGGCCGCAGGCGATGGGCAGCGATGGCAGGCACCGGGCTTGACCAGGTATTTCTCAGCCAGAGTTTCGCCGGAGATATCGTCACCCTTGTCGTAATAGCTTTCCTGCCAGTTCTTGGTGGGGAAAGCACCGATGTTGTTGACAATGTTCACGAGAACAGCGGTACCCAGTTGCCGCAGGCCGGAACCGGTAACGGGGTTGGCCTTCAGAACATCCATAGCGTTTTTGGCTGCCACCTTCAGGGCATCCAGGTCTGCAATGTTGTCCAGTTTTTTGCGGGTTGCCTTGACCACGATGGCTTTCAGCTTCTTGCTGCCCATGACAGCACCGACACCGGAACGACCGGCGGCACGGTCTTTATCGTTCATAATGGCGGCAAGCAGCACCTTCTTCTCACCGGCGGGGCCGATGTTCAGAACGGAAACGTCAGCACCGTGCTTTGCTTGAGCTGCTCGTCAATGGCTTCGCTCATGACACCTACATATTCCCGGGCATCCAGCAGCTCAATCTTATCGTCGTCAATGTTGATGTAGGTCCAGCCGGGAGCTTCACCTTCCACAATGATGGCATCCCAACCGGCGTACTTCAGCTTGGCACCCCAGATACCGCCGGAGTTGGAGCAGGCAATCATGCCGGTAAGGGGGGACTTTGTGCAGACCATGTAGCGGCCTGTGGAAGGGGCGGCAGCGCCGGTCATAGGACCGGTGATGTAGATCAGCTTGTTTTCCGGGGACAGGGGATCGACGGTGGCAATGCCCTCGTCATAGAGCATCTTGGTGCCAAAGACCACGGCCGCCAATGAACTTGTGGGCAAGTTCCAGATCCAGAGGTTCCACTTTGATCTTGCCGGTGGTCAGATTGATGCGGGCAATTTTTTCGTAGTATGCGCTAGCCATATGCAATACCTCCATAAAAATTTGAAATTGAGCTTACAATTTGTATGTGTTTATTGAAATTGAGCTTACAATTTGTATATGTTTATTATAGTGGAAATAACAGGGGGTATCAAGAGCGGATGTGCATTTTTGTGTGAAACCGCATGAAACTGTATCATTTTATGCGAAGAGATTTTAGTACTTCGACGAAATGCCGTACAAAATGGCGTGAAATTGCACAAAATACTTGAAATATTGCGCCAAGCACTTGTGCAATTTGGAAAGAAGAAGTATAATCAATAGAAAACGATTGCAAGGAGGCGGCAGTATGGCGCAGAATCAGTCCCTGTCTACCCAGGAGGTTGCAGACATTCTCCATGTCAGCAAGTCCACCATTTACGACCTGATTCGCAAGGGAGAAATCCATTCCTATAAAATCGGGCGAAAGGTTCGTTTTACGCAGGAGGATGTGGATGCCTATATTGCCCGCTCCCGGCATGAGCATTCCACTGCCCCGGTGCAGCGCATCGATACCCACTCCACGTTGCTGACACCTGCTGAGGAAAAGGCACCGGAGATGATCATCTCCGGGCAGGATGTTGTGCTTGGACATTTTGGCAAATTATCTTCATCAGGAGGATATCAACGCCGGTCGTACATATCTGTCTAGCTTTGAAGGTCTGCTGGCACTGTATCAGGGAAAGGTGGACGCTGCGGCCTGCCATCTGTATGATGGAAAAGAGTGCAATGCCTCCTTTGTGCGAAGCCTGATGCCCGGGGTGTCCGCAGTGCTGGTGAACCTGTCCTACCGCACCCAGGGCTTTTATGTTCGCAAAAGCAATCCCAAGCACATAACTGGGTGGGAGGATCTGCGCCGGGCTGACATCTCCATTCTCAACCGCCGGGTTGGTTCCTCATCCAGGATCCTGCTGGATACCCAGCTAAAAAACTGGAAATCCCCTCCGGACAGCTAAAGGGCTACGACAAGATTATGAGTTCTCACCTTACGATGCATCTGCCATTGCCGCAGGGGATGCGGATCTTGCCATTGGCACGGAGCGGATAACGCATCAGCTGGAGGGGCTTGACTTCATCCCACTGCTGGAGGAACGGTTCGATCTTGTTTTGCAGAAGGAATCGCTGGAAAATCCGGCTGTAGTCAAAATGCTTGCAATCCTGTCCTCACCTGTGTTCCGCAGGGAGGTGACCCACTTCTCCGGCAATGACTACCGGGACCTGGGTAAGATTATTATGGAGGTCTAGTATGCTGTATGTAAAAACGCCGGAAGAAGTTCTTGCGCTGATAGAATCGAAGTTTTTCCCGCTTGAACAGGCAGAATTTGTAGCTCTGTCTGAGGCTGTGGGCAGAGTTCTGGCGGAGGATATTGCGGCGCGGGAATATGTGCCGGATTTTGACCGCTCCACAGTGGGTGGCTTTGCGGTTCGCGCCAGTGACACCTTCGGCTGCAGCGATGCCATCCCGGCGATCCTGCCCCTGCAGGCCACGGTGCTGATGGGCGAAGGTGCCGACTATCTGCTGAATGAGGGGGAATGTGTAGCCGTTCCCACCGGCGGCGCAGTGCCCAGGGGTGCTGACGGTGTGGTGATGGTGGAATACACGGAGGATTACGGCGACGGCACCATCGGTGTTGCCAAACCTGCGGCGCCGGGCATGAATCTGATTTTCCGGGGGGATGATGTGTATCCAGGAAAGGTGATTCTGCACAAAGGCCGCTCCCTGTCTTCTGCCGACATTGGTGCGCTGGCTGCCATTGGCCGGGTGCAGGTGCCGGTGGTGAAAAAAGTGACCGTGGGCGTCATTTCTACCGGTGACGAGCTGGTTCCTCCGGAGGCGCAGCCCGGCCCCGGACAGGTGCGGGACGTGAACAGTCCCATGCTGGAGGCAATGCTCTCCACATTTGGGTGCCATGTTGTCAACTATGGGATTGTGGTGGATGATGAGGCACTGCTTTCTCAAAAGGTCAATCAGCCATTGCGGAATGTGATGCCGTGCTGCTGTCCGGAGGCAGCAGTGTCGGAGTGAAGGATGCCGCCTGCCGCATCATTGAATCCGCAGGCCAGCTTCTGCTTCACGCATTGCCATTAAGCCCGGAAAACCAACCATTCTGGGAAAAGCCGGGAAAAAGCCCATTGTGGGTCTGCCCGGGCATCCGGTGGCTGCCTACTTTATCACAAAACTTTTTGTGCAGCCCCTGCTGGGACGGCTGATGGATCGGGACATGACTGCCTATACCGTTACTGCCAGGGTTACAGAGAGCATCAGTGCCAACCATGCAGAGCCCAGTATCACTGCTGCCGGTTGACAGGAACAGGCGGCGAGCTTTATGCCCAACCCATTCGGGGAAAATCCGGCCTTATCACCACTCTGGCAGGGACCGACGGCTATTTCTGCATCAGTCGGGATTGTGAAGGCTTACCCCAGGGAGCGGAAATTCAGGTAACGATTACTTCAGGAGTGTGATTTTATGGGATTTGAATATTTGACCAATGTGCCGCTTGCGCAGGCACGGAAGGAATATCTGGAGCGGCTGGTAAGCGGCGGTTTTGGGTCAAAGACAGAAACCATTCCTGTCTTTGAAAGCTGCGGTAGGGTGACGGCAAAGGCAGTCTATGCCCACATCTGCGCCCCGCACTATGCCGCCAGTGCCATGGATGGTGTGGCGGTTTCCGCAAAAGAAACCTTCGGCGCGACGGAAACGACCCCTGTTACTCTAAAGCCGGACCAGTTTCTTGTGCTGGACACCGGCGACCCGATTCCGGAGGACAAAGATGCAGTCATCATGGTGGAGGACATTGTGAAGAATGGAGATGGTTCCATCACCATTCACGCAGCCGCAGCCCCGTGGCAGCATATCCGCCAGATCGGCGAGGATGTATGCGCCGGGGAAATGATTTTGCCCAGCCATATGACCGTTTCCCCGGCTGCCATTGGTGCGATGATTGCCGGCGGTGTGCTGGAAATTGAAGTGATTCGCAAACCTGTGGTGGGCATCATCCCCACAGGGGACGAGATTATCCCGCCCTGTACAGACCCGAAGCCCGGGGATATTCTGGAATTCAATGGCTCCATTTTTTCCGCAATGGTGCGTTCCTGGGGCGCAGAGGCGGTGGTCTATCCCATTGTTCCGGATAAATTTGACCAGATCAAAGAAATGGTTGCCAAAGCGGCAGACGAGTGCGATATGGTAATTCTCAATGCCGGTTCTTCTGCCGGACGGGAGGATTTCTCGGCTCGGGTCATCCGGGAACTGGGTGAGGTGCTGTACCATGCATCGCCATCAAGCCCGGCAAGCCTGCCATTCTGGGCTGCCGGGGAGAGAAGGTCATTCTTGGAGTGCCCGGTTATCCGGTGTCCGGCATCATCGTCATTGAGCAGCTGCTGAAGCCCCTGATTGACCACTGGCTGAAAGTACCGGCAGCCACTGACACATATGTGAACGCAACCCTTACCCGGCCTGTTGTCAGCGGTCTGAAATATCAGGAGTTTGTCCGTGTTCGCATGGGCTGCGTAGGCGGCAGGCTGATGGCCAGCCCCCTGAGCCGGGGCAGCGGCGTGGTTTCTTCTTTATGAAGCCGATGGCATTCTGGAAGTACCCCAGGGACTGGAGGCTACGAGGCGGGAGAGGAAGTGAGAGTCCGCCTGCTGAGCCCCTTAGAAAAGCTGCACAATACGCTGGTGGTTATCGGCAGCCATGATCCGCTGCTGGACGAGCTGGCAGATATGCTCCATTTGGAGGACTCTGCCTTGTACATCAGCTCCTCCCATGTGGGTTCCATGGGCGGTATAATGGCAATCCGCCGTGGTGAGGCGCACATGGCTGGCTGCCACCTGCTGGATACGGCTGACGGCAGCTATAACAAGGCATTTATTCGCAAGTATTTCCCCAAAGGCGGTGTGAAGCTGGTTTCCTGTGTCGGTCGTCAGCAGGGATTGATGGTGGCAAAGGGCAATCCCCTCCAGATCCGGAAATTCGCGGATATTGCAAAGGATGGCGTGCGTTATGTAAATCGCCAGAAGGGATCCGGTACCCGGATCCTTGCGGACTATTTGTGTATGCGGGAGAATGTGGATACTGCTTCTGTCTACGGCTACGATCGGGAAGAACTGACCCACACTTCTGTTGCTGCCCAGATCGCCAGCGGCAGTGCTGATGTCGGTATGGGCATCTACTCCGCGGCAAAGCTCTATGATCTGGATTTTATCCCCATCTGTATTGAGGAGTATGACCTCATTGTCCCTGACCATGCTTGGGATACCCCTATGGTTCAGGCGCTTTTGCACATCCTGAAGAGCGATGCGTTCCGGGGAAAAATCCTGTCCCTCGGCGGCTATACCGTGGATAACCCCGGACAGATTATCCCCCTATGAAAAAGCGTAGATGTTGCGGTTATTGGGGGAGGAATTCTGGGCTGCTTTGCGGCCCGGAATCTGATGCGCTGGAATTTGTCTGTCGTGCTGATTGAAAAGGAATTGGATATCTGTACAGGCATTACCCGGGCAAACTCTGCCATCGTCTATGCGGGATATGACAACAAAACCGGTTCCCGGAAGGCGGAATTGACGGTTCGTGGAAATGCCTCTTTTGATGATTTGTGCCGTGAACTGGAAGTTCCCTTTTCCCGCTGCGGTTCCTTGCTGGTGACCTATGACAAGGAGAGCCTGGCCCAGCTCCGGAGAAAATGGGAGCAGGGTATCCGCAATGGCGTGCCGGGTCTGGAGCTTCTGACCGGGGGAGAGGCAGAGGCAATGGAGCCTATGCTGGCACCGGGTGTGGCAGGCGCGCTCTATGCCCCGACCACCGGAACGGTGAACCCCTGGCAATTGGGCATTGCCGCCTTTGAAAACGCTGCTGCCAATGGGATGGAACCCATGCTGGGAACCACTGTGGTGGGAATCCGGAAAACCAAGTTTGGCTATCTGGTGGAAACAGATCGCAGCGAACTGCGCTGCAGGGCTGTCATCAACTGTGCAGGACTTTTCGCGGATCGGATACAGGAGCTGTGCTTTCCCTCCGACACGCATCTTCTGATAGATGGAGCAGAATACCTGGTTCTGGACAAACAGGCGCGGAAGCCGAAGCGGGTCATCTTTCAGCAGGCACAGTCCTGCGGAAAAGGCATCACCGCTATCCCGTGTGTGGAAGGGAATCTGCTACTCAGCGGGGTACGCAAGCCCGTTGGAGAACCCTTTGCCACAACAAAAGAGGGAATATCGGAGTTGAAGACAAGTGCGGTATCGCTGTTTCCGAATCTGAATATGCAGCAGGTAATCCGCTCATTCGCCGCCGCACGGCCAAATCCTCAGCGGGATGACGGCGAGAGCATTCACGATTTCTCCATTGCGTACCGGCTCCTGGATTTTCAGTCTGATCGGAATCAAAACCCGGGCTGACCTGCGCCAACGAACTGGGCAGGTACCTTGCGGAGAAAACGGCGGCGTTTCTGGATGCACACCCGAATTCACGCTTCACGCCCCACAGGCAGGTCATTGCCAAAACAAATGACCCCGAAATCATTTGCCTGTGCGAAGGCATCAGCCGCGGAGAGATTCTGGAAGCAATCCGAAGGGGAGCTTCCACGGTGGATGGGGTCAAGCGGAGAGTGGGAAGCGGTATGGGTGTCTGCCAGGGCAGCCGATGCAGCTTTGCCATCGAGCAGATACTCCGGGAGGTCAGGCATGGGGCACTTTGATATCATGATTATCGGCGGTGGTGCAGCGGGAATTGCTGCAGCCAGAGCCGCAGCGGATGCCGGATGCAAAAGCATTGCGCTGGTGGAGAGAAAACAAAAGCTGGGCGGCATTCTCCTGCAATGCAGCCATCCCGGTTTTGGCGCGGACTTACCGGAGGGGAATACGCCGCTGCGCTTGTGCAGGATTTCCCGGAAACGGTTACTCTGTTTTTGGGGACAACGGTGCTTTCGGTAGAACCCAATAAAACGGCGCATCTGTCCGGTGACCGGCAGATCTCGTTTTCTCAGCTGATTCTGGCAACGGGCAGCCGGGAGATTGCCACTGGGGGCGCTGCCGATTGCGGGAACCCGTCCAAAGGGTGTCTATACAGCCGGTCAGATGCAGGAGATGATGAACCTCCATGGCTTTGTTCCCCAAGGTCCTGTGGTCATTTTGGGCAGTGGTGACATTGGCCTTATCATGGCATCCCAGATTGCGGCAATGGGGATTTCTGTTACTCTGGTGGAGCAGAAGGAAAACTGCGGCGGCTTGGCGAGAAACCGGCGCTGCCTGAAAGATAATTCCATCCGCCTTATTTGCAGCCAGACCATTGACGCCGTTGAGGGCTCTCCCGTACTCACAGGCTGCTGCCTGTCCGGCGGAGAGAAGATAGCCTGCAGAACGCTTCTGATTGCCGCGGGACTTGTCCCGGAGCGTGGGCTGCTGGCGGAATTGGGAATGCCGTCCTGGCTTCAGATGTGCGGCAACTGCAACACGGTGTACCCCATGGCAGAGGCGTGACAGCCGACGGAAGAAAAGCGGGCATTGCCGCATTTCAAAAGATACGAGGTAAACTATGATTGATACATTTGGACGCAGCATCACCTATTTGCGCGTTTCTGTGACGGAATTGTGCAATCTTCGCTGCCGGTACTGTATGCCAGAGGATGGTGTCTGCAAGAAAGAGCATGCCGATATGCTCACGGAAGATGAGCTTATTCAGGCTGTGGAAGCAGCCGAGGCTCTGGGCATTACCAAGTTGCGCATTACAGGTGGAGAACCACTTGTTAAAAAGAATATCGTGTCTATCTGCCGCAGAGCATCCAGAGTTCCTGGAATTCGGGAGGTCTGCCTGACAACAAATGGCATCCTGCTCCCGGAGTTGGCAAGGCCCCTCAAGGAGGCGGGGGTCAGCCGGTTAAACCTGAGCCTGGATACCCTGGATTCTCAGAAGTATGCCCACATTACCCGCAACGGCAGTCTGGATGACTTCTGGAAGGGGTTTCATGCGGCCTTGGATGCTGACTTTCAGAAGATCAAACTCAATGCTGTGCTAATTGGCGGATTTAACGATGATGAGATCCTTCCGCTGGCGGAGCTTACCCGGAAGTATCCTGTGGATGTGCGTTTTATTGAAATGATGCCCATGTGCGACAGCTCCGGCTTTGGCCCGGAAGCGTATATTCCATTTACAAGGGTTTTGGAAGCTCTGCCGGAAGCGGTACCGGCTGCCAAAGATGGCGGTGTTGCCAAACTCTTCCACCTGCCTGGCGCACTGGGCAATATTGGCCTTATCAGCCGGTGAGCGCCCATTTTTGCGGGGAGTGCAACCGCATCCGACTGACTGCAGACGGAAAAGTGAAGCCCTGTCTGCATTCCAATGCGGAGTATCCCCTGAAAGCTGGATTTCGATGGCATGAAAGCACAGCTGGAAGCAGCGATTTTGGGAAAACCCCAATGGCATGGGGATCTGGATGTTGCGCACAAATCGGGCGCCGGTCGGAATATGAATCAAATCGGAGGTTGAGTATGGCAGACTTTACTCATTTTAATGACCAGGGACGGGCCAAAATGGTAGATGTGGGGGGAAAGCCCATTTCTCAGCGCATGGCCGTTGCGGCAGGCCGGGTGTGGTGAATGAACACACATTCGCGCTCATTCAAAGCGGCGGCATGAAAAAAGGAGATGTGCTGACCGTTGCCCAGATTGCGGGGGTCATGGGTGCCAAGCGCACACCGGATATCATTCCCATGTGTCACCCCATTTTGATGGATGGCATCAACCTGGAGCTTTCTCTGGATGAGCACAGATCCAGCGTAGAAATCAAGGCCACCGTTTCCTGTGACGGAAGAACCGGCGTGGAAATGGAGGCACTTACCGCTGTCAGCACCGCCGCTCTGACAGTGTACGATATGTGCAAAGCGGTGCAAAAGGATATGACGATCACGGACATCCGCCTGCTTTCCAAAACCGGCGGAATCCACGGCGATTACAAACGGGAGGACGAATCATGGCGTATACAGCAGCAGTGATTACCATCAGCGATAAGGGATATCGGGGCGAGCGGGAGGACACCAGCGGCCCCAACCTGGTGAAGATTCTGACGGAGAAGGGGTTCGACGTGACCTATACCGCCATCGTTCCCGATGAGGCGGAGATGATCCAATCGGAGCTTTTGAAGTGTGTAGATGAAAAGAAGATTGCCCTGGTGCTTACCACCGGCGGCACCGGCTTCTCGCCCCGGGATATTACCCCGGAAGCCGCTATGGAGGTAATCCAGCGTCCGACTCCCGGTATCCCGGAGGCTATGCGGCAGAATCCATGAAGATCACACCCAAAGGCTGCCTGAGCCGCAGTGTTGCGGGCATTCGGCACGCACCCTGATCATTACCCTGCCAGGCAGCCAAAAGGCATCGGCAGAGAATATTCTGGCGGTCATCGACCCGGTGGCCCATGGCCTGGGATATGCTCTACAGCGAGGGCAGTGCGGACTGTGCAAAATGAAAGGAAATCCCATTTCCGAGCAGGAAATGGGATTTTTATACATCGAAACGGTTACATGAAATTCCGCATATTTTTCCGGATTTCTCGTATCAGTAAAGCTCTATTTCCGTGACACACTTGTTTTTGATGCGACCCACCAGATATTGCAGAGCATCCACCACATGGGGGCGGATATCGCCGCCGATGAGCACATACATGATGTCGTCACCAACGCTCAGTTCCCCTTCGTTCAGCCAGACCTTGATGTAGAAAATACCGTCCAACTTATAGGTTTCTGCGATGATGGCATCCACAGCTTCCTGATTGTAGGAAAACTGCATCCCCACAACGGGCCTGGTATCGGCGGCACCCTGGCGTACTTTTGCCTTGGCACTTTCCCGGACAATGCCGTTATGGGTCAGATACATGCCAATCTTAGGGGCGCTTTCGTGGGCCTTGGCCTCTTTCAGCCAGGAATCCATGGAAGGACTTGTTTTCTTGCTCATATTATAAACCTCCAATTCTTATCCGCCTGAGGATAGAAATCGTAATTGAAACTGCCTGTAAATCAGAAGCGCGGAATCATCTGAACCTTCAAAGATGACTCTGGTCTGAGGCAGTGCCAAACCGGCGATCCTGCGGGGTGGAAGGACGGTCACGGTAATTCGGCAATCACGGAACCGGTAACCATCCGCAGTGGCATGAACCTCCCTATGATGAAGGAAAAAGGTTTCTATGCGCTCTGGTTCCAAAGCCCACACTTCTTCTTTGAACATGCGATCCCCTCCTGTTTCAGCTTATCATACTATGGAGAATAGTGAAAGAACTGTTTTGGATCATTTCATATAATTTCGTATCATTTCGCACAGTCTTTGAAAAGGGCGGCTTGTATTATTTGTTCAAATATGATATAGTATCAGAAATTGATTGGTCAGTTTTCGTGAAATTGACTGATTTCCAAAGTTTGCAAAGCGGTGGACGAGCCTCTTTCCAGACTCCATGATCGGGCGCAGCTTTCGGCTGTGCTTTTGGTGTTGCGGAAACTGGCTGGTCTTTTTTATATTTCTTTATATTTAGGAGGTAAGACAATGAAAAAGATTCTGTCCATGTTGCTGGTTTTTGCCATGATGTTTGGTCTTCTTGCCTGCGGCGCAAGCAAGCCTGCTGAGGCGCAGGCTTCCACTGAGGCTCCCGCCACACGGCTGTCCCGACGGAAGCCGCCGCTGAGGTTCCCACCCAGGCAGGTCTTGTGGTGGATACCTGCATTCTGAAGGAAGCCGACG
>ENA-OQDD01000719-OQDD01000719.1-human-gut-metagenome-genome-assembly--contig:-NODE-719-length-12650-cov-1.848599_pt1 | contig 12650 bp, 17 predicted proteins | sample MGYA00242507_ERZ504598 | MGnify/ENA primary metagenome ERZ504598 (study PRJEB26092, sample SAMD00036318) | human gut metagenome | host: Homo sapiens | study: EMG produced TPA metagenomics assembly of... | reverse complement strand
GACCGAGTGCACCAATCTTACCCATGATGGACGCATGTGATAATCACATCAATATCAGTCCATCCACCTTTGATCTTTTCAATATATTCATCAAGACCAACATAGTCAGCTCCGGCTTCTTTTGCAGCAGCTTCAGCATCTGGTGTACAAAGCACCAAAACGCGTACAACCTTACCAGTACCGTGAGGAAGTGATACAACACCTCTCACCATCTGGTTGGCCTTACGCGGGTCAACGCCCAAACGTACGTCGATATCCAGAGAAGCGTCAAACTTGGTATAAGTGATTTCCTTTACCAACTGAGCAGCTTCCTTGAGAGAGTATGCTTTCCCTGCTTCAATTTTTTCTGCAGCCAACTTTTGATTTTTTGTCAGTTTACCCATTCTAATTGAAGTTTATTAATTATTAACCGGGAACTCCCCTTTTACAGCGATACCCATACTTCTAGCTGTACCGGCAACCATTTTCATGGCAGCTTCTACAGTGAAACAGTTCAAGTCAACCATTTTGTCCTGAGCAATCGTACGAACCTGTTCCCAAGTGATCTCGGCAACTTTCTTACGGTTAGGCTCAGCAGAACCACTCTTTTGCGTCGTCACTTCCAACAACTGGATAGCCACGGGAGGAGTCTTGATTACAAAATCGAAAGACTTGTCTGCGTAGTAAGTGATAATCACAGGAAGAATCTTTCCTGCTTTGTCTTGGGTTCTGGCGTTGAATTGCTTGCAAAACTCCATGATATTGATACCCTTGGAACCCAATGCAGGTCCTACTGGGGGTGATGGATTTGCCGCGCCTCCTTTAATCTGTAATTTGATTAGTCCAGCAACTTCTTTAGCCATTTTCTAATTGATTTATATATATAAACATTAATGAAGAATACTACAGCGTAACACCTGCACTATTCTTTTTCAACTTGCATAAAGCCCAATTCGAGCGGAGTCTTCCGTCCGAATATCTTGACCATGACCTTCAGTTTCTTCTTCTCGGTGTTCACTTCTTCAATGATTCCACTGAATCCACTGAACGGACCGTAATTCACCTTTACAGTCTCGCCGACTACATACGGGATACTCAAGTCTTCACCTGATTCCTGCAATTCGTCGACCGTACCAAGTATACGATTCACTTCCGACTGTCTCAGAGGTACGGGTTTTTCCGAACCACCCAAGAACCCTATCACATTAGGAGTATTTCTCAGATGATGAGCAACCTCACCCACCAGAGCAGCCTCCACCAAAACGTAACCAGGGAGATAACTTCTCTCTTTCACAATTTTCTTACCATTGCGAACCTGATATACCTTTTCGGTAGGAATCAATACCTGAGATACGTAATCACCAAGGTCGCTGTTTTTAATATCAGCTTCAAGGTATTCCTTTACCTTAGCTTCTTTTCCGCTAATAGCACGCAAAACGTACCATTTCTTTTCAATCTCAGACATTTCTCCTTACTTTTAATGTGGATAAACAAATTCCATCAGATGCTGGAAACAGAAGTCCATCGCAAATACTACCACTGCAATTAGTAGGGAAGCATATAAAACAACTACTGCACTGTTAGTAAGTTCAGAATACGTAGGCCACGACACTTTATGAACAAGTTCGTCGTAAGTTTCTTTAAAATAAGCTACAATCTTCTTCATTTCAAAAATATTAGCACGGGAGGAGAGGCTCGAACTCCCGACACCCGGTTTTGGAGACCGGTGCTCTACCAACTGAGCTACTCCCGTTTGTACATAATCAGTTCCCGATGTATACCGGGAACTGATTAAGATTATATTGGTTATTAGTCAAGAATTTCAGTAATCTGACCAGAACCTACTGTACGACCACCTTCACGGATAGCGAAACGCAAACCTACGTTCAATGCTACCGGGTAGATCAGTTCTACAGTGATTTCTACGTTATCACCAGGCATTACCATTTCAGTTCCTTCCGGAAGAGTGATTTCACCTGTACAGTCCATAGTACGCAGATAGAACTGAGGACGGTATTTGTTGTGGAACGGAGTGTGACGACCACCTTCTTCTTTCTTCAAAACGTAGATAGAAGCTTTGAACTTAGAGTGAGGTTTAATCTGGCCGGGCTTACAAAGAACCATACCACGTTTGATTTCGTTCTTGTCGATACCACGGAGCAACAGACCTACGTTGTCACCAGCTTCACCTTGATCCAGCAACTTGCGGAACATTTCAACACCAGTTACAACAGACTTCTTGTCTTCACCCAAACCGAGGATTTCAACTTCGTCACCTACATGGATAACACCAGCTTCGATACGACCAGTAGCTACAGTACCACGACCAGTGATTGAGAATACGTCTTCAACCGGCATCAAGAACGGTTTGTCAATATCACGCGGAGGCAGAGGAATCCAAGTGTCGCAAGCATCCATCAGCTCCATAACCTTCTCTTCCCACTTTTCAACGCCATTCAACGCACCAAGAGCAGAACCCTGAATGAACGGAGTGTTGTCGCCGTCGAATTCGTAGGCTGAAAGCAGTTCACGCATTTCCATTTCAACGAGTTCCAACATTTCAGCGTCGTCTACCATGTCACACTTGTTCATGAATACAACCAGTCTCGGTACGTTTACCTGACGAGCCAGCAAGATATGCTCACGAGTCTGAGGCATCGGACCATCAGTAGCAGCAACTACGATGATAGCACCGTCCATCTGAGCAGCACCAGTTACCATGTTCTTTACGTAGTCGGCGTGACCCGGGCAGTCTACGTGAGCGTAGTGACGGTTAGCTGTTTCATACTCTACGTGAGAAGTGTTGATAGTGATACCTCTTTCCTTTTCTTCAGGAGCGTTATCGATAGAATCGAAAGAACGCAATTCAGAAAGACCTTTCTTTGCCAACACTGTAGTGATAGCAGCTGTCAACGTGGTTTTACCGTGGTCAACGTGACCAATTGTACCAATGTTTACGTGCGGTTTGGTACGTTCGAATTTCTCTTTAGCCATAGCTTTACTTGTTATTTATTTGATTAATAATCAGCTTTTACATCTTTGTGAGCTGTTACCGGGACTTGAACCCGGGACCTCTTCCTTACCAAGGAAGTGCTCTACCGCTGAGCTATAACAGCAAGGAGAATAAGAGTTGTGGGCAAAGATGGATTCGAACCACCGAAGGCGTAAGCCAGCAGATTTACAGTCTGCCCCATTTGGCCACTCTGGTATTTGCCCTTTTGCACTTAAGATTCTATCTCAATTCTCTCATTGAGTAGGTTTGTTTCTCAATTGCGGTGCAAAGATACGACTATTTTTGTAAACTCCAAGCAAAATCTATCATTTTTATTGCAGTAATTGCACATTCGTCTCCTTTATTACCCAGCTTGCCACCGGCGCGGTCTTCTGCTTGCTCCATAGTATTGGTAGTAATTAATCCGTAAATTACTGGTACATCGCCACTTGCGTTTAATTGGGTAATTCCTTGGGTAGCACCCATGCAAACATAGTCAAAATGTGGAGTATCTCCTCTGACTACACAACCAATTGCAATAACTGCATCGACTTCGCTGTATTCGATAAGTTGGTTGGCGCCGAAAGTCAGTTCAAAACTGCCGGGTACTGTTTTTACCAGAATATTTTCATCTTTGGCTCCATGTTTTTTTAAGGTGTCTATGGCACCTTTTAGGAGAGCGCCGGTAATATTATAATTCCACTCAGATACAACGATGCCGAATTTCATTTTTCCGCGCTGGGTACAGAACTGAAATCGTAGTCTGAAAGATTGTGATAAGCTGTTGCCATAAATAAGGAATTAAGAATTAATAATTGAAAATTAAAGGGAGAGGAGAGATAAAAGAGGCACGGACTACACGGATTCACGGCTATTGTGTCTTTCCGTGTTTTCCGTGTAATCCGTGCCAGATATTTTTATAATAAGGTATATTACTTCTTCAATAGTTTGGCTTGTTCGATATACTTATCGATATCCATTGCCTGGTATGAACGGAAGTATTTATCCTTGATAGTGGTATACGCCTGGATTGCATCGTCATACTTACCTTGCTTTACCAGGATTTCTCCAGCTTGCAGCAGGTAGATGGGGCTGAGGGAGTTGTTGTCGGCTTCGTTGGCGGCTTTCAGCAGCATGGAAGCGGCTTTGTCCAGTTGGCCGAGCTGCGCATAGCAGTTACCCATAGCACCTTTCATGGCAGGAGCTACCATTTGGTCGTCTCCGTCAAAGCTGTCCAATGCTTTCACTGCTTCGTCATATTTACCGAGGTGTGCATAGCAGAGACCCATATAGGCTTTTGCAAGATTGGCTGCTTTTGTGCCGCTGTATTCGTCTGCCACTTTTACAAATCCGGCAAAACCGATGCTATCACCGTTCAGTGCTTGTGCATAAGCGTCTGCTTCGAAGTATTCTTGCCCTTTGAATAAGGCAGCTTGTGCTTTTTCTTCACGGGGGTCTGCATAAAGGTTCTTGTACATCACTACACCGGCAATGATGATGATTACTGCTACTACAGCGCCGATGATTGCTTTTTTGTTCTTAATGAAAAAGGCCTCCGATTGTGTCAGTGCATCCTCCACGTTTAAGGCTTCATTCGTCTTTTTTTGTTCTGCCATTTTTATATAATCTTTTTGTTATTATTCTTATTTATCTATTTCGACCCGCAAAAGTAAGTTTTTTATAGCTATCAACGAAATTTAGCGGCATCTTTTTTTGTTTTGTATCAGAAAACACCGAAATTATTTCTACTTTTCAATAAGCCGGGCTTCACCTCTGTATTAAAAATAAGCAGGCTTATTTTGTACTGCTTTCGGTTTTGCATTATCTTTGTAACCGAACTCATCGTTACTATAATGATACTGAAACGTATATCTATACTCAATTATAAGAACTTGGAGCAGGTGGAGCTTTCATTCTCGCCCAAGTTAAACTGCTTTTTCGGACAGAACGGCATGGGGAAAACGAACCTGCTGGATGCGGTGTATTTTTTGTCTTTCTGTAAAAGTGCCGGTAATCCCATTGATTCCCAGAATATCTGCCATGATGCCGACTTCTTTGTTATTCAAGGGTTTTATGAGGCTGCCGATGGGACTCCTGAGGAAATCTACTGTGGTATGAAGAGGCGCCAGAAGAAACAGTTCAAGCGAAACAAGAAGGAGTATACGCGTTTGTCGGACCATATCGGCTTCCTGCCTTTGGTCATGGTCTCGCCTGCCGATTCGGAGTTGATAGCAGGAGGCAGTGATGAACGCCGACGTTTTATGGATGTGGTTATCTCGCAGTACGACAAAGAGTATCTGGATGCTTTGATACGATACAATAAAGCTTTGGTGCAGCGGAATACCTTACTGAAGAGTGAACAGCCGGTGGAGGAAGAGCTCTTTCTGGTCTGGGAGGAGATGATGCACAAGCCGGTGAAGTGGTGTTCCGTAAACGTGAGGCCTTTATCCGTGAGTTTATTCCTATTTTCCAGTCTTTCTATTCATTCATTTCGCAAGATAGGGAGAAGGTGGGATTAAGCTATGACTCCCATGCCCGCGATGCCTCTTTGCTGGAAGTGCTGAAGGAAAGCCGTGCTCGCGACCAGATTATGGGCTATTCGTTGCGCGGTGTGCACAAGGACGAGCTGAATATGCTTTTGGGAGATTTCCCCATCAAGCGTGAAGGGTCGCAGGGGCAGAACAAGACTTATCTGGTAGCGTTGAAGCTGGCACAGTTTGATTTCCTGAAACGTACCGGGACCACTGTTCCCTTGTTGTTGTTGGACGATATCTTTGACAAGCTGGATGCCTCGCGTGTGGAGCAAATCATCAAGTTGGTGGCAGGCGACAGTTTTGGGCAGATTTTTATAACCGATACCAACCGCGAACACCTGGACCGTATTCTGCATAAAGTGGGCAGTGATTATAAGATGTTCCGTGTGGAGCAGGGAACGGTTGCCGAAATGAAGGAGGAAGAGGCATGAAGCGCAATAATGCCGAACAGATAGGTGAACTTATCCGTCATTACCTCAGGCAGGAAAGTCTGGAGTCTCCGCTGAATGAACGGCGGCTTATCAGTGCGTGGCCCGAAGTGCTGGGGCCTACCATTGCCTCCTACACCCGTGAACTTATATAAAGAACCAGGTGCTTTATGTGCACCTCACTTCTGCTGCTTTGCGCCAGGAACTGATGATGGGGCGCGAGTTGCTGGTGCGCAACTTGAACCGTCATGTGGGGGCCCAGGTCATAACGAATATCATATTCAGATGAGCATCCTCAGCTCATCTATTCTTTCAATCTTCAGTTCCTTTAATTCCCGGACTGCCCGGTCATAATACATCGGAGTTTCCAAATCCTTGTTGTCATGCGCATCCAGTCCGATGATAGCTGTACAGCCTTCATTGGCAGCGATTCGCCAGAACTCCGGGCACGGGTAGGTGGATAAGCCGTGCGCTTCATTGTAGCTACATAGCCTATATTGTATTCCAACGGGACATTCAGGCGTGCAGCAGTACGGCAGATGTGCCGGCTGATGGTAGTGCAATGGTGGTCGAACTTCGGATAGGAGCGCATGAACAAGTCCGGATGGGCAAGGCAAGAGAATAATCCGCTTTCCATACCTTCGATGGCGCTCTCTTCGTAAAGGTCGAGCATGTCGCGGCTGTTCGTATGATGGCCGAAGTAGGGAAACTTTTCATCGGTGTGGTAATGATGGTTTCCGAAGATGATATAGTCCAGTTGGTACTTCTTGATTTGTTCTTTCAGCCAATGGATATATTGGGGGAAGTATTCACATTCAAGTCCTATTCTGATGTCTATCTGGTCGTGGTATTCTCACGGAGCGTCTTGAGACTCTCCACGTAGCCGGGAAGCTCTTCGGGGAGCATCCGCATGTCGGCTACGTAGTCGGTACGGTATTTCCAGGGAGTGTGGTCCGAAAACCCGAGTATCCGGTAACCGCCTTTGATGGCACTGAGCACATAGTCTTCATCATCTCCGGTGCATGCATGCAGCGTGTGGTGTGTGTATGATAATTAGTTTTCATTGCGTTATGATTTCATCCATGCGTATATCAAACGGTTCTGCAGGAACTTCTTCTACGAGTTGAAACGGGAAGCAGATGCCGGCTTTGTGGGCTGATGGGATGCGGGGCAGAAGCCGGTCATAGTAACCTTTACCGCGCCCCAGGCGGTTGCCGTTACGGTCGAATGCCACGCCGGGAACCACTATGAAGTCTATGTCTGCATAGTCGGTAAATAGCTCGCCGGTTGGTTCTTCGATGCCGTATGCGCCAGGTTTCAAGTCTTCGGGTCCGGTGTACAGCCGCAGTTCCAGGTCGTCACCTACAACTACCGGAAGCAGTATCCGCTTTTCGCGGCTCCACTTCCGGATAAATTCGTGTGTGTCCACTTCGTCTTTGAGAGAGTGGTAGAGCAGTACGGTTGTTGCCGCCCTGAAAGCGGGGTGTGCCTCGAGGGCGGCAAGTATTTCAGCAGACTGACGCGTAGCGGAAGAGCTGTGTCGGGTCTTCAACAAAGCTACCTGCCTGCGCAGTTCTTTTTTCCTTTCCATCATCTTTTTTATCCTCTATGATTGGTGTTGCTTCCGGAGCTTTGGGGAATGCCTCGCCACGTTCCAGAATATCCAATGCTTTCTTGACGGTAGCATCGCTCTGGTTGATGTAGCGGATGTATTGCTCCCTTCCCAGTATGTTATAGATAATGTTGCCGTAAAGACTTCTTTCCAGTAGCTTGTAGGACTTGTGGATAAGCAGGTTGCGCCGCTTTACTCCCTTGGAGTCTGCAAAACGTACAAACTGCTCCACAATACTCTGGTGGCGAAGGTACTTCAACAAATCTTCTTCATTGTCGTATTCACTCAATTTCGCACGGTTGCGGTCGGTATACTGGAAGCTGAATTGCAGAATCAGTCCCTTGTTGCTTACTTCTATCAGGTAAGAAGATACTCCGGTGGTGTCTTGCGGAACGAATACGTCCGGCATAATGCCACCGCCGCCGTATACGGGTCTGCCCAAACCGGTAGAGTAACGCAGGTTTTCGTCCAGTTTGATGCTGTCTTTGGAGAAGAACTCGCCGTGTTCGTAACGGGTAATCCAGTCCATTTCGTATTTGCTGTCCTTGCCGTTCTCGTAGGGGCGCTGGATGCAACGGCCCGATGGGGTGTAATAACGGGCAATGGTCAGGCGGATGGCGGAACCGTCACTGAAGTCGATGGGTTGCTGTACGAGTCCCTTGCCGAAGGAACGGCGTCCTACAATGGTTCCGCGGTCATTGTCCTGAATGGCGCCCGCAAAGATTTCGCTGGCCGAAGCGGAACTCTCGTTTACCAATACCACTAGCGGCAGCTTCTGGCAACTGCCGGTACCGTTGGCATATTCCTCCATGCGGGGATATTTGCGGCCGTGGGTATATACAATCAACTTCCCTTCCGGCAGGATTCGTTCACCATGCGTGTGGCGGCTTCCATGTATCCTCCGGTATTGTCGCGCAGGTCGATAATCAGGCCTTTGCACTTCTCGTGGCTCAGTTGGGCAATCGCATTCAGCAGCTCCACGTGTGTGGTACGTCCGAATTTGCTGATTTGTATATATCCGTAGTCATCGTCGAGCATATAGGCTGCGTCAATGGTGTTTTGCGGGATGTCACCGCGTGTGATGGTGAAGTCGAGCAACTCCTTTTCCGTGGCACGCTTGACGCCTAACTTCACTTGGCTTCCTTTCGGACCTTTCAGGTTGCGCATGGCCTTTTCGTTTGTCAGGCCTTTGCCTGCAAACAGACTGTCGTTGACCATTACAATGCGGTCGCCTGCCATCAGGCCCACTTTCTCGGACGGTCCGCCGGGAATCACGCTGTTTACGTGTATCGTGTCTTCTTGAATGGTGAACTGGATACCTATACCGCTGAAGCTGCCTTCAAGTTCGGAGTTTACCTCTTCCAGCTTCTGTGCGGGGATGTAGGTGGAGTGGGGTCGAGTTCCGCCAATATCTGTGGCATGGCCTTCTCTACCAAATCGGTCATGTTGACGGTATCCACATACTGGTCATCAATAACACGACAGCAAGGCATTCAGCTTGTTGGACGAAGCTATTGATGATTCCCAGTTTATTACCGGCAAAATGCCTGGCATAAAACGTTCCGATAAGGATTCCCGCGACTACGCTGATTGCGATGATGAGCGGCATAAAGCGGGAAGTATTTTTTGTACTCATGATGTTTATTTACTATTAGACTATTTACAATTTACTATTTGGCTGCGCATGCAACTTTCAACTTTCCATTTTCAACTTTTCATTATCCATTGAAATAAACACTACCTCGATGCCTGCCCGTTTCAAAAGTTCGATACCATCTTCCAGGCGGTATTTCTCGGAGTAGACTACCCGTTTGATGCCTGCCTGGATAATCAGTTTGGAGCATTCTATGCAGGGGGAGGCAGTGACGTACATGGTGGCACCGTTACTGCTGTTGTTTGAACGGGCTATTTTGGTAATGGCGTTTGCTTCGGCATGGAGCACGTATGGTTTGGTGACGTTATTCTCATCTTCGCATACATTCTCAAAACCGGAAGGGGTACCGTTGTAGCCGTCAGAGATAATCATCTTGTCTTTTACAATCAGTGCACCGACCTGGCGGCGTTGGCAATACGAATTTTCGGCCCAAATGCTTGCCATACGTATATAACGCCTATCCAATGCTTCTTGTTTGTCTTTTGTAGAATCGTCCATCATATTTATGCTTTATCGTTGCGGGGTGAATCCCATGACTCTGGTTGTCGGTCCGTCTTTAAATAGAGGTCAGTGAATTGGCATCCCTTCATACTTGTACACGTTTTGCAATCCGGAGATGAATGCCTTGGCCAGTGCATCGCTTTCTGCAGCCCCCGTAACCTTCACACTGATGCTGAGCGAGCCTGAAGCTCCGTCGGCTTTCCAAGTGCCGTTGACGCTTGAGTTGATGCCTTGTCCGTTGACGGTGGTGCCCATCAGTTCTCCATCCAGTTCAGTACCTTCAAAATTGAGGGTGAAGGTGCTTTTCTGATTATATAGCTTGTCCAGACTCTTCTTCATCTCTTCCTCATTGTTGTTCCAAAGGTTTGGATAGAATTGGGCATTGCTGCCTTTATTGGTGAGTCGGCTGAGCTTCCATGTCTTCCCGGTGAATATTCCGATAACATCGTCCTCGTTGTCGCAACCGCTTAGCAGGGGGAGCAGCGAAAACATGAGCAACATGCAAAAGATGTTCCTTATAAGTCTCTTCATTTCTTTATTCCATTTCTGATTAATAATGCGTCGATTGTAGGCTCTTGTCCGCGGAAGCGTTTATAGAGCGTCATCGGATGTTCCGTTCCGCCTTTGGAAAGGATATTCTCTCGGAAGGAGGCGGCAGTCTCCGGGTTGAAGATGCCCGTCTGCTTGAATAGCGAGAAAGCATCTGCATCCAGCACCTCTGCCCATTTATAACTATAGTATCCGGCAGAATATCCTCCGGCAAAGATATGGGAGAATTGTGTGCTCATGCAGGTTTCTGCCACAGAAGGCAGAATCTGTGCTTTTTCCCAAGCCTTCTTTTCATAGGCTTTCACGTCACCTTCAAACGGGGCGTTACGTGTGTACCAAGCCATATCGAGCAGGCCGAAGCTAACCTGGCGGAGGCAGGCGTATGCCGCGTTGAAGTTGGAGGAATCCACAATGCGCTGTACCAGTTCGTCCGGTATCAGTTCTCCGGTTTGGTAATGGCGGGCAAACGTATGCAGGAATTCCTTTTCGATGGCAAAGTTCTCCATGAATTGGGAGGGGAGTTCCACAAAGTCCCAATACACATTGGTCCCGCTTAGGCTTCCGTAGGTGGAATTGGCAAACATACCATGCAGGCTGTGTCCGAATTCGTGCAGGAAGGTTTCTACCTCGCCGAAGGTCAACAAAGCAGGTTTGTCCTGTGTCGGTTTGGTGAAGTTCATCACAATGGATATGTGGGGACGGCTGTTCTCACCGGTCTTTTCGTCAATCCACTGTTCCTTGTAGCTGGTCATCCAGGCTCCCGAGCGCTTGCCTGCTCTGGGGTGGAAGTCGGTATAGAACACGGCAAGGAATTTCCCGTCTTTGTCGAAGACTTCGTAGGCATCCACATCCTTATGATAAACGGGAATATCCGGATTCTTCTTGAAGGTGATGCCATACAGCCTGGTTGCCAGGCCGAATACGCCTTGCTTCACGTTGTTCAGCTCAAAGTAAGGGCGGAGCAGCTCATCGTCGATATTGAACTTCCGGTCTTTCAGTTTATGGGAATAGTACGCCCAGTCCCACGGCATCAGGACGAAGTCTTCTCCTTCCGCTTGGCGTGCCAGGGCTTGCACTTCTGCATATTCTTGTTTGGCGGTAGGCGTGTAAGCTCCAGCAGTTGGTCCAGCAGCTTATACACGGACTCACTGTTTTGTGCCATGCGCTCCTGGAGGTTGTATTCGGCGAAGTTGTCATAGCTAGGAGTTGGGCAATCTCCATACGGACATTGGCCAGTTTCTTTACGATTTCCAGATTATTGCTGGCGTTGTCATGCGTACACTTCGTATTGTAGGCCATATATAGCTCACGGCGCAGGTCACGGCTGTCTGCGTAGGTCAGAAAAGGGCCATAGCTGGGAGCCTGCAGGTGAATACCCAGCTTCGACGCCTTTTCCCCGGCTGTCTCTGCAGCGGCTTCTACCGCGCTCTCGGGTAGCCCGGCCAGTTGTGACTTGTCGGTGATGACAAGCTTGTAGTCGTTCGTTTCTTTCAGGTTGTTTTCGCTGAACTGCAGCGTCAGCAGGCTGAGCTCTTTGCATAAAGCCCGGTATTTCTCCTTGGCTTCTCCCTGGAGGTTGGCGCCGTTGCGTACAAAACCATTGTAAATATCTTCCAGCAGCTTGTGCTGTTCCGGGTTCAGCGTCTCTTTGTCTTGCTGCTCGTAAACCGCTTTGATGCGTGCAAACAGCTCTTCGTTCAGGCTGATGTTGTTTTCATGCTCGCTCATCATCGGCATGATTTCCTTGGCCAGTTCCTGCAGGTCATCGTCCGTTTCGGCACTGAGCAGATTGCCGAATACAGTGCTGACACGGTGGAGCATCTCACCGGACTTCTCGTAGGCCAACACTGTGTTGGCAAATGTCGGGACTTCCGGATTGCGGATGATGGCCTCTATTTCCGCATTTTGGCGGCGGATGCCTTCGCGGATGGCGGGTACGTAATCTCCGGTCTTAATCTTGTCGAACGGGACAGTGCCGTGCAGCGTGGAGTATGTTTCAAAAAAAGGATTTTGAGACGATATAGTGTTCATAAAGCAAAGCAATATTAGAGTTAGTATAATCTTCATCATGTTTAAAGGGTCTGATAAAAAACGAACTAGCTGCAAAATTGCAAAAAAATAGGCGACTTCTGCAGAAGTCACCTATTTTTTATTATTTTCTAACTGTATATTAGCAGTTAACTGATGCCATGTGAGCAATCAAGTCAAGAACCTTGTTAGAATAACCGATTTCGTTATCATACCAAGATACAACCTTAACGAAAGTATCAGTCAAAGCGATACCAGCTTTAGCATCGAAGATAGAAGTGCGAGTGTCACCCAAGAAATCAGAAGAAACAACTGCATCTTCAGTGTAACCCAGAACACCCTTCAATTGCCTTCAGAAGCTTCCTTCATGCAG
>ENA-OQDD01000718-OQDD01000718.1-human-gut-metagenome-genome-assembly--contig:-NODE-718-length-12685-cov-1.604475_pt1 | contig 12685 bp, 15 predicted proteins | sample MGYA00242507_ERZ504598 | MGnify/ENA primary metagenome ERZ504598 (study PRJEB26092, sample SAMD00036318) | human gut metagenome | host: Homo sapiens | study: EMG produced TPA metagenomics assembly of... | reverse complement strand
CGTTCCGACTCCCATCGTTCCGGGGTTACTCGTCCCCGTTGCTGCGGCCCGCCGGCGTCAAGCTTGACCGCCAGGCCGTAGGTGGCCTCGCTGATATCGATACCGCTCTCACCCACGTCGATGCGCAAGTGTACCCGGTCGGACCGGCTTTCAGGACAAGCGTCTGCGTGCCTTCCTCGGTAAACCGGTTACTGTAGGTCATCATGCTGCGGGGAGCGCTCACGGTACTGCTCTTGACGCCGTTTTTCCAGAACTCCACTTCAGCGGGCACACGGTCGGGATCATAGGCCACCCAGTCGAAAGTGAGCTTCTCGTAGCGGCCGGCTTCAAGGACCGGCTCCAGATGCTCGTCCCGTCCGAGGACATGCCCGTCGGCATGAATGAGCTTCAACCGATGAAGGGCACGCCGGTTCCGGCCTTCAGCAGGTCGATATGGATGCTCTCGCTTTTCAGCGTGAGGTCGTCAGTTTCCATCTCGGCCACCAGCTGGGCGGTATGCCGCCCCACGGACAGGCCGGTCATGGAAACCTCGAAACTGCCGTTCGTCGTGCCGCTGCGGGTGACCGTATGCGCGTTCTGCTGTACACCGTCCACGTACAGGCTGACGGTTTTCGTGCCGGTACCGCTCACGGCGTAGGGTATACTCGCGGAATCATAGGTACCGTAACCGCCGTTCTGGATGGTGGCCGCCAGGTTGTAACCGCAGGAAAGGGACAGGGTGACGCTCTTCACGCTCACATACGCCTGCTTCTTCTGCGCCTTGCCCGTGGTGGGATCGGTAGTCGTCGGCAATGACGTAGATATCGCTCGTGCCCACCAGCAGGTATTGTCAGGTCAAGGGTATAGGTACCTTGCTCACTTCCTTCAGCGAGGAGGAATAAGTGGTGGTCGTCCCGCGCTTCACCTGAATGGTGACGGTCGCTTTCTGTCCGGTACTGCTACCCTTGTCATCACCGCCGGCAACCTGGTGGTCATAGGTATAGGTAAGTTTCACCGCTCCGCCTTCCTTCACGGTTTTCTTGTCGGTCTCGGCAAGCAGCACGATCTTGGTGGTGGAGGACTCACCGCCGCCACCGCTGCCGGCCGGGATGTCAACGCTCGCGATCTCCGCCCCGCTCTTGTTGGTCAGCGCAAGGCGGACACTGCTCTCGTCGTCGCTCACTTCCGCGCTCATGCCGAACACGGTACCGGCTTCCACCTCCTGGAATTTGGCGGCGACGGTCTTATTCTGGACGGGATTGGTACTGTCAGCATCCAGGCTCTCGTCCACTTCCAGCTTGTCGATGGTCAGATCCACGTTGCCCTCGCTGTCGGGAACTTTCTTCTCGCCGTTCACCGTCAGGCTCTTCATCGTTCCGGCACCGCCGAAGTCCTCCCAGCTCGCCTCCTGCTCCCAGCTCGACAGACTTGTCCCCACGAACTGTTTGGTCTCCCATTTGCCTGCGAGACTTCATAGGTGATGCAACGGCCCTTGTAACGGTATTTCTCATCCACGGCACCGATCGCGGAGGAAAGGACATAATAACCGCTCTCCAAAGGGACTTCCGCCGTCACATTATACGTGTTACCGCCACCGCCCGTACCACCGGGAATATCAACGGAGGCAATCTCCGTCCCGGTCTTCCCCAGCAGGGTGAGTTTCACCGTGTCGTTCTCCTCATCAGGGACGGCCGTCATGCCACCGACCAAACCGTCGTTCACACCGGCGGCGCATCCTCCGCCTGTTTCGCAGCCGCGGATGCCGCTGCCGCGGCGGAATTTGCAGTTTCAGCAGCCTGATTGGCGGTACCGGCCGCATCAGACGCCATACCCGCAGCTTTATTCGCCAAAGCCGCAGCATTATCCGCTTTCGTGGCAGACGCATTCGCCGTGGCAGCGGCATCATCGGCCGGTTTACGCAAAAGGGTAAGCGGAGCACTCACCAGCTCACTGCCGCGAAGGGCGGGGAGACTTTTGATATTGTCAAGGGAGCTGACCTCCACAAGTTCATCAACGCTCTGGCTCTCGGCCTTGATAGCGTTCAGGATCTCCTGTTTTTCCGCATTTGTCATGGCTAATCCTCCATTACCCTTCTATCTGTTTCACTATTTGGGAATAACAGCCCGGAGTAAGACCGGTGACAGCTTCCTTTATCAAAACCGCATCCTCCGATGTCAGATCCACATCCGCATCGAACCCATAATCCTCATGCAAAGACTGTAAGCATGTAATTTCTTTTCATTATCCGTCTGAATATTACCGCTCGGACGGAAACCGGTACCGTTGAACAGGCACTGGGAGACTATGACTCCCATACACTGGGGTTTCTTATCAATCAACAGCACGCTACCGTCGAAATCCTTAAAATACACATTAAAATTTACTTTCATATCCTTTATTTTTAGATATATGTCATCTTAACGACAATTCCATTAACAACCTCAAGGGTATAGTTATAAGTTATAAAATCACTCTTTACAGCCCACTGGAAGGTACCTGAAACACCCTTTCGGTAACTGTATGTCCCATCGCTGGCCAGACTCCATCCCGTACCGTAATTGTTCGACAGGATATCACCACAATACACCGCCCCGTTCACATGCACACCACCGTCAAAATAGCCGGCATAAGTATTGGCACTGATAGGATAGCTTTGACCAGAGGACTTGCTGGAGGCATAGATAGCGGCACCACCCAGATTCGAGCCTACGGCCTTGACACCGAACCGTCCCTGCGTGGCGGCATTAAAGGACACATCCACAATACCCTCCATGTCCGTTTGTGAGACACCAAGTTTCAGACTGCGGGAATCATTGCCGAAATAATCACCGGCTTTCCAGTACAACCGTCCGGAATCAATCGTAAAACCGCCGATTTTACCCTCATAGGCATACACTGTACCGTAAATCTTGGCGTTGCGCGTCTCAATACTACCGTCTTCCAGAATCTTGAAATTATCATTAGCCGTAACAAGCCCCTCCAAAGTGATATTATCGCCCTTGATTTTTACGCCGTCACCCCCAACACCTACAAGGGATTTCAAATTTCCATCACCGTCAATGGCATACAACCCGGAATATTTGGAAGTAACCATCAGGCCGGTCTCTTCCAGCAGGTTCTCGTCTTTGTCGAACACCGCCGCCGAAATCTTTACCAGACGCTCCGACTGCTCGAAAAGGGTTTTATAACGGTGTGTCAGGGATTCCACACGGTCGGTGCTCAATATGAGCATATACAGGTAAATATCACCGGTAAAACTCAATTTAAAATCACCTGTACCGTTCCAGAGTCCGCTACAAGTGTACTGTACGTACCCGTCGGTCGCGGACAGTTCTTCCTCCACCTCCATGCTGTTGAAATTGGCAAAGCCTGTCTTATCCACACCCACAAACTCCACACGCAGCGTGCCGGCTTGGCACAGCGGTAAAAGAAAGTCAGGAACACCGGGACGGCTTCCTTCTCCCACTGTCATTTTCAGGCATGGAGGGAATACTTTTCAGGTTCTCACGTTTCTGGAGGATGTACTTGTTACGAATCCGGACAACCGTACGGCCGTCATCCTCGGTCACGCTCGCGCTGTCACCCTTCCTCGTCAAGACGTTACCGTTCGCCCAGATCCACCGGTTGCCCACAAGGAAGAACACGGTCTCGTTCTCCGTGTTCCACTTCATAAGGCCGTCATCAAAGGCGGGGTTATTCAGGTAGCCGCGCTCGGTGGCAAAGTCATTCCGCAGGGCGGTGACGGAACTGACGATTTTCCCCTCGACTATCTCGAACTTCGTCTTGATATCCTCGCCCGTTACCAGAAGGAACGTACCACGCAGGTAGGCGTTGTCGCTGTACAGGCCATCACCGTGAGGCTGGTTGTCTGAAGGGAACCAGTCGTCACTGATACCGTCAAGGTTGCCCAGACGGGCACGCAGCAGCCGGTGAAGTTCTTCGCCTTCACCACGTCCATCACGTCCACACGGGGCTGCCCGTCCTCGGTGGCGGAGATCAGGATCAGGTTCTGGCGCAGCGGATTCTCCGTGTTGCCCATCAGCACGCACTCGTCACCAGACTCCGGAAGAGAAGCGCCGAACTCGTCCTCGCCTACGAGGATGGAACCAACCCTCCACGCCGGCCACCTCAACCCAATAGCTTTTCAAAATTCCCGCCGTTGAAGGTCTGGCAGCGCATGAGGTCATGGGCCACGAAAGTGTTCTCCTGCTCGAAGGTGATCCTCCAGTAACCGCCCTCAAGAACAGCGGTCTTTATTTTCCCGTTGCGGCACTGACACAAAGCTGGCCGCCGACGCTGCGTACCTTCTCGATAAGCATCTCCAATACTACCATGACCTGGCGTACCGTCAGCTTGTCGATGGTCAGATGGGACAAAGCGTCCTCCATCCAGAGCCGCCAGCCCTCACCGAAAAGACCGTCCACGAATTTCGGACTGCGAAGAAGCTCACGCACGACAAGGGTCAGCAACTCGGCATTGCCCTTGTCATCAATACCCGCATTATCCTCCTGTCCGAAAGAGGCTCCCGCTTCGAAGGTGATCTTCCCCTTTGCACGGTCATTCTTTTTTTTGCTGATGTGTTCCGCCTGGCTTCTCCGCGCAGAAAAAAGATTGTTGTCCGTAGGCAGTGTCTTGTCCCAGCTACGGATAATGTCAGGAAGCGCGGCACCCTCCGCCTTTGACTTCGTATAGTTTTTCAGTTCCCCGATACTGTCATTCACCCGTTCAAACGCACCACTATGCAGGGCATCGCTGATCTCGATGTCCATCTCCCCGGGTTGGTTCACCTTCCGGGTAATTTTCGTGATACGGCTGCTGCGATAACCGGTTTCGGGGAAATACTCCTCGCTTTCAAGTCTCACACGGCGGCCTACGGACAGGGAAACACCGTTCTCCTCAATCCACACATGGTCAGTCGGGGCCTTGTAAACGGCAAGATCCTGCCAGTGTTCGGTATTGAACTGTTCCACCGCCGTAAGAAACTCCTCCTCGGCAAGCGGGTAATATTCGTCCGGCATACGGATATTCCAGAGAATATAACGGTCACCGGATTTCGGGACAAGTTTGCCGCCGGGGAGTTGCGTGTCATCATCATAGGGCCATATCGTAATAATCTCGAACTCACGGGTGGCACTGTTGAAATTCACCTCGAAACAGTGGTCCTCACCCTGCCCCAGTCCGGAAAGGTCACCGTCCTGGAACGATACACGTTTGGTCTCGTCGGGCAGCTCGTAATCGTTCGGATCGAAGTTCAGGCTGTCGTCCCTGAAATAATAGACCGTGAAAGGGTTGCCGTCGTCATCTTTCACATCTTCGCTGCGCACACTGCTGACAGCCCCGATCCTGCGGGGATAAATGCCGCTGAAGGCGTCTTGCTCGTAACGGTCATAGATGCCGTACTCCTCCGTATGTATCTCGACATATTGCCTGCCCCCCGGAAGCATCAGGCGGCTATGCCCGTATTTTGACGGATCTATGTTCCGCGTGCTGCCTACCGGGAACAACCGAGTATAAAAATTGTCGGTACCCGTCGTGTCGCGTTCGATTCCGGTCAGTCCCTTCCCGTAGCCCAGCGTTATTTCCTCGCCATGCTCACACCGGCACACGTTCACGGTCTGGCCTTCCACCCACCATTCAGCCTGCCCGCCGACCGCTTCGGCTATCTCTTTCAGGGCTTCGTTGCAGTACTTCCCCTCGTAATCGATGACGATAAGGTCCGTACCGTCCACCCGCCCCACTTTCCAGTCGGTGGTGTGGTTCATTCCGTCATTGATACACTTCACGATCATGGCCACGTGTTCACGCGGAGTCGCTGTCAGCGTGAACACAGGCTCGGTGTTCCCGTCGGTGGTCTCCAGCACAAGAAAACGTCTCACCAGGCTCTCGATACCGTAAAACTTCAAATCATATACCCACTCCTGGCCGCTCTTCTGCTTCGGGGTGTACCGTTCGGTCAGCCAGTAGCGCTCACCCTCAAAGTCCACCCGGTCATTCACGTCCAGGGCGATATATTCGTAATGCGTGAAAGAGAGTGTCAGGACATTGTCACCCTGCACCTCCTTCACCTGGGTGGAGCTGTCGCCCGCCTCGATATCGGTCCGTCTGTTGCCGTTGCTGTCATAGATGGTCAGCATGTCTGTATCTTGTTTAAACGTCGTTTGAATAGGGTTTGAATCACATTTATATGACCGGGACAGGTTCCCGGAACTTCACCTTGAACTTGCCGGCGTGCACGCCTTCCTTCCAGAGATAGGTCAGAGGCTGGAACTTGCTGCAATCCGTATATTTCACACGGAGAGTCAGGGCAAGTTGGGGAAAGGAAATCTCAAGCCACCCGTCACGGCCTTTCTTCAGGAAATTGATGAACTCGAAATACTTCTTCAGCCAGCCGGCTGCGTTTGCCAACAGGCGAATGAAGCGTCACGTCACGGGCCTCGTTCCTGGGCGTCAGCACGGAGGAATATTTCTCCCCGTCCTCCTCCCGAATATTCACAGCCGTATCCGTTTTCGTCTTGCTCGGGGTCAGGATGGCGGTCAGGTTATCCATCCCGCCGCGCTTGTCCTCAACGAGGAACACCCCGTATGTACTCCAGATGTCGGTACCGTTGACAAGTACCAGACCGCCTAATATCTTTTCCATATCATTTGCATTTTACTCCGTCACGATTGATTTTACGAATCTCTTCCTCTATTTTGCCAAGGTGCGACGCGCTCGTGCCGGTGTTCTCCTCGATACGGGCAAGATGCCCCTCGGCGGTGTTCATCTTGTCGATGACGCTCTCCATCTTCTCATCGATGCTCGACCAGTGTTGCAACCCGCTGGTGAACATGCCGTCCAGTTTTGTACCCTGGTCCTGTGTCATGGCTGAAAAACCGCCGGTTTTGGCGCTCTGGCTCGTACCGCCCGAGTTATCGTACCGGTGGCCGCGGCAAGATTGTCACGAAGAGCGACGGCTTCCTCGACATACTTCATGTACTCGTCCTGGAGGGCCTTACGCTCGCTTCTGTAAGGTCATTGTCTTCCATCGCCTTGCCGAATTTCTCCCACCAGCCTTTCAGCTTGTCGGAATACAGCTCACCGATCTTGTTTGACAGCATCGCACGCATGAAATACTCGGATATGTCCTCCGCCGCGGCTGCGGCATCATACTTCATATCCATCAGGTTATCCACGAAACTGCTGTACATGCTGTCGAAGGAAATACCGGTGAGACCTTCATACAGCTGGTCGGTAAGTTCCTCCAGCTTGCCCGCCTGGTCGATATAGTCATCCAGCTTCTCGGTCAGACGACCTCCATATCCGCCCTTGCCGGTATCCTGGATCTGCGTCCACATGTCCACGTTACTGCGCAACTTCTTCATCTCCTCCGGACTTAGGTTCCAGATGTCACCGTTCCAGCTACGCCCGATCTGACCGCTCAAACGGTCAATCTGTTCCTGTGAGAAACCGCCCCAGTAATAATTCCAGCTGTGATGCGAACCGTGATAGCCGGCCTGCGACATGGCCATGTCCAGATAGTTCGAGTTCGTCTCCTGCTGGAGCCTGTAGGCATCCCGGTAGGCGGCCACGGACTTTGTACCCTTGCTCGCCTTGATCTCCTCCGTCAGGTCCTCGATAGCCGTCTGCAAGGTCTCGTTGCGCTCGGTCAGCCGGTCGATGGTTTCCTGGACCTCTTTGGCATTGCTTGAAGTCGTCCAGGAGGAAAATCCGCCCCAGGTCAATGCGTCGAATATCTTGCCCACACCGGAAAGCAGCGATTTTCCGATAGTCACAAAAAGATCACCGGAAAGCACATCGTCAAGAATACCGCTCACGGCATTGAACACCGCATCGAGCAGGCCACCGATGACCACACTCAAACCATCCTTGAAAAGGTCTATAATACTTACAATCCAGCCGACAACAGGCACATCCTCAAGTGTTTCGGAAACCTTTCCGAAAGCCTCGCCCAGTTTGCCGTCCACTTCCTTGGCACCTTTGCCGAGTGTGATCAGGCCATTATACGCCCCGCTGATACTGCCGGAGGCAATCTGCTGCAATCCGTCCCTCACATTCTCCATACTGGTCTTCAGACCGGAGGCAGTATTCGAGAGGGACTGCCGGGCACTGTCAGCCGTTTCCTGCAAGGCGTTTATATTCTCACTCGCGGCATCGGCATTAGCCTGCGCCGTTTCCAGGCTTGCCGGGCGGACTCCTTCTCCTGTTCGGTTCCGGACTGTTGCGCCTCAATGTATGATTTCTGGGCGGCAATGAGCGCCGTATAGGTGTCCGCATACACCGCCTGTGCCTCCTTCAGGTCTGAAAGGGCTTTCTGGTAGGCAGTGACCTCGGCACCCAGTTTCTTGAAACTGACCTTGCCGGAACCGCCCAAAGCCCTCTCCATCTGCTGGACGGCAGAGACAAGCGCGTCCTGACTGGCATGGTCGGCATTTCGGAACTCGTCAGTGAGCATGTATTTTCTGGCATCCGCCAATACAGGCTTTATCATATCGGAAAACATCCCGCCGAATTCACCGAAGACAGTACCCCAGTCAATACGGGCTTTCAGTTCCTGCACTTCGATGCCGGCAAGTTTGCTGTCACGTTCAACACCGAGAGAGAGCTTCTCGCTGCCGGATGTCGTCTTTTGTATCTTTTCCGCATATTCGGTCGCGATGGCGAGTTTCTGCTGCTGGAAGGTGCCGTAGGCCTGCAAATATTCCTGCATCACTCCGAACTCTTCCCGATAGCTTCCGCTATTTTTTCTGTCGGCCGGACTCGTTCAGCTCACGGGCCTTGTCTATTTCGGACTGCTGATCTTCCGACAGCGAACCGGACTGCCCCGCTTTCGCGTTGTCACGTTTCCAACCGGCTTCCTGCTTGGCTATTTCATCCTTGCGTGCCTGGTATTCATTGTCTATCTGGCGCAGCTTCTTCTCCAGCCCCTCGGTCATCATCTCAATCTCCGCCTCGTCATTCTTCCTTTGCAGCCCGACGAGTTCCTGGCCCAGCTTTTCAGAAACCTGTTTGCGGCGTTGGGCTTCCTTCTCCGCCTTGTCCGCCTTCTTCCGTTCGGCCTCGGAATCCTTATCCTCACCGGGCTTGACCTTGTCGTACTCCTTTTTGGCGGTATTCGACGGCATCCTTCAGTTCTTTCGCCTTCTTCTCAAACTCCTCACGGGAAAGGCTGTTGGACGTTTCCTGAAGAAAGGCGTTATAAGCCTTGAGCGCGTCCTGGTATTTCTCTTTTGCCGCAGCCACCCAGTCAGTGCTTGAATCCGTGGGCAGGTTACGCCGGTTTTGTTCCGAAACCAGTTTGTTCAGCTGATACTTCAGTTCGTCACGGGAATAAGTTCCGGTAAGATTTTCGTCACCCTGCGTAATCTTTCCGTATTCCTTCTCCTGGACAGACATCCGGGCAAGCAGGGTTCTACGCTGCTTTATCTGCTGTGCAAGGGTCTCGTTACTCACACCGGTCAGGTTTTCGAAATAGGCATTTACCTCGTCCTTGCGGATTTGTCCGTTCAGGCTCTTGCGTTTTCCGTACAGATTCTGAAGCTCTGCCTCCTCATCCCTTGAACGTGCGGATTTCTGGACATATCGGGCTCTTTGCCGCCCGTAGCTGTCCTGGTAATATTCGGTTGCCAACCGGGTCTTGCCTTCAAGTTCTTTTATCCTGTCATCCACACGTTTCAATTCATTGGCGGGATTGGATATGGACTCACCGGCTTCCAATCGGGCTATCTCTTCCTTGATTTTCTTGATATTCTTCAGTTTCTCATACTCGGTGTCGTATTTGGAGAATATATCCGGATATTTCTGTTCCAGCTTGTTTAGCGCCTCACGCCGGGCATCCGTGGACACGGCTTCATCCCCGGCAATGGAACACAGCTCCTCTATTTTGCGCCTGTGCTCTTCCTCGGCCTCTATGGTTTTCTGCTTCTGCTGCTGATACCTTTCCTCGGATTCCTGCAAACGTTCGGTTTCCGTCTTCATGGAGATCAGTGCCACGGCAACACCGGCAAGCAGGGTCGCAACCAGCACATAGGGATTGGAAAGCATGGTCCGGTTGAGCATCTTCTGCGCTTTCTCAACCAGCAGGAGCCAGTTGTAATGCAACGCCTCCGCAGCCACCGCCCAGCCTTTCACGGCCGTGACTGTCATGACGGCGGTCCGGTACACACCATACGTGCCGACAAGCCCGAGCAGGATACGGCCGAAACGTTCGTAATGCTCCACCATGTAGGAAACACCGGAAAGCGTGGTGTTGATGACACCTTCCGACTGCTGCCCGATTTCATTGAACATCATTGAAACGGCATCCTCTATATTGGAGATCTGTCCGGTTATCGTTTTGGATTGTGCCTCCATCAGACCACCGAATTTTCCGCCCTCGTCCGTCAGGCTCTCTATGACCTTCTGCACCTCGGGAAAACCGACCTTGCCTTCCTCCACAAGCTCCTTCACCTTGCTTTCAGCCACGCCGAACTGCTTGGCCAGTTCGGCGATCATAGGGATGCCCCGGCCGGTGAACTGGTTCAGGTCCTGTGTATAAAGCCGTCCCTGGGACATGGTGGTGCCGTAAAGATAGACCAGATCGTTCAAAGGGATGGAAAGTCCGGCAGCGATGTCACCCAAGCGGATCAGCGTCTCGTTCACTTTCTCCGCTTCAAACCCGTAGGCAAGAAGCTGCTTGGCACCCTGCGCGACATCCTCCAGGCCGAAAGGAGTGGTCGCGGCCGTATGTACCAACTGCTGCATCAGGGTGTCGGCCTTCTCCGCACTGCCGAGCATGGTCTGAAACGACACCTCCAGCTGCTGGAACTCGCCGCGTACCTTGGTGATGTTCGACACCAGCTCCTTGATAGTAAAGGCGGCTGCCAGCTTGCCGACGGTGTTGTTCAACAGGGAACCGCTCCTGTCAAGTTCCCGGATCTGTCTGTTGGCGGACGATGCCTGCTGGGACATCCGCTCGATCTTGCCCACGGCCTTGTCAAGACGGGCGCTCAAATGGTCCACCATAAGGAATTCTATTTGTACCGGTTTCATCTATTTTAGCTTGCTTTGAAAAAATCCTACTATTCCATCCGCTTCATCCTCGGCGCTCCGCTCATCCGCAGGACCGGAAGATCCGGACTTGTCACGGACATACCGGGGAGCGTCACTAAGCATCATGATCAGGGTCTGGTAATTCACCTTGTTCAGTATATAGTCCACGCTCCAGCCGGTGGCACTGGCAATCTGCCACACAAAACCGAAAGGGCTATGGGACCTTCATAACGGCTCTTTAACTCCCCTTCTTTCTTTGGCTCAGTCTCAAGCTCATCGGATTCGTCCGCTCGGCTGATCTGATAATAGGTATAAAAGGGTCGGTACCCATCAGGCTGACAAAACGCTTGATCGCACCCACCAGATAACGCTGTTCCATGAAGTTCCTTATGAGCCATGCCACCGGGCGCAAAAGCACGCGGCGGCTGAAAGGGCCACGACAAAGGGTATAGGCCACCATACGGCTCACCGCCTTGCCGTGAGAGGCCAGAAACTGCATTTCCTCCTCCTTGCTGAACCCCCACATCTCCTCACTGGTGATCCCCATCGACAAATATGTCCGGGCAAAAGAATCTGACCGGACATATAAGCCGCCTCATGGTCACGCGCAGCTCCAGCGGGGATTTCCTGAAAGGGATATGAAACGCTTTCAGCGGGACGCTCACACCGATATCCAGCAGCGCGTCCGCACCCTCACGCTGGATCTGCTTGATGACAGCTTCGTCCATACGCTACTCCTCGGCCGGGTTAGTGGAAGCAGCAGCGGCAGATTCAGCAGGAGGCAGTTTATACTGTTTCCACTCTTCCGGGATAGAATCCGTATTGAATACGCCATAGGGCTGGGAGCCGTCTTCCGGCATGGCCACTTCCAGCGTGCATTCGATTTTCGCCGTTTCTGTCAGGGTCAGCTTGCCGCCGAGATTGGAAAGTAGCGTGCCATTGGGAATCAGGATGCTCTGCCCCGAAACAAGGGCTATTTCCCACGGACCGGTCAGCAACACGGCTGCCGTCGGGGCCGTCCAACCAATCGGGGTTTTCTTTTCCGAGTCCTCTTCCTTGTAGTGCATGGTACCACCCAGCAAGCTATGCAGGTTTTCGTAGTTCAGCTGGATAACGTTGAACGTGGGGGCGATGCTGCCATTCGGACTGGGGAATGATAAGCACCGGGGTTCCCGGCACCTGCTCCGCCTCGATTTTGGCGGATTCGGGTTTCTGCCCGCCCATGTCAAACGAATTCTTCTCTATGTAACCCACCACAAAGTCCTTGTATTTCACGGCACCGACGCCGTACATGAAATTCTTATTCATTGTTTCTTGATTTTGAAAGTTAATACTATGCCGGCAACACATCCGGTTATAAAAGCGGCCAGCGCTATTTTAACGGGACTAAAGCGACGTTCAAATTCCGTTTCAACTGTGAATGAGCCTCATGTGTCTCATTACGGATACGGGTCAGTTCCTCCTCATAACACAGTACCAGCCGCTGGAGGCTGTCGCAGGATGCCTCCGCTATGATATTGCCGGCCACATCGCTCTTCACCGTCAGGCCCGCCTGCCCGTTCCTGGAATGGTAGGACGAACCGGAGGGAAGTTTACGGAGCTGTCCGGAGGGATCGTCAGGCTCACCGCCGATTTCGGAATCCCCGCCATCAACAGCCCCCGCCTCACGTTTGACAC
>ENA-OQDD01000717-OQDD01000717.1-human-gut-metagenome-genome-assembly--contig:-NODE-717-length-12688-cov-3.482127_pt1 | contig 12688 bp, 17 predicted proteins | sample MGYA00242507_ERZ504598 | MGnify/ENA primary metagenome ERZ504598 (study PRJEB26092, sample SAMD00036318) | human gut metagenome | host: Homo sapiens | study: EMG produced TPA metagenomics assembly of... | reverse complement strand
CCAGCTTGGCATTGTTGATCAGTGTTTCGGCCTGCGCCTGAGCCGTGGTACGGATGGAGGACGCGTCCTGCTTGGCGCGTTCCAGCAGTTCGGTACTCGTCTGTTCGGCGGAGGCAAGCATCTGCTGGGCGTTCGCCCCCAGGGAAGCGAAGCTGTTGCCTTCCGGCTTCTTGTTCTTCTCTTCCTGAAGTTGGGCCTGCAGTTGCAGAATACGGTCGTCATCCGCCGCAATCTGCTCACGCATGCTGGCCAACGTCTGCTGCGCACGCTTCACACTCTCCTGAGTAGCGTCGAAGGCAGCATCGACCTTCTCCTTGTCATATCCTCGCAGCACCACCGGGAAACGATCCACCATCGCTGTTTATTCCTTTCGCACACGCATAAAGCTCTTGGCACATCCTTGAAGCACTGTAGCGCATCGCACTAGCGCTGGGCGTTGAGTGACGCGCAATCGTTACAATGCGTGCGAACCATGTTCTATTCCGGCGTGGCGCACAGCGTGCTAGGCGATGAGGATGTCGGAGCTGGAGGGCTTGAGATAGTAGCGCACGGCTTCGCGCACCACATCACGGCCAGCGGCGATCTGCTGGTCGAGTGGCAGACCATGCTGGCTGGAATCCGCCGGCACGACCGGCGGGAAGCTGACGAATCCGCCCAGCACCCGCTCCTGGGTGGCGGTCCAGTTGAGCAAGTTGTAGAACAGCGAATTACATACGAACGTACCTGCGTCCGAACTCAGAGTGGCCGGAATCGAATCGTCCGTGAAATCATTCAGGATCGAGCGCAACGGCAGGCGGGTCCAATAGGCGGCCGGGCCATTGGGGTCGATGGGTTCGCGGCGTGGGGTCACGTTGTCCGCGTCCGGCCTGATCGCGTCCATCAGGTTGGTGGCGCATCGTTCAAGCATCACGCCTCGGGCTGCGTGCTTGAGCCGGTGGCGATGACGATATTGGGCTTGGTGGCCTCAATAGTCTCTTTCAGCGTGGGCCAAGCTTTGGCGAAGCTCACCGGGATGCTGACAGCATGAACGGTGACGGCGACCTGCTCCAACGGATCGTCCGGAGCAGAGGAGACGCCCAGTCCCTGCTCGGCGATGGCCTTGGGCACTTCGACGGCGGGATTGACCTCCACGCCGTCATAGTGGTCGAAGCCGGAGATCACAACATTGAGTTCACGCATAATGCCAGTCTAGCGATGCATCTGGCCGGCCGCTTGGGCCAGCAGGGCGTGCATGCGGGCGCGGGCCTCTTCCTTGGGATCACGACCGAGAATCTCCTCGGCGATACGCTCAGCTGTGGGAATATCTTCCAACGTGGTGATCTTCAGGTTGGTTTCCGCACCGGAGACAATGGCGACGGGTTCATCAGGCAGATAATCGACCACTACGCGCGTGTCGTCGGTGGGATGGAAGTCCGGGTCGGCGGCAGCCAAATCGTAAGCGTGACGAATCGTCGCGAAGCGGAAGGATTGCGGGGTCTGCGCGCGGAAGGTGTTCGGGCGGTCCGGCACCGACTTGACCACTTTCAAATCGCCCAGATCCTCGGTCAACAGCACGGTGTCGGTTGAGGCGTAGGCCACGGTCGCGGCCGTGAACTGGTCGAGCGCATCAATCGAACCGTCGATGGCGGACTGTTCCACGAACGGACGGACGGCGTCATGGATCAGAATCTTGGCATCGTCCGGAATGCCAGCCGTAGCCAGCATGTCGAGCGCGGCGGCGGTACTGTCCACACGTTCGTCACCGCCGTCAATGATGACGCGGACCTTGGTGTAGCCCATCTCGCCAACCAACGTTTCCACTTCACCGCGCACCTTGGGATTGACCACCACCACGATGTCGCTGACGCGGTCGCAATGTTCAAAGGCATCAATGCTCCAGCACACGATGGGCTTGCCGCCCACGGAGACAAGCTGCTTGGGATTATCGGGGTCGAAGCGCGTACCGAAGCCGGCGGCCAGCACCACGGCCACCACCGGCACGGTTTGCGCCGGTTTGCACCTGAGCGGGGGCGGCTGGACGGTAGGCGTCTCGACGGGGGTATCGAAATCTCTCTCAGTCATAGGCACCACCGTAGGGTGAGGGCCGGCCGTCCGTGAACTGCATCACATCTTCTCCACGGAATGTGCTCGCATTCTCCGTTTAGTCACGCACGATGAGGCGAGGAGGCGGCCTTCGTGTGTTTTGTTGGCGAGCGCGGCGCGGCGGTGCGAGTACCACAGTGGGTTTTCGAGCGTGCACATGCTGTGGCTGATGTTGTCGATGCGCTCCGCGAGCTCGGCCGGGCCTTCGCCGTCCGTACGGCACAGTTCGGCGAGTTCCGGGTCTTCCTCAAGGTACTGGGTGGCGGCGTGCACGCGCGGCATCGAATCGACCACCTGATGTACACCGGCGAAGGCGAGGTCGATCATCGCGGCTTCGGCGATGTCGATGCCGGCACCGCCGAAACGGGTCTTCGTCTTGGTCAGCGGGAAGCGCTTGATGAACTGGTCGGCGATCTCGTCGCCCACTTCATAGCAGTCGCCGCAGATGCGCGGGCCGAGTGTGGCGACGATGTTCGCCGGGTCGGCACCCCTGCTCTTCATCAGGTCTACCGTGGCGCCGATCACACCACGCTCCAAACCACGACGGCCGCAGTGGGCCGCACCGATGATACCGGTGACCGGGTCGCCCAGCAGCACCGGCAGGCAGTCGGCCGCGAACATGCCTAGGCTATGCCGGATTGTGCGGTGACCTGGCCGTCCGCCTCGATGACGTGCGGAGTGTCAGTCTCACCATGTGTGCCGGACACGTCGAAGCCGAAGGGGGTGTTGATGACGAACGAGTCGTCCACGTCCACAGCCACGCCGGAATGTACTTGGGAGACCAGCGATAGGCGGGCTTGCACCGCTTCGGCGAGTGCGATGCGGTTCGACAGCACGGCCTCAGGTTCGTCGCCGGACTTGCCGCCGAGGTTCAGGTTGCCGTAATCGCCGGCGCTCAGTCCGCCCAGTCGCGTGGTGTACACCACCTTGATGCCGGGGGCCAGTGCGATGGGGATGGTCACCGGAATAGGGCGACCGGCTTTATCGGTAGAGCTGATGCTGTTGGAATCGAGGATTTCTTCGCTGTATTCAGGCATAAGGCATTCTTTCTTGGGTGCGGGCGGTGTTCATGATTTTCATGACCACCCCCCAGTCAGCGGGGGGGGCGGAGTGGTAGGTTATTCGGCTTTGAGGGTGGGCTTTTTGGTGCGCGAGCGGATGGCGGCGTTGATGGGCACCTGGTGCGGGCAGGGCATCGAGAACACGTGCGCCGGATTATTGATGGCGGGTACTGGCGCGCCATCGGCATCGCGCAGGCCGGTTTCCGGCACGGTAAAGACCAATGGTCTCTCGCCAGGCAGCAGGAATTCGACCTGTTGACCGGGCTCAATCTTGTTACGGCTCATCAGCGTGACACGTCCGTCTTCGTCCGCGCTCCAGCTCAGCACTTCGCCCACTACCAGCCATGAGCGGAAGTAGGCGGAGCGGTCGGTGTTCTGTGTGACCTTGTGCTCCGGGTAATAGAAGCCGGTGGAGTAGTCGCGGTGGGCCACCTTGTCGGTTTCCTCGAGCAGCCATTCGGGCAGTTCGACGTGTGGGGCCGGGCGAACGGCCGCATGTTTCCAATCGGTCTCAATCTGTTCGACCGCGGTGTTGGACTTGCGGCGCGTGGAACGGGCGTGAGAGCTCATGCCGTCGGGTTCGACGGCGGTGCCGGCCGGCGTACCAGAGGCAGTTGAGTCGACGGCATCAGCAACCGTCACGCGGTCACGTTCTGCGGCAACCGAGCCGGTGACCGAATCGGCAACCGCAGTATCAGAGCCACGGTCATATCCCTCATCGGCCACACCGGCGAACGCGGCATCAGCATTGCGCATCACTTGATCTTCGGTTCCTTGGCCAAAATCGGGGTCGCCCGGGCGAATCACACGGTCATGGAAAGGCTTCAAAACATTGCCATCAGCGTCTTCAAAACCGCGTTGAATCATGTATTCATTAACCGCGGTTTTGTAGGCGTTGGTCATGGCGGCGATATAGTAGGCGCTTTTCGCGCGGCCTTCGATTTTGAGGCTGGTGGCACCGGAGTCAATCAAATCATCCAAGTGTCCCAGCATATTCATGTCCTGCGAATTGAACAGATAGGCGCCGTTCTCGGTCTGCTCGATCGGGAAGTACTGGCCGGGGCGCTTCTCTTCCACGATCGAATACTTCCAGCGGCATGGCTGGGCGCATTCGCCGTGATTGCCATCGCGGCCGGTCAGATAGTTGGAGAACAGGCAGCGGCCGGAGAAGGCCATGCACATAGCACCGTGGACGAAGCATTCGATGTCGAGGTCATCGGGAATGTTGGCGCGAATATCACGCACGGCCTGCAAGTCCATCTCGCGGGCCAACACCACACGGCGAGCACCAAGCTCGTAGAAGGCGTTCGCAGCCTGATAATTAGTCACGCCGGCCTGGGTGGAGACGTGCAGTTCCAGATTCGGAGCCACCTGACGGGCCATCATCATCACGCCAATATCGGAGACGATCAGCGCGTCCACGCCGGTGTCTTTGAGCTGGCCGACGTACTCGCGCATGGCTTCGATCTCGTTGTTGCGCGGCAGCACGTTGCAGGTCACGTACACGCGAGCGCCGCTTCATGGGCGTAGCGCGATCCTTCCTCGAAATCCTCAAGGCTAAGGTTTTTGGGGGCCGATCGCATGCCGAAGGCTTTGCCGCCGCAGTAGACGGCGTCGGCACCATAATCGACCGCGGTTTTCAGGCCCTCAGGTTGCCGGCCGGGGACAACACTTCGGGCTTTTTGCGGGTGGGGAGGTTCATCGTCGTATTCATCACCGCAATAGTGTAGTGGTGGCCGTGTAATGCGGGAGGGGCTACCGTTAGGCTGGATGACATGAAGATCGATATCGTGAGCGTGTTCCCCGAATACTTTGAGGTGATGAACCTCAGCCTGATGGGCAAAGCCCAGGCCAAGGGATTGTTGGAGATCAAGGCGCACAACCTGCGCGACTGGACCCACGATGTGCATCATTCGGTGATGATACGCCAGTCGGCGGCGGGGCCGGCATGGTGATGAAGCCCGAAGTGTGGAGCGAATGTCTGGACGAACTGCTGGGATTCTCGCAGCGTCCGGCTCCCCCGCCCCATCCGGCGCACCGGTGCTCATCTTCCCGAACCCATCGGCCCCGTTGTTCACCCAGCGCGACGCCACCGAGCTCAGCCATGCCGACCATCTGCTGTTCGGCTGCGGCCGGTATGAGGGCTACGATGCGCGCATCCCGGACTACTACCGCGCCCAAGGCGTCGACGTACGCGAATATTCGATCGGCGACTATGTGCTGAACGGCGGCGAAGTAGCGGTATCGGTGATGCTTGAGGCCATCACCGCCTGATGCCGGATTCATGGGCAACCCAGATTCGATTGTTGAGGAATCCTACACCGGCGAGGGCGCACTGCTTGAACATCGCCAGTACACCAAGCCGGCCGTGTGGCGCGGTATTGCGGTGCCGGATGTGCTGTTGTCCGGCGACCACGGCAAGGTGGACCGTTTCGCCGCGACGAAGCGCTGGCCCGCACCGCCGAGATTCGGCCGGACCTTATCGCGGCACTGGATTGCAAGGCGCTGGATAAGGCCGATCGCAAGACCCTGATGGCCTTGGCTGGGAGGTCTCCGCCGCCCATCCGCGCCGGCTCGCCGATTAATTCACCACACGGTGGGAGATTCACTACGCGGCGGAATCGTCGGAACGCTCTATATCCGAGTCGTCATCCGCGGATTCGATGTAGAAGACGGCGGTTTCGCCGTAGTTGCGGCTTTCGGTGATTTGCCAGCCTCCGGGGGCAGTGGGATCATCCGAGCGTACCGAGCGTTCGAGCATGATCACCGTGTTCTCGTTGGTGGCGCTGCCCGCCGCCAGATCGGACAGTAGCTGATTGCATTCAGCGGTCTCATAGGCATAGGGCGGGTCGATGAATATCACGTCGAATGGTTCGCCGAAGCCGCCAGCACTTGCTCGGCTTTTTTGACCAGCACACGGGCCTTGAGCGAAGCATCCCACGAACGATTCTTCTGTAGCTGCGCCAAGGTCTTGGTAATCAGCGCCGCCGCAGGCCGGGAACTTTCCACGGCCACGAGTTCTCGCGCGCCACGGCTCAGCGCTTCGATGCCCAACGCACCAGTACCGGCGAACAGGTCCAGTACACGGGCATCATCCAGCACTCCCCATGAGTCGAGGTGCGAGAAAATCGCCTCTTTGGTGCGATCCGTGGTAGGCCGGGTACCCGTTTTCGGCGTAGCAAGCGCCACACCCTTGAATCGTCCAGAAATTACACGCATAGCTTTCACTGTACAGGTTCATCTGCGCATACCAATCATGAACAACAATGGGGTGCTCGAAGCGCACCAATGATATATGCACTTCGAGTACCTCATGTACGAATGGTCTTGCCTCCACTGAAGCACATTCGAGGGCTTCCCGACCGTGATTTCCTCACGATCGGCATACGGAAAAACTATATCGTGCGATTACGGGGGCGCAGCCCTAGCCTCAGCTGGAGGTGCCTCAGCTGGAGGTCAGGAAGGTTTCGTTGCCTCGGGTGAAGTCGAGGACGGCACCGGCGAGTTGGACCTCACCTGCCAGTTCGGGGTCGGCGGCCAGAAGCTGCCCGGCACGGGTGCGGGCGTCGGCGATCATGTCGCGTCCTTGACCACGCGCAGGAGCTTCAGGCTGGACTTGCCGCCGGATTGGGCGTCGCCGAGCACATCGCCGGCACCGCGGAATTCCAAGTCGGCTTGGGCGATTTCGGCACCGTCGAGCGAGTGGTGAATCACTTCGAGCCGTTGCTCGGCCGGGGAGCCGGGTTCCGCACGGGAAATAAGGAACGCCCACGAGTTGGTGCCGCCACGCCCCACGCGGCCGCGCAGCTGATGCAGCTGAGAGAGGCCGTATCGGTCGGCATCAAAGATGACGATGCAGCTGGCCTGCTTGACGTCCACGCCGACTTCGATCACCGTGGTGGACACCAGGATCGGAGTCTCGCCGCCGGCAAAATCGGCCATGACCTGGGTTTTGACGTCATCCTTGTCGCGGCCGGTCAGAGTCGCAAACCGAATGCCTTGGAACTGTGGAAGTTTCTGCAACCGGTCGGCGATTTCGGCCACCGCATGCAATGGCGGGCGAGCCACGGTTTCGCCATTTTCGTCGAAGGTTTCGTAGGGGTCGTCGATGCCGATGGCATCGGCCGCCGCGCGCGTCACACGGCCGCCCGCAGCTGTGCGGGCACTGGAACCAGATGCTGCGGCGCGTCCGCGGGCAGAACCGGCTGCTGCCAAACGCCGGAACCGCCTTCGTTCTCCTCATCATCCGCATCAATGCGCGGGCACACGATATAGGCCCGCTCCCCCGCGTCGACTCGCGCGCGAATGTGCGCGAACATACGCCCCATGGTGGCGGCGTCGGCCTCATTGACCACCACGGTACGAATCGGTTTGCGGCCGCCAGGCAATTCGGTGAGCCAGGAAATATCGAGATCGCCAAACCAAGTCATGGCGGCGGTGCGCGGGATGGGCGTGGCGGTCATCACCAGTAGATGCGGCGTGGTGCCGTCATCGGTTTTGGCGTTGAGGCTTTCGCGCTGTTCCACACCGAACCGGTGTTGCTCGTCGATCACCACCAAGGCCAAGTGCGGGGCTTGGAAGGTCTTGGAAAACGCCGCGTGCGTGGCCACGATAATGCCCGGCTCACCACTGGCGGCCGCAGCGAGCGCCTTACGCCGGGCGGCAAGCTTCATACCACCGGTCAGCAGGGTGACGGGAATTTCCGCAGTCACCTTGGAAGAAGAGACCGTCGAAGCACCGGACGCGCCCATCGCGCCCTCAACGTCGGCCGCGGCATCGGTCTCCTTGGCACCCGGCTGTGCAAGGGTCAACCCCGACACCATCTTGCTGATGGTCTCGTAATGCTGTTCGGCAAGCACCTGAGTGGGAGCCACCAGCACCGCCTGATAGCCGGCGCCGACCGCCTGCAGCATGGCCGCGAGCGCCACTACGGTTTTGCCGGAGCCGACTTCGCCCTGCAACAGACGCTGCATGGGCCAGTCACGTTCAAGATCGGACGCGATGTCGTCCACCACCTGACTCTGCCCGGCTGTCAGTGTGAACGGCAACGATGCGATGAAGCGGTCGCGCAAATTGGGCAAATTGGCAGATCAGGCAGATCGGTCGCAGAACCGCGCTCCGATGCTTCTGGTTGCGTACTTGGCTCCGCAACCGCTTCGCCCACCGACGCTCGAGCTGTTTCCAGCGCCTCGTTCAGCGGGCAAGGATGCGCCGATGACTTGTGCGCGTGCTGTCGAGACTTCAGCAGCGAGGTCTGCGAAACGAAAGCCTCCTCATAGCGCAGGGTTTCGATGGCCTCCTTGAACCGGGCCGTGGAGGCCGGATCATGAATGGCCAGGAACGCCTCAGCCCGATGCATGAGGTTCTTGGCCTTGCGCACCGATTCGGGCAGCACATCTGGATGGATTGGGAGAGCGCCTCAGCACCGGATTCGGCGGTCGTGCCGGACTTCTCTTCCCCGTTTTGGACGGCGATGGTGTCAGTCGCGGGAGCCACAATGCCGGCTGCCCCAGCGCCAGCGAGTTGCCCGTCAGGCGTGGATGACGTGCGGGCCCCCATCATCCACAGCAATCCCAGAATCGTCTCATGAATATGTTCGGACGAGATACGCGAACTGGCGTGATATACCGGGCGGGGCCGGCAGACGCGGGTAAGCGCCTCTTGCACGGTATCGGCGTCGTATTTCAACGCGGCCCCGGAAGGGCAGTCGCGGCCGGCGGATACGCGGACTGCGCACTGGCATACGGATCGGCACTTCCCGCAAACGCACCATTGCCGGATGCCGCGCCCCGAGCGTAACCCTCAAGCCCCGCTCCTGCTCCGGCCGGCACGGGCGCGACAGTGAGGATTTCGGGATGGGTGAACTGCAGCTGACCCATGTATTCGCCGGGCATACCGGAGACCACCACAGACGTGCCGGCGCGCAGTCGCACGCTGACCCAATCCACATACGATTTACGATACGAGAAGAACGTGAGCCGGGCCGTACTGCCGGGTACGCGACGAGACCGGGCGAAGTCGGCGTCATCGACCGTCGCTTCGAGTCGGTAGCCGCGGCGAGCGTTCATCGGCACCACGCGCATATCTCGTATCACGGCGGCAAATGCCATCTGCTGGCCGGGTGCGGCCTCGCGGATGGCGCGAAGCGGCACCGGTTCGGTGACGCGGAAAGGATAGTAGGTCAGGGCGTCGCCGACAGTGACGATTCCCAGCGATTTGAGCGCGGACACGCGACGCTTGTTGGTGACCAGCGAAGCGAGAGTGGTGCCATAGTGATGCTCATATTGGCCTATTCTATTCGCACGGCCTCTTTAGGCCGCAGAAACAACAAAACCCGCCAAGCCGAAGCTCAAACGGGTTTTGCTCCACGTTAGTACGCGATTCACGCGGCCACGCGCTGAACCTTGCCAGCCTTGAGGCACTTGACGCACACGCGCAGGCGAGTGTTCTCGCCATCAATCGTGGTGCGCACAGACTGCAGGTTCGGGCGGAAGCTACGCTTGGTACGACGGTGCGAATGGGAAACGGTGAAACCGGTCTGCGGTCCCTTGCCGCACACTGCGCAACGAGCTGCATGATGGACTCCCTTAACCTTGATGTGTCAAGTCTTTCACGCATTCGACCGCCGGTTTCACCCGACATGCCGAACACACAACTTCACAAATATATAGCCCAATACCGACAACCGCAACTCTTGCGTGTATCATGGGCGAACCTCGGCGGTTCACGCGCGGTTCGAGCGTAACTTGCGAGTGGGCCATCAGCGGTTCACGAGCGGCTCGGCATTGGTTCGCCAGCGGTCCGCAAGTGGTTCGTCAGCAGTTCGCCAGCGGCGAATTACGCTGCAAATCATAGCGTTTACCCGATAAAACACGCCGGCCTTCCTTTTCCGCATCCAGCAAACTCTCATATAATCTCGGTATAAGAGACGGCAAGGGACGAAGGGGTCCTCGTGCAACTTACGACGAAGGAGGCTGTCATGTTGAATCTCAAGCGAGGTATCGGCACTCACGAGCCCAGCGTGATTTCACTGGGGCAAGTCTGGGTGGACATTATGCTCAATGTGGACAAGGTGCCGGCACAGGGCGGATTCGCCGTGGCCGATCATCCGAAGCCCTCCATTGGCGGCAGCTATCGCGTGCTGCAGGCGGCCAGCCGCATGGGCGTGCCGACCGAGCACGCCGGCATTCTGGGCAACGGCCTGTGGGCGCATTTCATCCGCCAGTCATTCCAAGACAACGGCATTACGCATATCGGCCAGGATCGTCTTGATGAGGATTCCGGCTTCCGCGTGGTGCTGAGCTCCGGCGCGCCGAAGAAGACATTCATCGCTTCCTATGGCGCCGAGGCTCATGGCGACTCGGACACGTTCGACACGCTGGAGCCGCAGCCCAAAGACGTGGTGCACATCAGCGGCAACACACTGATGGACCACACGGCCACCGGCGTGGACGGATTCCTGCTCAAGGCCGGTACCGACCCGGCTGCACGCGACTACACGCTGGTGATCAACCCCACCAATACGTTGCGTTTGGTCAACGACCATATGCTTGAGGACCTGGTGCTCGCACGCCCGGTCTGGTCCTGCAACCGTCAGGAGCCATGACGCTGGCCGAGCGACTTGGTGCGCCAATCGACGACAGCAAAGTCACCATTGGCGGCGGACTTGACGACTTCATGCACCAGTTGTGCGACGGCTTGGGCGCTACACTGCGCGCGCCGCTGGTGGTGCGTGTCGGCGCCCGCGGCGCTTGGATTCGTGAGCCAGGTGGCGAGACGATTCATATCGAGGGATACCCGACCAAGGCCGTACACACCCGTTCGGCGGGCGGTTGCCACACCGGCGTGATGTGCGCGATGCTGGCAAAGGGCCATAGTCTGGCCGAATCGGTAAAGATCGCCAACGCGGCGGCATCCATCGCCATCCAGCACAGCCTCAACGGCGTGCCGCAATGCCCCGATTACGACGAGGCCATCGCGCTGATCGGCGAATAGTCGACTATAGGTAGCTCCCCCCAGTCCGCTTCGCGGCCAGCTCCCCTCAGCGAGGGGAGCTATTTTGCTCTGGCTCCCCTTAGAAAGAGGCCCGGCATTATTCATCCGCCGTTCAACCGGAATGGCTCCCCTACCCTAGTCCGCGCTTCTACGATAGATTGAGTTGATACTGTCGAGGAGTGTATATGACTGATCCCACGAATGTCCACGAACCGGTGCCGCAAAGCGCCAAACTGACCGCCCGCGAGAAGAAGTGGATCATCTACGACGTCGGCAACTCGGCATTCGTGCTGCTGTCCACCGCCGTCATCCCCATTTACGCCAAATCGCTGATGCCGGCGGACGGCAACATCGTGTCCGCCTGGGGCTACGCGCAAACCATTGCTTCCTTGGTCATCGCGCTGCTCATGCCGTTGCTCGGCTCCATCGCCGACGTGCAAGGCATGAAAATCAAGTTCTTCCTTGGCTTCTTCGGCACTGGCGTGGTCACCTGCTGCGCAATGGCCCTGCCCCTGACCTGGCTACCGTTCCTAGTCGTCTACATTCTGGCGACCATCGGCCTCAACGGCTCGCTAACGTTCTACGATTCGATGCTCATCGACGCCACCTCGAACGAGCGCATGGACAAGGTCTCCTCGCATGGCTACGGCTGGGGCTACATCGGCTCCACCGTGCCGTTCATCTTCTGCATCGCGCTGATCTTCGGCGGCCCGTCGCTCTTCGACTGGTCCACGGTGGCTTGCACGCGCGCCTCGTTCATCATCACCGCCATCTGGTGGGTGGCATTCACCATCCCGCTGCTTACCAGCTACCGCCAAGTGCACTATCGCGCCACCCGTGACCAGCTGGGCTCGGCCGTGCGCGGCACGTTCAGCGAACTGGCGGGCACGTTCGGCAAAATCGTGAAGAACAAGCCGTTGTGGATGTTCATGATCGCGTTCTTCTTCTACATCGATGCCGTGAACACGGTGATTTCGATGAGTACCTCCTACGGTGCCGAGCTTGGCATCGACTCCACCCAGCTGGTGGTGGCACTGCTCGTCACGCAGTTCGTGGCCTTCCCCTGCGCGATTCTCTACGGTCGTTTGGCCGGCCGGTTCGGCTGCAAAGTGATGATCACGGCGGCGGTCGTGGCATACATGTGCATCGTGTTCTTCGCCGCGTTCTTCCTGAAGTCGGCCGTGGAGTTCTGGATTCTGGCGATTCTGGTCGGCATGTTCCAGGGCGGCATCCAGGCGCTCTCCCGCTCGTACTACGGCAAGATCATCCCCAAGGATCACGCCAACGAGTACTACGGCTTCTACGATATCTTCGGCAAGACCGCCTCGATCATCGGCACCTTCCTGGTGGCCACCACCACGTCCCTGACCGGCAACGCCTCGTTCGGCGTGCTGTCCATCGCCGTCCTGCTCGTCGCGGCACTCGTCTTCCTGCTCCTGCAAAAGGACCGACGCGGGAGTGATTTGCCGGCCCTCGGCAACTCTGTGCCGAGGCGACATCTCGCAGCATAGAAATCCTCGACATAGGGATGCCGCCGTTTGAAGTCGGTA
>ENA-OQDD01000716-OQDD01000716.1-human-gut-metagenome-genome-assembly--contig:-NODE-716-length-12690-cov-1.715832_pt1 | contig 12690 bp, 18 predicted proteins | sample MGYA00242507_ERZ504598 | MGnify/ENA primary metagenome ERZ504598 (study PRJEB26092, sample SAMD00036318) | human gut metagenome | host: Homo sapiens | study: EMG produced TPA metagenomics assembly of... | reverse complement strand
AGCCGGAGTGAACGGGTATCCGTCACATTCGGCAGCACACCGTTGCGTTACTATCTGGCCTCCACTTCCGTCGGCCCCAAACCTAACTTCGCCAATATCCTGGTGGAAGTAACGGACAGCAAATATACCAAGAAGCAGGAAGAGAACCTTGATGCCTACATGAAGGCCAACTATCCCAATGCCATCACCCGTACCATGTTGTTCAAACTCTCTCCTGCTGTAGATGCCGCCATTGAAATCGGGTTCATCGGCAATAACACGGATACGCTGGTCATGTTGACCAACAAGGCTCTGGACATCATGCACCGTGACGGCGAACTTATCAACGTGCGCAACTCCTGGGGCAATAAGATACCGGTATGGCATCCCGTTTACAGTCAGGAGCGTGCACAACCGTTGGGTATCTCCCGTCAAAGCATGGCACAGAGTATCCAGATCGGTACGAACGGCATGACACTTGGGGAATACAGGGAAGGAGACCAGGTACTTCCCGTTCTGTTGAAGGATAAAACTATCGACTCTTTCCGCATCAACGACTTGCGTACACTCCCCGTATTCGGCACTGCACGCGAAACAACCACTCTGGAACAAGTCGTCAGCCGGTTCGACTTCCAGTACAAGTTCTCCAATGTGAAAGACTACAACCGGCAGATGGTGATGATGGCGCAGGCGACCCACGCCGCGGTGTGAATGCCATTGCCGCCTTCAACCGTATATGGAAGCAAGTGCAAGAAGAGATTGATGTGCCCGAAGGTTACACCATGAAATACTTCGGAGAGCAGGAAAGCCAGGCAGAAAGCAATGCCGCACTGGCAGCTAACCTGCCGCTGACATTCTTCCTTATGTTCGTCACCTTGCTGTTTCTGTTCCGCAGCTACCGGAAGCCGATTGTTATCCTGCTGATGCTGCCGCTTATCTTTATAGGTATTGTACTGGGACTGGTGGTATTGGGGAAATCATTCGACTTCTTCTCCATCCTCGGCTTGCTGGGCTGATTGGAATGAATATCAAGAATGCCATCGTGCTGGTGGACCAGATTGATACGGAAACCGCTGCCGGAAAAGCACCGCGTGAAGCCGTTATCAGTGCAACGACCACCCGTATTGTCCCGGTGGCCATGGCATCGGGTACCACTATCCTGGGAATGTTGCCGTTATTGTTCGACGCCATGTTCGGCGGCATGGCGGCAACCATCATGGGTGGTTTGCTGGTAGCCTCGGCATTGACACTATTCGTGCTGCCGGTGGCTTATTGCGCCATTCATAAAATCAAGTGAGAGAACATTCAACAATTTACAGTTTACCAATTGAATGATGAAAACAAATATACTTATTCTATCATTACTGTGCTCAGGACTGAATGCCGGGGCACAACAAGCATATCTGAGCCGCGAAGAATACCGCGACAAGGTAGAAGCATACAGCCAGATTCTGAAACAACAGCATCTGAAAACATTCGCCAGTACCGAGGCACGCAAGATTGCCTCCACCGGTTCCTGCCCCAGATTGACATCACTGCCGGAGGTACCGCCAATCTCAATCAGTCTGGACCAATGGAACAGTCCGAAAGGAGACTACCACCCTTATACCTATCAGGCACTTGCCACCTTGACGCAGCCGCTTTATACCGGAGGTTCCCTAATAGCCCAAAAGAAAGTGGCGCAAGCCGAAGAGGCACTGGACCAACTTACCACAGAGCTGACCCTCGACCAGATACACTATCAAAGTGACGCCGTCTATTGGAATGCCTCTGCCGCCCGTGCCGGTCTGAAAGCCGCGGCTACCTTTCAGGATATTGTACAACAGCAGTACGACATCATCCAAGACCGCTTTGATGACGGTGCCATCAGCCGCACAGACTTGCTGATGATTTCCACCCGACGTAAGGAAGCCGAATTGCAGTACATCAAGGCACGCCAAAACCATACCCTTGCCCTGCAAAAACTGAATATCCTTATGGGCTCGGAACCGGACGCTCCCATAGACAGCATAGCCGAAATAGATATACCGACTGCCTCCATCATACCTCTGGGCCTGGATGATGTGCTGCTTCGCCGGGCAGAATATGCCAGTACCTCCGTGAACATCGCCCGCAGTGAAGCGCAACGGCATGCCGCCCTCAGCCGCTACAACCCACAAGTCAGCATGTTTCTCGCTACCGGTTGGGATACGGGAATCACCTATATGGGGCAGGATGTACCTCATACTCCCGTCGTAGGAGTCAATGTCAGCATCCCCATCTTCCGTTGGGGAGCCCGCTTCAAGACAAACCGCCAACAGAAAGCCTATATCGGCATACAGAAGCTGCAACAAAGCTATGTAACGGACAATATTCTGGAAGAGCTCTCCGCAGCCACCACAAAACTGACGGAAACTGAACAGCAAGTCAAGACGGCCCAGGAGAATATGATACTCGCCGAAGAGAATCTGGGCCTTGTCACCTTCTCTTATAATGAAGGAAAAGCCAGCATGGCAGATGTGTTGTCCGCACAACTCTCGTGGACGCAGGCACACACCAACCTGATTGATGCGTATCTGGCGGAGAAGATGGCGATGGCTGAATATTGGAAGGTGGTTAGTGAATGAAATGCCCCTCAAAGAAAAACATACAAAAAACTCCGGCATAGCTTTACAAAGCCATACCAGAGTTTTCTTTATATTTTTCCTACTGACCGTTTATCCCAGGAATGAAATCAGCACACCCGCCGCAACAGCCGAGCCGATTACGCCGGAGATATTACTGGACATACAGTAATTCAGCACATGGTTTTTCGGGTCATACTTCGTTGCTATTTCATTGCAGACACGGCTTGCCATGGGTACGGCACTCAGGCCGGTAGCACCAATCAGCGGATTGATCTTCTTCTTGCTGAATAGGTTGAACAGCTTCACAAAGAAAATACCTCCCGTAATGGACAATGCAAATGCCAAGAAACCACCAATCACAATACCGATAGTCGTCCAATTCAGGAATGCCTCACTGGTCATCGTGGCGCCAACGCTCAATCCTAAGAAGATGGTAGCTGCATTCATGATACTATTAGCAGCAGCATCAAACAAGCGGCTTGTATCCGAACCGATTTCCTTAATCAAGTTACCGAACATCAACATACCAATCAAAGGTACTGCTGTGGGCACAAATAAAGCAACAATCGTAGTCACTGCAATCGGGAAGATAATCTTCAATACACGCAGATTCTTAATCTCGGTTTTCGAAGGATACAGCTTCTCCTGCTCCTTCATGTTAATCATCAATTCCTTCTTGGTACAGAACAGCTTCACCACCATCGGAATGATGACCGGTACCAGCGCCATATAAGAATAAGCAGCAATGGCAATCGGTCCCAACAGATGGGGAGCCAGCTTGATGGTAGTAAAGATAGCCGTAGGACCATCGGCACCACCGATAATGCCCAACGCACCTGCTTCCTGCGGAGTGAACCCTATCATCACAGCACAAAGCAGTACGGTGAAAATACCTAACTGCGCAGCCGCACCGAATATGGAGAGACGCAAGTTACGGAGCATCGGACCGAAGTCTGTCAGCGCACCCACACCCATAAAGATAACAGGCGGCAGAAAGCCGGTCTTAATCAGCATATAATAAATGAAGTTCATCAGTCCGAGGTCGTGCGCAATCTCGTGCAACGGCATCTCCCAAATATTCTTCATCACCCGCCTACCATGACCATTCCCGTTTTCATCTGCCTGAATCACCCCCATCTCGCCGCCGGGAAAGTTGGCAATGAGCACACCGAAAGCGATGGGTACCAACAACAATGGTTCATAGTGTTTCTTGATACCTAAATAAAGCAGGATGAAAGCGATGGCATACATCACGAGGAACGACGGATCAGCAATGATGTTACTGAAGGCCGTCATATCATAGAGTTTTGCAAATATATCTTCCATTATCCTATCTTCATTAATACATCATCTTCAGAAACAGAGTCACCCGGATTGACACAGATGGCAACAACCGTTCCATCAAAGTCTGCGCGGATGGCATTGTATGTCTTCATAGCTTCGATATAGCAGAGGAGGTCACCACTCTTCACCTTGTCACCCACTTTCAACGGGGTTTCCTGCGCATTCTTTGTCAGGAAGAACTTGCCTTCGAGCGGAGCCGGAACGTCCTGACCTTCGCCTACGGGGGGAGCTGTCACCTTTTCGGTGGCCGAAGCGGGCAGGTCGATGTCACCGTATGCCACCGTCACGCGGTAAGCCTGACCGTCCACCTGCACAGTGAGCGTCTTGGGTTTGGCATCGTCCAGCGGAGACTTGTCACGTTCGGCACGGCGTTTCTCCACATCCTCCAGGAAGTCCTGCTTGGCCTTGCCACTCTTGTAAGCCTCGTATTGAGCCGGGTGCATGGCGTATTCGAAGAGCTCTTCGTCGTCCTCGCCCAGTTCCCACTTGTTCTCCTTCATCAGCTTGCGGTACTTGTCCAGAGCATCGGGATAGTTGTCCTGCGGATTGCCGGTGAAGAACTTGCGTCCTTCGCGTTCGGCCTTCTCTATGATTTCGGGAGCCAGCTGACCCGGCAGCTTACCTGCCTTGCCCAACAGCATATCCCAAATGTCATCGGCAATCATACCCCAGCGTTCCTTGCCTTTCTCCATAGCAATGACGTTCATCATGGAAAGGTTCTTGACGTACTGGCTGAACGGAGTCACCAACGGGGGATAACCCACGCGCGGCCAAACATATGCCACTTCGTTGAACAACTTGATGAGCAGTTCATCCTGCTTCATGAAGGGCAGGTTGCGTTTTGCCTTGTATTTGTTGATGGACTCCAGATTGGATTCCAAGTCTGCCATCAGACTGCCCATCATGCCACCCGGCAGTCCGGGACCAATCAGCAGGGAGTTCATCAGGCGGTTGCGCGGGCTGATGTACAAGCCAAGGAAGTCGTCCATAAACTCCTGGATGAGTGCGCGTACCTCATATATGCCTCCATATTGACTTCGGGCACCTGGAAGCCTGCATCCTTCAGCATGGCCTGCACACTGAGCAAGTCGGCATGTCCCGTACCCCATGAAAGCGGCTCCATACCTACGTCGATATAGTCGCAACCCGCTTCGCACACTTCAAGAATACTTGCCATATTGAAACCGGGACCCGCATGACTATGATACTGGATAGGAATATCGGGATGCGCCGCCTTGATATTGGCCACAATCTTGCCCAAAGAAACCGGACGTCCGATACCTGCCATATCCTTGATGCAGATTTCGTCGCACCTGCCTTGATAAGCTTCAGTGCCATCTCCGTGTAGTATTCTACGGTATGGATGGGTGAATGGGTGATGCAGAGCGAGCATTGGGAAATCATTCCGGCATCGTGTGCATAGCCAATAGAAGGAATGATATTGCGGGTATCGTTCAGACCGCAGAAAGTACGCGTGATGTCCGTACCTTGCGCTTTCTTCACCTTATAGAACAGCTTGCGCACATCGGCGGGCACGGGACTCATGCGGAGGCCATTCAGGCACGGTCCAACATGTGGGTCTGGATACCGGCTTCATGGAACGGCTTCGTCCACTCGCGCACGGCTTTATTCGGATTCTCCCCAAACAGCAGATTTACTTGTTCAAAACCTCCACCATTGGTTTACCACGCGACGCAAAACAACCCATCTCAATGATGGCGGGAGCTACTTTCACCAGTTGGTCAACACGGGGTACATATTTTCCGGCACTCTGCCACATGTCCCTGAATACCAAACTGAACTTAATTTCCTTTTTCATACTAAATTATTCGGTGTGTTTTTATATAAGATTATTATTTCAGATTTTTTCTACCTTAGCAACTTTACCCTTACCTTGTGTCACTACTGTTACGGCTGCACTGATAGCTGCCAGAATATTACCGGGGACAGGTGCGGGACCATTTGCCGCAGCTTTAGCCGGTGTCACCTCTTCGGGCGCATATTTATTCACCAATGCAATAAGAGATTTTCCTAAGTTAATAACAATCAGCAGGATAGCGAAGACTGTTGCCATACCTACCACCATCAGCAAAAGTGCTGTATTCAAGTTTTCCATATTATAAATTATTAGTTATTCAGCCGAATTTACGAAAAATCGCTCGAAATTAGCGATAATCCATTAAAGAAAGGCAGAGAAGAATGATAAAAGATGCTAAAAAGTAAAGCTTCCCGCACAACCAATGAGGCGGTACAGGAAACTTTTAGCATAAAACGGTGTCAGTCATCAATTGCTTTCAAGGAAGGAGAATCAGCCAACGGATTCTCACCCTGGTCGCCGTCGTTGCCGCCGGGGGTTCCACCGGTATTGTCGCCGGGAGTAGTACCGGTGGAGGTAGAAGTCTTACCCCACTCTTTCCAAACAATCTTTGTATTCACCATGCTGCGGGTAGTCACCTGATTGCCACTATTACGCTCCACTTCGGGCAGGAAACGGACACGTACTCCGTTTATCAGCGAAGCGCTTACCTCCTCAGCCGTCGGCACCCCTCTTTTGGTAGAGGTAGCAGTATAGTAGAAAGTGCCTATACCGTCTATCTTCACAGTACGTCCCTGCCCCATGAAATTGCTCAATACACGCCCCAAGTTCTCCATCACCGCATACGTGTCACCACGGGTCACGGTAGAAATGAAAGACAGTTCATCTGCCACTTCACGGGTAGTAACCGCCTTGCCCCAGGTTACTGATTGAGGATACCACAAATCGTTTACTTTTTTTTGAACTCTTTTAAAAAATGCCATAATCGTAATGTTTTAAATGATTAATAATAGGTATATTCTGTTTCTCTTGTCTCACCCGAGAAGCAGAAGTTTTCATCGTGAGGCCTCAACGATTCAGCCGTCTGCTTTTCTCAAATTCGATGTTGCAAAGTTAGGGTGGGAAACAAGGGAAAACAAGAAAATGGCATCTACAACCGATTTTCACAAATCACTCAAAAACAAAGGATTACAAAAACCATATCTCTACAAGAAGAAGGGGGGAAATAAAGCTTAAATAAGAGGAATAAGGTGATAATCTCTACAAGCGACACACGCAAACCCCTGATAATGAAGCCACCTGTATCTTCCTATCTCTACAAGGTAATTGTTATAAGTTATTCTTTGCAATATGACATCATTTATGAGTTTATGCCAGTGAAAAGAAAGAATAAACACATAGAGAGAATGTGCCTCTCTACGTGTTTGGCTGATTTTACTTTGTTACCGCATTATACAAATCCTGATAGGTTTTCACCACACTATACACCAAAGTTCTATCGGCAGGTTTCGAGCAGGCTGTCAGCCCCAGAAGGAGAATCAGCAGGAGAAAAAGGAAGGTATGTTTCATCTTGAAATTTTGTGTTTATAATAAGTAAGGTGTAAAATCGGTAAGGAACGAGCTTACTTCAACAGTTTTCATAATCAATGCATATTAATCGTTGCAGAAACAAAGGTAACACTTTCTTCCCACAATAAATAAAGAGGTACAAAGTTTTTCATTACTTTGTACCTCCTCTTTTTCTTCGACTTGCATCATTTATAGCCGTGAGTCAGCAAAAATCGTATAGCTTAGAACTCGCTCGTAAAGTGGAACTTGATATGCTTGAAGTCCATCTGCGCCATCTGCAACACATATCCGCTGTCCGCCAGGAACACATCCCTACCCTCGCGGTCTTTCGCCATGTACTGGTATTTGCGCTTCTTGAAGGCTTCCAGTTCAGCCGCATCATCGCTCTCAATCCAGCAGGCTTTATACAGACTGAGCGGCTCCCAACGGCACTTCGCACTGTATTCGTTCTCCAGACGATACTGGATGACCTCGAACTGCAACTGCCCCACCGTACCGATAATCTTACGCCCGTTGAACTGGTTGACGAACAACTGCGCCACACCTTCGTCCATCAACTGGTCGATACCCTTGGCAAGCTGTTTCTGCTTCATCGGGTCGGCATTCTCAATGTACTTGAACATCTCCGGAGAGAAACTCGGAAGCCCTTGAAGTGAAGCGCCTCGCCTTCGGTCAGCGTATCGCCAATCTTAAACGTACCGTTATCCGGCAGGCCGATAATATCTCCCGCCCAAGCCTCATCGACAGTTGTCTTGCGCTGCGCCATGAACTGCGTAGGCGACGAGAAACGCATCGTCTTGCCATGACGTACATGCAAGTACGGGGCATTGCGTACAAACTTCCCGGAGCAGATTTTGCAGAAAGCGATACATGAACGGTGATTCGGGTCGATATTGGCGGTTATCTTGAAGATGAATCCGGTAAATTTAGGTTCTTCCGGCTCCACCTCACGTTCTTCCGCCTTCACGGAACGGGGACTGGGAGCAATCTCCACAAAGCAATCCAGCAGTTCCTGCACACCGAAATTATTCAGTGCCGAACCGAAGAACACAGGAGCCAGCTCACCCTTCAGATATTCCTCCTTATCGAATTCGGGATAAACACCGTCTATCAGTTCCAGTTCGCCACGCAGCTTATCGGCCAGCTGGGCACCAATCCGGTTGTCCAATTCCTCGGTATGGATGTCCACTTCCACCTTCTCCGTCACTACCTGCTTGCTGGGCTGGTAGAGGTTGAGGTTATGCTCGTAGATATTGTAGACACCCTTGAAACGGACATCGCTCTCGATAGGCCACGTCAAGGGACGCACGTGGATGTGCAGTTCCTCCTCCAGCTCGTCCAACAGGTCGAACGGGTCTTTGGCTTCACGGTCCATCTTGTTGATGAAGATAATCACCGGCGTATTACGCATACGGCAGACCTCCATCAGCTTGCGTGTCTGCGTTTCCACACCTTCGCACCGTCCACCACGATGATAACACTGTCCACAGCCGTCAGCGTGCGGTAGGTATCTTCAGCAAAGTCCTGGTGACCCGGAGTATCAAGGATGTTGACCTTGTAGTCATGGTAGTCGAACTCCATTACAGAAGTGGTAACGGAAATACCACGCTGTTTTTCAATATCCATCCAGTCCGACGTTGCCGTCTTCTTTATCTTATTGCTCTTTACGGCACCCGCCACCTGGATTTGTCCACCAAAAAGCAACAGCTTCTCGGTCAATGATGTCTTACCGGCATCCGGATGCGCAATAATCGCAAACGTTCTCCGTCTCTCTATTTCGTTGTTATTGGCCATATATCAATTAGTCAGTAATAATCACTCTTCCAAATTCTTCATGCAGACGGCAAGGCTCGCCTCCCAATGGGTATATCGATGCCGAATGTCTTCTTTATCTTTGTCTTGTCCAACACAGAATAATGCGGACGCGGTGCCTTGGCAGGGAATTCGTCCGTATGCAGCGGACTTACCTTGCAGCTCTTGATACCTGCCAGACGATGGATAGCCAACGTAAAATCATACCACGAGCAGACTCCCTCGTTGCTGAAGTGATAGATGCCGGGCACGATTCCCTGGCTGATAGCCGCAAAGATGGCGCGTGCCAAATCATTGGCGTATGTCGGCGTACCTATCTGGTCGAATACAACTCCCAGCGTCTCGCGCTCGCGTCCCAAACGGAGCATCGTCTTCACAAAATTATTTCCATAAATGGAATAGAGCCACGCCGTACGGATGATCATGGCACGGCTGCAATACTTCATCACCGCCTGCTCACCCGCCAGTTTGGTAAAACCATATACTGAATTGGGACAAGTAGCCGCCTCTTCCGTATAGGGGGTGTGTCCGGTTCCGTCAAAAACATAGTCGGTAGACACTTGTATCAATGCAGCACCGCAAGCTTCGGCAGCGGCAGCCAGATAGCCCGGAGCGACATGGTTCAGCTTGTCGCAAAGCTCCTGATTGTCTTCCGCCTTGTCTACAGCCGTATAAGCGGCGCAATTCACGATTACATCTATCCGGTTGTCCTTCACAAACCCGTGCACAGCTTGTTCGTCGCAAATGTCCAATTCCTGCACGTCAGTGAAAAAATAAGCATGTTGTCCGTTTTCTTTCGACAACACTCGCATTTCATTGCCAAGTTGACCGTTGGCACCGGTTATCAGAATATTCATTTAATAAAGTTACACTTATATATAGAATGTTACGATGAACAATATTTTCCTCCATAATTATCAATTATCCATCAACTCCAATTCTCCCGCTTCTCCTTGTCATAATAGTTGCAAGCAACGAGACGAAACCGCTGATGGCCTCCATAGCCTTTGCCGTGCCCTGACTGATTTCCTTCTTCTGCAAGCGCAACAGCAGCACTCCATAAAGCGCCTCGAAACAAGTGTCTACCTCAGGCTCCTCTTTCCGGCCGCTCTTCTGGCGCAGCTCCACGATAAAAGGCAGTGCCTTGAAATAAGCCGCATTATAGAACGGATATTTCGTAGAAGCCAGTAATTCGCCATGCAGCTCCGTCAGGTTCAGAATGACATTCCGGTTGATTTGCAGATGTCCTTTTTCCGTTACGCCTTCCGCACGCATCATATCTGCCAGATTTCCATACCATTCTTCCAACGCAGGCCGTTCCTCCTCCGGATAGCGCAAAATGATGTTCTGGCGTATCCGGTCTATGTCACAGCCGTTGGCACGGAGCAAATCCTCCACCTGCCACATATATATAAGGTATTCGGCTATATTCTTTTCTTTCAGTTGTTGCGCAATCTTCACGATAAAATGTATGAATTATGATTTTTCACCTTCCCACTCAATACAGCGATTCACCCATCAGCGTAAACACCAATCCCACCACAGACACCACAATGACAATGCTCCCGATAATACGGTTCAGCATCCAGATGCCACGCAAGTTGAATTGTGTACGGACTTTATTGACAAAAAAGGTAATGCCAAACCACCATGCCAAAGCGCCCAATGCGATGGCCAAGTATCCGGTAACGGCCTCGAATACCAGCACTCCCTCACTTACAAAAGCGAAGCGGGCGAAAAGGCCTACAAAAAGGAATATAATCAGAGGATTGGAAAGCGTGACGGCAAACGCCGTTATGAAGTTATGAAAATAGGAACCCTTGTTGATGGATACCGGACGGATGGACTGTACCGGATTGCTGCGGAACGTATAAACGCCAAACGCCAACAGAAGAATGCTTCCGAAAAGTTGCAGGTAAAAGATGTTCTTGTTGACATAATCAAAAACGAAACTCATCCCGTAGCCCGTCAGCAAAGCATATGCAATATCGCTTAGCGAAGCTCCTATCCCCGTTACGAAACCATACCACCGTCCTTTATTCAAAGTACGCTGAATACACAATACTCCTACAGGACCCAATGGCGCGGACACAATGACGCCGATAATGAACCCCTTCCACAATATGTCAAATATGGTCTCTATCTGAATCATGGCTGCAAATATCGGACTTTTTTATGAGACGAACGAATAGTGTTAACGTTTTTTCGACGGAAAAGGATTTTAAGAAGTAAAGATTATCCATTTTACATATTATTCCGTATATTTACCTCCGAACTTAACAATACCCCCTTATGAAACGAATAAAAAAAACTCTAACACTCGTTCCATGGCCGTCTTACTACTGACGGCATGCGAAGCCCCCAAGGAACTCGGTGTGGTTCCATATCCGCAGTATGCCCAAACAACGTCAAAAACAGTAGAACTGCCATCTACGGTAACCTTCTCGACCAATCTGGCGAAATCCGACATGAATGACCTGCTGGCCTATCTGCCGGACTTTGCCATCCCCATGAAGCTTGTCGACAAGAACCCTTTTGTAACGATAGAAATAACGGACGCAACGGATAATCCAATCGCTGCCGAAGGCTACAACCTGACAGTCAGCAAACAAGGTGTAAACATTCAGGCCTCCTCCGCTGCAGGTGCCTTCTATGGACTGCAAACCCTGGCACAACTTGCCCGTAACGGGAAGAAACTGCCAGTCACGACCATCAAGGACGAACCCAGATTCCCCTATCGTGGGCTGCACCTGGATGTTTCAAGACACTTCTTTAACACGGACTATGTCAAGAAACAAATAGACCTGGTAGCCACCTACAAAATCAACCGCCTGCATTGGCATCTGACCGACGGTGCCGGATGGCGGCTGGAGATTCCGGGCTATCCCCGCCTGACAGAATTCGCAGCCTGGAGAAAAGCCGCCAATCTGCAGGATTGGGGGAAATATGACCATCACTCTGCGAGAAGGATGAAGAAGGAGCCTATGGAGGCTACTATACGGAAGCGGATGTACGTGAGGTTCTGGAATATGCCCGCTTGAGGCATGTCACCGTTATCCCCGAAATAGAAATGCCGGGACACTCGGGAGAAGTACTGGCAGCCTATCCACAGCTGTCCTGTACCGGCAAGCCTTATACATCCGGCGAAGTCTGTATCGGAAACGAAGAGACCTTCAAGTTCTTCGAAGATGTGCTGGATGAAGTGATACGGCTGTTCCCTTCCCGGTATATCCATATTGGAGGTGATGAAGCCAGCAGACGCCACTGGAAGGCATGCCCCAAATGCCAGAAGCGCATGAAGGAAGAAGGCTCAAAGATGAAAGTGAGCTGCAAAGCTATATGATAGTCCGCATAGAGAAGTACCTCAACGACAAAGGGCGTGAAATCATCGGCTGGGACGAGATACTGGATGGAGCCTGGCCCCCAACGCAACCGTCATGTCGTGGCGGGGTACGGAGGGTGGCATTGCCGCCGCCCGCATGGGGCATTACGCCATCATGACACCGGAGAGCCACTGCTATCTGGACCACTACCAGGATGACCCTGAGACACAGCCGCTGGCGT
>ENA-OQDD01000714-OQDD01000714.1-human-gut-metagenome-genome-assembly--contig:-NODE-714-length-12702-cov-1.419245_pt1 | contig 12702 bp, 16 predicted proteins | sample MGYA00242507_ERZ504598 | MGnify/ENA primary metagenome ERZ504598 (study PRJEB26092, sample SAMD00036318) | human gut metagenome | host: Homo sapiens | study: EMG produced TPA metagenomics assembly of... | reverse complement strand
GATCCATGATAATCACAGAGATATCCGTTCGGATCTGACCCCAGAAAGAACAGTTAGATGAGATCGCAAAACATGTCAGACCACTGTATGAATTAAGAGATAAGATCTTTGCAAAAGTATCCAGAGAACTAGCAGACAAGAAGATCAAACGCTGTCAGATCGAGGAATTAGAAAAAGAGGAAAAGAAAAATTAAAGACATATTATGAGGCGATGATACTGCCAGTACTTTCTCCGATCGTGATCGGGAAACAGCATCCATTTCCTCATATTCCGAATAAAGTATTGCAGATCGGATTGATCTTAAAGAAGAAAGAAAAGATCTCTTTTGGGATCATTGGACTTCCAAAAGATGTGGAGCGTATGATCTTTCTATCAGGGGAAGGAAGAAGATATGTACTTTTAGAAGACATCATTTTGTATTTCTGCGATGAATTATTTGAGAATTATACGGTAGAAGAAAAGGCAGTTTTATGTATTACAAGAAGTGCTGATATCAATCCAGATGATGAGATTTATGAATCAACAGATGATTATCGTACACATATGAAGAAGATCATTAAGATGAGGCCAGATTAAAACCAGTTCGCTTAGAAATTGAGGGCAATCGTCATAAAGAGATTAAAAAATACCTCTCAGAACGTTTAAGTATTTCAGAACAGGACATCTTTAAAAGCCAGGCGCCGTTGGATTTAAAATATGTTTACAAGTTGACAGATAAAGTGTCAAAAGAAGAGAGAAAAAATGGATGCTATCGTCCATTTGTACCAGCATTAAACAGAGATTTTATTCCAGGATCAGTGTGACAAAACAGATTCTTGAGGAAGATAAATTATTATCCTTTCCATTTGACAGCATGGATACATTTATTGAATTATTGAAAGAAAGTGCAAAGGATAAAGAAACTCTTTCTATCAAGATCACCATTTATCGTTTGGCAAGGCAGGCAAGGATCGTCAAATATCTATGTGAGGCAGCGGAAAATGGAAAAGAAGTTCTTGTATTGATGGAACTTAGGGCAAGATTTGATGAAGAAAATAACATCAATTATTCTGAAATCTTAGAAGAAGCTGGTTGTAAGGTTATGTATGGAATGGAAGATTACAAAGTTCATTCTAAAGTTTGTCTGATCACGAAGAAAAATAGTCGTGGAATTTATTACATCACACAGATCGGAACAGGAAATTATAATGAAAGTACATCGAAATTATATACAGATTTAAGCCTTATGACAGCATCCGAAGAAATTGGACATGATGCATCTGTTTTCTTTCACAATATGGCAACATTTAATCTTCAAGGAACGTATAAACATCTTCTTGTAGCACCATCAAGTCTTCAGGATGGGATCATAAAAAGGATCGAACGTGAAAAATGAAAGCAGAAAGCTTTCAGCCATGTGGGATCTTTATGAAAATGAACTCTTTAACAGATCGTAAGATCATCGATGAGTTGTCGAAGGCGTCAAATGCAGGAGTTCCGATATTTCTGCTGATTCGTGGAATTTGCTGTATTCGTCCTGGAATCCCAGGGAAGACAGAGAATATCCGTGTAGAAAGCATTGTCGGAAGATTTCTGGAACATTCAAGGATTTATGCATTTGGAGTTGGAGATGATACAGAGATTTATATTTCATCTGCGGATATGATGACAAGGAATACAAGAAGAAGAGTTGAAGTCGCAGCACCGATCTATGATCCAAGGTTAAAACAAAGAATCCTGAAGATGATCGATGTGATGAAGCAGGATAACATTCAGGCACAGGTACTGCTTTCCAACGGAGAATATACAACTAAGAAAAAATGTGAAGATAATATGAATTCACAGATCCACTTTTTAAATAAAGCAAAAAGACTTGCTCCAAAAGAGAAGACACAAAAACAAAATTTTTTCTATCAGGTAAAGGGGATATTTTTTGGAAAGAAAAAATTAAGAAAAAAATAGCTCGCAATTTATCTATAAAATAGGGTATACTATATCTGACTAAAATGCCAGCATTCAAGGAGGGATAGAACCATGAGAAAAATTATTTTTAACAAAAAGTTTTTAGCCATTGTAGGAATCTGTTTATCTGTAGCAGGAGGATTTGCAATCAAACAGAAGATCACGACCAAAGCCTCTGATCACAGTTTTGAAGTCAATGGAATGAATGTCAGCATTCAGCAGTGTGAAGGAAAATCTGAGGAGATCATGGAAGAAGATTAGATGAAACAATCTCTAATGAGGTAATGGCACTGGAAGAAAAAGGACATAATTACGAGATCGGAGATACGATCGAGACAGAAGAAGTAGCGTTTGTACCAATGACAAAAGAAATTGATGATGAGACAGCATACAATGCATTTGGACGATCACATCAAAGAGCGGAAATAACTATGTTATTGTCGTGAAATCAGAAAAAGAACTGACACAAGATAATTTAGAAACTGTCGCTGAAGCAGTGAAAGAACAGGTAAAATAAAACATATGATCGTGGAGGCAGAGATGATTTTAATTAAGAATGCAAGAGTGATGGATCCAGAAAGCGGATTCGATCAGGTAACAGATATTTTATTAGACGGGAAGAGGATCAGACAGATCGGTAAGGTAGATGATGTCTCTGGCATTGAACAGGTCATTGATGCTTCTGGGATGATCGCAGCCCCTGGATTGATCGATGTACATGTACATTTCCGCGATCCGGGATTTACATATAAGGAAGATTTACAGACAGGTTCTGCTGCGGCAGCAGCTGGTGGATTTACGACGGTAGTATGTATGGCAAATACAAAGCCTGTCGTGGATTCTGTGGATATTTACAAAGAGATTGAAGACAGATGTGAACAACTTCCGATCAAAGTATGGCAGGCAGCAGCTGTGTCCAAAGGATTTGAAGGAAAAGAATTAACAGACATGGATGCACTCTATGAAGCAGGGGTTCGTGGATTTACAGACGATGGAATTCCACTGATGGATGAGAAGCTCGTAGAAGAAGCCATGAAGAAAGCCAAAGAATTAGATGTACCGATCAGTCTTCATGAAGAAGATCCTGCATATATTAAACAGCCAGGAGTGAACCAGGGAAAAGTCTCCGAACAGTTAAATTATGGTGGAGCTTCTTACCTGGCAGAAGCGTGATGGTAAAGAGAGACTGTGAATTAGCAGTCAAAACAGGAGCGAAAGTCGATATTCAGCATATCAGCTCTGGTGTTGCGGTAGATTACGTGAAAGAAGCCAAAGAAAAAGGTGCGAATGTTTACGCAGAGGCGTCTCCACACCATTTCACGTTGACAGAAGAGGCCGTATTAAAATACGGAACACTGGCAAGAATGAACCCGCCACTGCGAACAGAAGAAGACCGTCAGAGGATCATCAAGGATACAGAAGGTACGATCGAGATCATTGCGACAGACCACGCCCCACACTCCAAAGAAGAGAAAGACAAACCATTAGATCAGGCACCAAGTGCATTACAGGGATCGAGACATCGCTGGCACTTGGAGTCACAGAACTTGTGGAGAAAGGATATCTTTCTATGATGCAGCTTCTGGAGAAGATGACGATCAATCCAGCAAAACTATATAATATGGAACAAGGAAGATTGCAGGAAGGGAAACCTGCGGATGTTGTCTTGTTTGATCCAGAGGAAGAATGGGAAGTCAAGGAATATAAATCCAAAGCAACGAACTCTCCATTTACAGGATGGAAATTAAAAGGAAAAGTAAAATATACGATCTGTGATGGCAAGATCATAGAATTATAATGTATACAAGAAGAAAACAAAATCTTTAAGAATTATGTAGAAGAATCTTAAGATTTTTGTTTTCTTTTTGATGTCTTTTTCTTTGTATAATAAAGTTGAAAACAATAAGATAGGAGACAATAAGAGAATAAGGAGCTTCCTGTATAATTCAAATATAGGGAATTCTAAGAAAGAAGGTTGAGAAAAAAATACCTCAGTGTAAAATAAGATTACTGACTTTGCGGGTTAGTAAAAATCTTATTAAACAGAGAGGTATCTGAAATGAAGTATAACACACAGAACGCAAAAATTGAATCTATTACGGAAAAAACATTGATAGTTGGAATTGATGTAGGAAGTGAAACACACTATGCAAGAGCCTTCGATTGGCGTAATTATGAGTATTCAAAAAAGCCATTGGAATTCAGTAATAATGAAGCAGGATTTGTGACATTTAAAGTATGGATGGAGGAACTGGCAGAGAAATATGGAAAAGATGTTGTGATTCCTGGGATGGAGCCAACAGGACATTATTGGTTCAATCTAGGAGCATACCTGCAGGACAACGGAATGAAACCAGTTCATGTGAATCCACATCATGTAAAAAAATCAAAAGAGCTGGATGATAATAATCCAAACAAAAATGACCGTAAGGATCCCAAAACGATTGCGGCACTGGTAAATGAAGGAAGGTTTTCGTATCCATATATACCAACAGGTGTTTATGCAGAGATCCGAAGCTTATCAAATCTGAGGCTTCAAGCCCAGGAAGAAATCACAAGGATCAAGAATCGTATTGCAAGATGGTTTAGTATCTATTTCCCGGAAATAAAAGACGTTTATAAAAATCCGGGAGCTGTGAGTGGTCTTATGATCTTGAAGGTAGCACCGTTACCGAAAGATATCGTAAAATTGGGAGTTGATGGAGTTAACCAGATCTGGCGGGATGCTAAGTTAAGAGCAGCTGGTCTAAAGAGGGCAAAGACCCTGGTAACGGCTGCGGAGCACAGTATAGGAAGTCAGGAAGCTTGTGATAGCGCAAGGATTGAATTGAAGATACTGCTGAATGATTATGAAATATATCATCAGCGGGAAGAAGAATTAATGGAGCTGATAGAAGAAAAACTGTCAGAAGTTCCATATATCGATAAGCTGTTGGAGATCAAAGGGATTGGAATGAAGACAGTAAGTGGATTTGTAGCAGAAGTAGGAGATATCAAACGATTTGATAATCCGAAACAGCTTCAGAAACTGGCAGGATATGCATAGTAGAGTGTAGTTCAGGAAAACACAAAGGTGAAAGTCATATCAGTTATAGAGGAAGAAAACGCCTTAGATATGTACTGTATGAAGCAGCCATATCATTGATTGCGAGGAATACAGAATTTAAGGAAATACACAGGTATTATCAAACCAGGGGAAAGAATTCATTAAAGAAAATGCAGTCAGTTATAGCGGTTGCATGTAAAGCATTAAGGATCTTTTATGCGATATTGACAAAGGGAGTAACTTATGATGGAGCAAAGATGCTGCAAGATATCAAGAGACCACAATTGAAAGTAGCATAAGAAAAGAAGATCATCGTAAAAGGATGAAGAAAGCAGACTGTAATGGGAAACGTCCATCTAAAAGATGCTGTTACAGAAAGCAAGTCAGTAATAAAAACAAAGAATGAGCGAGTAGTCGGCAGGAATAAATTCCAGAGGGCAAGACCCTGACGAGGAGCTAAGCTGACACCCGGATTATGGATAGGCAGAACGAAGGAAGTTAGGACATATAAAGAGTAGATCCTGGTAGATACGGGAGGTGCGTTGCCATAGATGGAAGGGAATATACAAGGCCATTAAAAACAGAACAAAGAAGACGTTTTGTTTTGTATACCCTAAAACAGCTATTTTCGTACTGGATACAGAGAAATATCCATAAAACATGCTCATTCATCTGAGATAAATAACTAAAAAATCCTTTATTTTAAAGGAAAAACAACTTGACTAATTAGGGAGGTATAGTCATGAGAAGTTTAAAAGAATAACCGCAGCGATAGCAATAATTTGCAGGGTTTGTAATTCTAATGATAATACGGGAAGTAAAGTTAGAAAAGCTAATAGCGCTTACTATCCAGAAGTTGAATGTGGATATATAAAATATTCAGGAGTAAAGTATTTGTATAAAGAGGGGTTAAAAAAGACAAAAGTTGCAACAACAGCAATTTCTCTAATGATATCAGCAGTACCTGGATGTGGATGGGGGCTTTCAGCAGTTTCCTTGGCATCATCCTATGGAGGATATTCAGCTTTAGAGAAGGCGGTTCATAAAGCTTATTATAAAAAGAAAGGAATAAAAGTATATTATAAAATTCATAAATCAGTAATGAGTATGAATAAAGTAAGATATGTTGTTGGTTAAGAGAAAGGAGCAAAAGGATGAAAAAAAAATTGCGATTAAAAACATTTCGTAAAAATATAATTCAATTGGTAATATTTCTAGGAATTGTTACCGTTTTAAGTAGCTCACAAAAATATATTCCGTATACAAGACAAGAAATTATAGTGCAGGATATAGTTCTGTTTTTATTGTATTTGGTTTTGAGTATTGTAATTGATATAATCAATGAGAAAAAACAAGGCTAGTTGATTTAAGAATATGAAAAATAGGAGCAATTTGATATGAAGAAAAAACGAAGCATAATTCTAATAAGTATTCTAATCATTGTATCGGCTGTCATATATTTTACAAACCACAACAAAATAATTCCTATCAACTTGGAGTCATTATCTCAATAGGGAATAAAGATAAAAGCAATATTTTATATTATAATGATCAACTTCAAAAACAGGACAAAAGAAGTTGAAGATCGGAAACATTGCGAGTCAGTATGATATTCCAAAGACAGTGAATGATAAAGTGTATATGATCCCAAAAGGAGTTCCATATGTAAATGAGCGGGAAGAAGTAATGGAGGCTTGATCATAATACACAAAAATAAAGTTATATGAAAATAGGACGGCCGGGACTTTTTGCTTTTGATGAGAAGGATGGTGATATCTATACAACAAACTGGCTAAACGGTGTATCGACTCTGACAAAATATAACGAAGAGACGGGGAAGATACAGCGATATGAGGAACCTGTTGGAATGTTTGGATATTTACATTGTGCAGGGAATTATATTTATGTAGAAAAACAGGTCGATCAGGAAGAAGGAACGATTAATTATTTAATGAAGATTGATCGCAAAACATTAAAGAAGGTAAAAGAAATAAAGGTAAATCACAGCGAAGATGAATCCGTGTTTTTCTATTCAGATGATAAAAATCTCTATTTTTCTTCAGGAAATACAGATAAAATCTTGTATCAGATGGATTTAAAAAAAGACAAGATCAGCAAGCTCAAATTAAAAGAAATAAATCCACAGCAAATTTTACCGTATAAAAATAAATTGTTTGTTACACACTGTGATCTAACCAGTGGAATGGGAAAAGCAATTTCATTGTTAAACCCACAAACAGGAGAAAGCAAAGTTTATAAATTCAAGCATAATGTAATTCAATGTCAAACAAAAGAGGGCTATTTGTATATACTAAGTAATGATAGTATCTATAAATATAAATTTGATGGAGAAAAAATGCATTTAGAAGCAAGCAGTAAAATCTCTTTCAAAGGATCTTGGAAGGATGGATATATCAGTAGCTTTTTCTGAGATAGTATGTTATCATAGATGATTGAATTTTTTGAAATGATTACGAGAATGAGGATATGAGCGTGAAAGTGAATTCACACTCATATCCTTATTTTTGTTTTACAAATAAGAATTTAAAATATATGGAATAAAATGTAAAAACATATTGTAAATAAATGTATAATAATGTAAAATAAATCCATGTAAATAAAAGAAACATAAGGAGATACATATGACAGAAAAGCTAAAAAATAAAATCAATGATGAACAATTAAAGATCAGAGCGATTAGTGATGAAAAAATAACAGTAAAACTAACAAACAATTATGCATTTCAAAAAATATTTAAAAATACTAAAATTGTAAAAGGATTTCTAATGGCATTGCTGGATTTAAAAGAATATGAAATCAAAAAAATTGAAATTACAGATCCATTTACACTGGGAGAAAATGATGAAGAAAAAGAAGGAATTCTGGACATCAAATTGATTTTAAATCAAAACAGAAAGATTAACATTGAAATGCAAAACACCTATCAAGATGATTGGACAGAGAGAAGCCTTTTTTATAATTGTCGAATGTTTACAGATGGATTAAAAAAAGGACATCCTTATGGAGAAATTCCACCATGTATTCATGTTGGTATTTTAAATTTTAATCAAATGATAAGTCCGAATTATTACCATAAATTTAGTCTGATGGATGAAAAAACCAAAGAGATATATAGTAGAAAATTTCAATTTCATATGATAGAATTGAAGAAACTAAAGTACGTAAAAGAGAAACAAAAGAAAAAACCATTATATCGATGGGCAAAGTTGATAGCTGCACAGACATGGGAAGAATTGGAACAGGAATCAAAAGGTAATAAGTATATGGAAAGGGCGCTGGAAGAGATGATAAAGATCAGTCAGGATGAGAGGGAAAGATATTTGTATCTGAGAGAAGAGATGGCAGAGAGTGACAGAGCAAGTCAGATACAAAGTGCACAGAGGATTGGACGTAAGGAAGGAGAAATATTAAAATTAATTTCATTAGTTCAAAAGAAAATTTTGAAAAATAAAACTTTGCCACAGATTGCAGAAGAATCAGAAGAAGATACGATAGTAATTGAACCTATTTATACATTAATAAAAGAGAATCCAGAGGCAGAGAAAGAAGAAATCTACAAAATGTTGAATTTGTAAGGAGTTTAACAATCATTTGTTGACACGTAAAAATAACAACACCAGTCTTGACATCCAATCATCGTTTGCATATAATAAAACCAATAGAAATAGTAGGAAATACAAAAATACCAGCGGAAGCGCAGCATAACAAGAATAGAAATGCTAAGCATCCGCTTTTTTATTCTAAATATAAGGAGAAAGAAATGTTAAATCAGTTTTCAAGAACAGAACTATTACTTGGAAAAGAAGCACTTGATAAATTAGCAGGCAGCAGAGTTGCTGTCTTTGGAATCGGTGGTGTTGGTGGATATGTATGCGAAGCCTTAGTACGAAGCGGTGTCGGTGAATTCGACCTTGTTGACGATGATAAAGTCTGCTTAACAAACCTAAACCGCCAGATCATCGCAACAAGAAAAACAATCGGAAAATACAAAGTAGAAGTGATGAGAGACCGTATTTTAGAGATCAACCCAGATGCGAAAGTCAACGTTCATAAATGTTTCTTCTTACCAGAGAATGCCGATGAATTTCCATTTGAGGAATATGACTACATCGTTGATGCCGTTGACACAGTGACAGCAAAGATCTCATTAGTTATGGCAGCAAAGGAAAAGAATGTACCGATCATCAGCAGTATGGGAGCTGGAAATAAATTAGATCCAAGCCAGTTTAAAGTGGCAGATATCTATAAGACAAAAGTATGTCCTCTTGCAAAGGTTATGCGAAGAGAGTTAAAGAAGAGAAGAGTTAAGAAATTAAAAGTTGTATATTCAGAAGAAATGCCGATCAAACCAAAAGATGATATGGCAAACAATTGCAGAACAAACTGTATCTGCCTCCAGGAGCACAGCACAAATGTACAGAGAAAAGAGCGATTCCAGGCAGTACAGCATTTGTACCATCTGTCGCAGGACTGATCATCGCAGGGGAAGTAGTGAAGGATTTATGCAAGGCGTAAAGTGTAACAAACAAGCATTTATGAATCCATACCAATCATGTGCAGCTATATATTGTCAGTATGGCATATGGAATGATGATGGAGAATGCAGGATTTGCGTGGTATTATTCGCTTCTTACAAGCCTTACCGTGTATACAGGAGCTTTTCAGTTTGTCCTGATCACATTTTTAAGCAGCGGGGCATCGATCGTTACGATTGCAGTGACGGCATTGTTGATGAACAGCAGACAGAGTTTCTACAGCCTTTCATTTTTGGAGACATTCCGTAAGATGGGAAGAAAGAAACTTTATATGATCCATACGATGACAGATGAAACATATGCGGTAAACTGCACAATCGAAGACAAAGATGAAAACAGCAGAAAAGAGATGTTTCTCGTTGCATTCTTCAGCAGATGTTACTGGATGTTTGGAGCAGTGATGGGCGGTCTGATCGGGCAGTTGATCCCATTTGAATTAACAGGAATTTGATTTTTGTATGACTGCATTATTTATCATCATTTTTATCGATCAATGGGAGAAAGCGGACAAGCATTTTCCAGCGGTTGCAGGAGTCTTGATCGCAGTGATCGCCTTGATGATCTTTGGACAGCGGGCATTTATGCTGCCAGCATTGGTGATCGTTTCAGGAGTTTTAATCTTCTGGAATAGCAAACAACAGGAAGTTTAGACAGAAAGGGGAAAATAATGAACACAAAAATGGCATTGATCGCGATTTTCGTTTCTGCCGTGATCACATTTGGACTTCGAGCCCTCCCTTTTCTTGTATTTCAGGAAGGAAAAGAGCTTCCAGATCAGATAAAAAGATTAGGAATGGTGTTGCCATCTTCGATCATGGCAGTACTGATCGTGTATTGCCTGAAAGATGTCGGGGATGACTTTATGGCAGATGGTTTATGGAAACTGATCGCAGCAGCAATCACTGCAGTCAGTTACAAATGGAAACATAATACGCTGATCAGCATTTTACTTGGAACAGTGAGTTATATGATGTTCTTACATTTTTTGGATAGAACAGATTTGAGATAGAATAAAACATAGGATGAAACAGGAGATATATTATGGCAAGAGAAATAGAGACAAAATGTATTCATTTTAGAAGAGGAAGAAAATTCGATCAACCACTATGGTGCGATCAGTTACCCAATCTATCAGTCAGCAACATACGCACATCCAGGAGTCGGACAAAGCACAGGTTATGATTACAGCCGTCTGCAGAATCCAACGAGAGAACATCTGGAGAAGACAGTTGCTTCTCTGGAAAATGGAATCGATGCATTGGCATTTTCATCAGGAATGGCAGCGATCACATTGATGATGGAATTATTCAAACCGGGCGATCATCTGATCGTGGATGCAGATTTATATGGCGGCAGCATCCGTCTATTTAATCATGTATCTGAGAAAAACGGAATCGAATTTTCCAGTGTAGACTGCCACAAGGAAAATGTTGCAGCATATATCAGAGAAAATACAAAAGCAGTTTATATCGAGACACCAACCAACCCAATGATGAACGTCACAGATATCAAAGCATTAGCTGAGATCACAAAGAAACATAACATCCTTCTGATTGTTGACAATACATTTTTATCTCCATATTTCCAGAATCCATTAGATCTCGGAGCAGATATTGTTGTACACAGCGGAACAAAATATCTTGGAGGCCACAACGATACACTGGCTGGATTCTTAGTTACAAACAGAGAAGATATCAGCGAAAGATTTCGCTTTCTGATCAAGACAACAGGAGCTGGATTAGCACCATTTGACTGTTTCCTGATCCAGAGAGGGATCAAAACCTTAGGAGTCCGCATGGACCGTGCACAGGAAAATGCGATCGAGATCGCAAAATGGTTAAAAAGAACAGGATATCGTAAAGAAAGTTGTTTATCCAGGATTCAAAGAACATCCGGGATACGAGATCATGAAAAAGCAGGCAAGAGGATTTGGAGCAATGCTTACATTTGAACTTACGAAGAAAGAATATGCGATCAATATCCTTGAAAAAGTAAGAATGATCAAATACGCAGAAAGTCTTGGTGGGGTGGAAACACTGATCACATATCCAATGACACAGACACACGCAGATGTTCCAGAACATATCCGCAAACAAAACGGGATCACAGATTGTGTGTTAAGAATGTCTGTCGGAATTGAGAATGTCAAAGATTTATTAAATGAACTGGAAGAGGTATTTGCAGAAGTACGAGGTGAATAAAGTTTTAGGGAAATATACAAAGAGGAACCAGTTGTGATCAAGTTTCACATTTGGTTCCTTTTTTCACTTTTTAGCAATCCAATCGAATAAAAGGCACAAAAATGGCTTAAATACGTGCTTTACAAGCAAGCGTGATAAATCACACAAAATGTGAAAAATCATAAAGTAATGTGCACTGTTTCTAAAGACGTACAATCTATTGAGAAAAATTTACCATCCTGTTATGATTGGCTTGTAGTTAAGAAATACCGGTATTTAAAACAAGATAAATCAAAGAATTGTATGGATAAACTTTTGAAAAGGAGTGATTTGAAAAATGATGCAGAAGATTCAAAAATTTGGAGGTGCGATGTTTACACCAGTACTTCTGTTCGCATTTGCAGGTATCTCAGTAGGAATAGGTACTCTGTTTACAACACAGGCGATCATGGGAGGTCTGGCAGCACCAACAAGCATGTGGTACAAATGCTGGAACGTATTTCTACAAGGTGGATGGACAGTATTTAACCAGTTACCATTGTTATTCGCAGTATCATTGCCAATCGGAATGGCAAAGAAACAAAATGCAAGGATGTTGCATGGAAGCATTAGTTTTATATATGACGTTCCATTATTTTGTAAACACGATCTTAACTCAGTGGGGTGGAGTATTCGGAGTTAACATGAATGCGGAAGTCGGTGGAACAAGCGGACTTGCAATGATCGCAAGTATCAAAACATTAGATATGGGTATGGTTGGAGCTTTAGCAGTATCCGGAATCGTAATTTATCTACATAACAGATTTTTTGATACAGAACTTCCTGAATGGCTTGGTTCATTCTCAGGATCAACATTCGTATTCATGATCGGATTCTTCGTAATGATCCAGTTGCAGTATTAGCATGTGCCTTCTGGCCAAAAGTTCAGTTAGGAATCACAGCATTCCAGGGATTTGTAAAGAGTGCAGGAGCTATCGG
>ENA-OQDD01000712-OQDD01000712.1-human-gut-metagenome-genome-assembly--contig:-NODE-712-length-12712-cov-2.058721_pt1 | contig 12712 bp, 9 predicted proteins | sample MGYA00242507_ERZ504598 | MGnify/ENA primary metagenome ERZ504598 (study PRJEB26092, sample SAMD00036318) | human gut metagenome | host: Homo sapiens | study: EMG produced TPA metagenomics assembly of... | reverse complement strand
TTCACTACTCCTGCCTATGACTTCAATCTCGACAATGACCTTGTGACCTGGGACTCTCCGTGATGTGGGCTCGCTTCAATGTGGGTGCCAAGAGCGAGACTGGACTGGGTGGCCTTTTCGGATTCGGTGACTTGACCGGATGCAACAATAGCATCGACCCTGCCGACTATGCTTCGGCCGATACTTATAAAACGGCTTCCGACTTGGCTTTCCGTGCATTTCAAGGGCGTGCCACACTGCCTACTGCCGATGATTTCGAGGAACTCTTCACGTTGTGCCAGAAAGAGTGGACTGAGCAGAATGGAGTGACAGGTTTCAAGTTCACCGGTCCTAATGGTAATTCCATCTTCCTGCCTGCAGCCGGTACGCGTGTGGCAAACGATGTGACAGCGCTGGGTACTGAAGGATATTACCTCACCGGTACTGTCAACTCTTCCAATACAGAATTTGCGGTAGGTTACCAGTTTGCAGCTTCTGTCAATCACCGTATCACTGCCGCAGTTTATCAAGGTATGGCTGTACGCGCTGTTTCCACAGCCAAGAACGTACCGTTCAACAAGGCTCTGCTCTATCAGAAGTGGTATCTTGACAATGGCCAGGACGGTAAGCAGCACGCGTTTGAAGGACCTTTCACGCAGTGGGGTGTTACGGACAACTGGAGTACGGTTTCCAACGGACAACCCAACATTGAACAGCAGATTCATTGGGAGATGGGTACGGATAATGGCTGGATAGGTTATACTTACGGAAAGGACTATGGTTATATGGAGCTCAAGGAGGACGGTACGGTGAATATTCATCGTATTGCCGAAGACGGTACCGTGACCGATGAAACCGGTAAGTTTACGATTGACGAGGCGAATAAAGTGATTGACATCGACATAGATGTGCTTTGTGCAATACTTGGATTGGCACGAAGAGTGGTAAGCTGAACATTCTGTCGTTGACTGCCGACGGCCTGCAGATTGCCCTGCCCGATGGCGACTATGGCTATTCGTTGAACTATTACAGCCAGGCCAAGGCCGATGCCGATGCGCAGGTTCCTGTATTGCTCAATATCGCCGATTCATCATGGGCAGGAAGTTGGGATGCACTGCTTGTAGCCATTTCACCCGAAGACTTGGCTGGACAGCACACGTTTGTTTTCGAGGGAACTTGTACCGATGCTATGGTGTTTACGCTTGACTTTGCCGGTATGGCGAAGCGCTATCCCAATTCGTTTGTACGCATTGACGACATCAAGCTGGACGGTACTTCCATCCGGTTTGATGCCAACCGCTTCTATTATGGCGACATTGAAGGAAACGGTAAGTACCGTGTTCAGTTGTTCAATGCTTATGGGGCTGGTTCTGTAGGCAATGCAGTTCCCCTCAGTCCGTTCAGCAATGTAGAAAATCAAGGTACCGAGCCTGCCATCCATTTCAAGGAGAAGCTTGAGATTGTCTGCACCGTCATTACCGACGGTACCGGTGCAGGTATTTATACGCCCAATCTGGTTACTGTCAATCCGGATTGGGGAAGTGCATGGGGATATAACGCAGGAGCTACGTTCGAGGTGAAATACGAGAACTTCCAGTACAGCCTTGTGGCTTCTCAGTTCGACATTAAGTACGAATCTGCCGACTATGCGGCAGGTTCCATCATGACCTTCGTTGAAGTGGCTGACATTTACAAGTATTTCCCCGGTTTACATGCCACACTTGACAACCTCTATCTGGATGGCAAGGAAGTGACATTTGATGCATCCAAAGTGCTCGATGCCAATGAATCCCCGAAGTATCGTCTGGAACTTTGGAATTGCTATGGGGCAACAAAGGATAAAGGGTGCGCTTTCGGTACTCCTGATGGTGATGTTATCAAGGAACTTGGTTTCAGCAGTTCTATGGAAGTGAAGTTCACGTTCCACACTCTTTTCTCTGTTCCTGAATGGTAAGAGGGATAGACGGAAATATACTGGTTAGATAGGAAATCCGGGATGCAGGCCATCCCGGATTTTTTGTTTTGCCCTCACCGGTGTGCATCGTTCTGATATAGATTGAAGAACCATAGAGAGAATAAAATAAAGGAGGTGGTCCGTAAGGCGGCGCTTTGATAGCTCTTTGCCTTGTACTTTGTTCGGACGGGATGGGTACTTATTGCGATAAACATAGTGATTTTATGGTATCTCCACTAAAGTGGTCCGCCTTGTTCATAGTAGTGAACAAATCAGCCCACTTAGGTGAACAAACTTGTTCACCTAAGTGGGCCGTTCATGAATCTTTGTACTGAACCGGACAGACAAAAGGGCGGAAGCGGAGAAAAGCAGGGGCTTTCTCTAAGATTGGCTGCTATTTTCCTTCGTAATCAAAGTATTCAAAGTCTGCATATGCTTTTGAGGTTTGAGAACCGGAGACGGCATACAATCCCAGCATGATTCCCGTAAAGCCACCGGCAGTTTCTGTACTGATATAGCGCGTATTCATTCGGCCCAGTTCTTTGAAGTCCTTTCCGTTTGTGGCATACTCGAACGAATAGATTTCGTTGCTGCCTTTTACACGGAGTTGTACTTTCCCCTGGGGCAGAATAACTTCCTTTTCCGTATGGGTCAATTCATTCAATTGGTAGCGCAATACTACAGCTTGTTTCCCGTCTGCCAATTGCTTGACTAATAAATCGTAATGGGACGATTCGAACATGTAGACCGTCAGGCCGGCTTCGTCGCCACTGGCGGCTTTTTTCAGTTGCATGGAAGTGGTGGCTGTGAAGTCGATATGTTCTTGCCGGCGGCCGGCAAAAGTAGGACTGCCTTTCCCGTTGTTCAGGTTTACGGGGGTTGCTTTCAGACGGAGGTTACCGGAAGCAAAAGTATAGTTTTCCGGATGATAGTTTCTGATATGAACCCATTTCGGGACCTAATTTGCCGTTTTTGAATCGGTGCGGTTGGCAGGCTTGGGGCAAGAGATGTTGCGGTAGTTGGTACATCCATTTGCAGGGCTATTGTACCATCTCCGTTTACTACCGGCCAGGCATTCTTGTCCCAGCGCACGGGAGCAAGGTACGTTTCGCGTCCCAGCAGGTGATGGCTGCCGCTTTGCGGACGGAAAGCGAGACACACCATCCACCACGAACCGTCAGGAGCTTGTATCAGGTCGGCATGGCCGGTTCCTTGTATCGGGCTGTTCTGTGCATTCTTGTTGATGTGGGTCAGGATGGGATTGGCGGGGTTCTCTTCGTACGGGCCGTCTATATCGCGGCTACGGGCTATTGTCACTTTGTGCCCGTATTCCGTGCCGCCTTCGGAAATCAGCAGGTAATACCAGCCGTCTTTCTTGTAAATGTGCGGCCCTTCAGGGTGCCGTCCGCCCGTACCGTTCCAGATGCGTTTGGACTCGTTGAGTTGTTCGCCGGTTTTGGGGTTGATTTCGCACAGATAGATACCTACGCCCGGATTGCTGACAAGGTAACACTTGCCGTCTTCAAAATAGAGGGACGGGTCTATGCCGCCTTGCTTGAGCCATACGGGTTCCGACCATTCGCCACGCGGGTCGGTAGTGTGTACAAGGAAGTTGCCTTTGTCGGACACGTTGGTGGTAATCATGTAGAATGTACCGTCGTTGTAGCGGATGGTGGTGCATAGATTCCTCCCCACGGGCCGGCGTCGTGAAGCGGCAGTTGTGAGGGGCGCGTCAGGCAGTGTCCGATTTGTTCCCAGTTGATGAGTCTTTGCTGTGGAACAACGGTACGCCCGGAAAATATTGGAAACTACTGTTGACCAGATAAAAGTCATCTCCTGCGCGGCAGACACTCGGGTCGGGATGGAAACCGGGAATAACGGGATTTTGATAACCTTGCCGGTTTTGTGAAAAGCAGGACAGCTGAGCGCCAGTCCTAAAAATAACATCATCTTTTTCTCATAAGTACATTGTATTTTAAATAGTTTATCAGATATACGAATCAGTAGTTGAAGGAAGTATTTATACGCAAAAATAAAGTATTCCTTCGGTTCAAACAAGCCGGATGTGTCCGATGTCATTCAATGATTACTTTTGAACCCTATTCGGAAACAAATGATACCGTTGCAGATAACATGACATCGGTGTGTTTTCCGCCTTTTCCGTTACTTTTGCTTTCACTGATTTAACCATTATTTTTAATACGTAAAGACATGATGAAGAATATCATTGAAAAATTCCAAATTTGCCTGGTGCTGTCGGCACTGCTTTTCTCTTCTTTCGTTGCCGCATGTTCCGGCAATGATGATACTGTGACTCCAGAAATAACGATTCCCGCGAACATTCTGACGGATGGAATGACTTTCTCCAAGACCGGAGGAACAAGTACGCTGAACATCAAGTCGAACGTTGCATTGGAAGTTACCAGCAGTGCACCGGAGTGGTGTAAGGTTACTGCCGAAAGTTCTGCTTCGAGTAGTATTTTGAAGTATACCGTTATGGCAGAAGCCAATACGGACACGAGTGACCGTGAAGCCAAGGTAACGGTGAAAGCCGGAGGCAGCGAAGTAGGGAGCTTCACAGTGAAACAAACGGCTGCGGACGGATTAATCATATCCAACTCTACCTCTTTCGACCTGCCAGCTGCGGGAGGAGATGTTTCTGTGGTGGTGGAAACCAATGGTGACGTACAAGCCGTTTCTGATGTTTCTTGGATAAAGGCGGTCAATACCCGTGCCATGGAAGACAAGATTTTCAAGTTTACCGTCTCTTCCAATCCTCTGGGAGCGCGCGAAGGCCATATCACTTTTACTTTGGGTAGCCTGACGGAGACTGTGACCGTAAAACAGGCTGCGGGCGAGGTCGGCAATATGGGAAGCGACGCCAGGACACTTGCCGCCAAGATGTATGCAGGTATCAATATCGGCAACACGCTGGAAGCTTGTGATAACAAGAACAAGATAGCAGAGCGAAACGTTATGGGGAAATCCTAAGTGAGCGAGGCATATATCAAAGGGCTGAAGGCATTGGGATTTAATGCGGTGCGCATCCCTTGCGCGTGGGATTACTACATTGTGAATCCATCGACCTATGAGATAGATGCTGCATGGCTCGACCGTGTGAGCGAAGTGGTGGGCTACTGTGTAGCCAATGATATGTATGCCATTGTCAATATCCATTGGGATGGCGGTTGGCTTGAAGAGAGTATCACTCATGGTTACAGCAGCGAAGTAGATGCCAAGCAGAAAGCTATCTGGACACAGATTGCCAATAAACTGAATGCTTATGACGAACACCTGCTCTTTGCCGGATGTAACGAACCCGGACAGCAAGACCAGGGGAACGTTGGAACATCGGCCATAGATGTCATCTTGAAATACGAACAGACCTTCATTGATGCCGTGCGTGCCACCGGAGGGAATAATGCGAGCCGTTGCCTGATTGTGCAAGGTCCTTATACCAATATCGACAAAACGGTGAACGACTACACGATGCCCAAGGATGAGGTACCCGACCGTCTGATGGTGGAAGTTCACTTCTATGATCCCTATCAGTTCACCATGATGAACCATGACGAAACCTGGAGCAATGTATTCCTTTATTGGGGTAAGGACAATCATGTATCCGGTTCCATTCATAACGCCACCGGTTACGAAGAAGATTATGTGAAGCAGCAATTCCAGAAGATGAAGACAGCCTATGCAGATAAGGGAATTCCTGTGATTGTAGCGAGTACAGCGCCATGAAGCGGACAAAAGAAGACAAGATAGAGGGTACTTCCGAACTTGCCTATCCCGACATTGACCGGGAGATGCACAACAAGAGCCGCGCCTATTGGAATGAGGTAGTCACCCGAGAGGCCAAAAAACACGGTTGTGTCCCCTTCTATTGGGAAACCGGCGGTGACATGAACCGTGGTACGGGTACGCCGAAGGAGGCTTATGCCATTGAGGGCATCATGAAGGGAGCCGCAGCCGGTCAATACCCTTATTGATTGAGTGGTGGATAGAATAAAAGACAGTTTTTAAAAGTATCATACAAATAGGTTTTATAGGTTACAAGGATTGTTGATATAGTTTTTTGATTGGTTACGGAGAAGTATGTCCGCGAGGGATATGCTTCTCCTTCTTTAAAATCCTTGCCTTTTCTTGCTTTTCTGTTCGTTTTTCACTTCATTTGCAATAAAAATAACTTCCCTTAGCTCTGATAGTATGAAAAGACTGCAACTACTGCTCTTGTGGGTTTGGATGGTATGTTTCTCTGCTGCTTCACACGACTACATGTTTAAACATTTGGAAGTGAAAGACGGACTTTCCAATAATCAGGTTAATGCTATTTATAAAGATTCAAACGGATTCATGTGGTTTGGTACAGCTTCGGGGCTGAACCGCTATGATGGTTACAATATAAAGATTTATCGCAGCCAGAAAGATGATGAGAAATCTCTTCCCGATAGTTATGTCGAGGATATACAAGAAGATACGTCCGGTAATTTGTGGATACGTACGGGAGGCGGGTATGCCATTTACAACTCGGCTTCCGATGTTTTTGACCGTAATGTGGAAGCCTGGATGTGGAACATCGGTCTGACCGGAAATCCTTCGCTTATCTATATTGATAAGGAAAAGACTTTCTGGATCTATATTAATGGTAAAGGTGTTTACAGCTATAGAGAGGAACAGAAAAATGCCGTAGCAGTAAAGGGGGCGGATGAACTGCTTGCGAAAGCCGAAGTGTCCGACATGAAAGAATGCGGCGAAGGAATCCTGCTGGTTCTGAGTAACGGTATCTTGGCTTGTATAGATGAGGAAAAGCAAAATATCAAGTGGACCAATCCGGACATTGCCGAAGATTGCAGGGAAGTAAAGAATGCTACCTTTGATTTGTTTGTCGACCATAGTGGGCGGGCGTGGATATTCAGTGTGGAGGGGATGTGGATTTATAGCCTTTCTCAGAAGGTTTGGGAACAGCGTTCTCCCCGAACGGACACCTACAATACCGTACGTGCAGTGGCACAGGATAAATACGGATGTATATGGGTAGGCAGGGATCAGGATGGCGTTGAATTGATAGAACCGGCGGGACGGAAAATCCGTCTGGCGAATGAACCTAATAACGGGCGTACTCTGTCCAACAATACAATAACGGCTCTTTATGAAGATGAGGCCGGTACGATGTGGGTGGGAACCTACAAGAAAGGCATCTCTTTCTATAATGAAAGCATTTTCAAGTTCGGTATTGCCGATGTAGGCGACATCAATTGCGTGGAGGACGGAGGCGGTGACATCGTATGGCTGGGAACAACGACCGCGGGCTGGTGCGCTGGAATAGCGTGACAGATGAACGTATGGTTTTTTCGCATACGGCAGATCCCCACTCTATCTCGAGTGATGTCATAGTCTGCCTTCTTCGGGACAGTAGCGGCAGAGTGTGGGCAGGTACTTTCTGGGGCGGACTGAATTGCTATGATGGGAACCGCTTTATCCATTACCGGTCCCGTAAGGGAGACAGTAACTCACTGGTCTACGACAATGTATGGGCATTGGCAGAAGATGCGGACAAAAATATCTGGATCGGTACGTTGGGGGGAGGATTGCAATGCCTGAATCCTCAGACGGGGATATTTACCACCTATTCTACAGGTAATTCAAACCTTGTGTCGGACTATATCTCATCCCTCTGCATCAGCTGTGACAATAATCTGGTTATCGGTACTTCGGCAGGGATGGCTTTCATGGACCTGAGGACCGGCGAGATTACAAATTTTGCAGGTACAAAATCGGGTAAGACCAGACTTTCCAACCAAAATATCAATCAAGTTTACGAAGATAGTCGCGGTTTGCTATGGATAGCCACGCGTGAAGGCTTGAATGTATATGACAGCAAACGGGATGAATTGTACGAAGTGCCTATCAAGCCCGGTTTCTCCAAACTATTGATATTAGGTATTACGGAAGATGAAAACAAAAGTATATGGATCAGCACCGGAGGAGAACTGATAAACGTGGTGTTGTCCGTTGACAGCAAGACGGAGCAGCCCGTGTTCCGTTGCTATACCTATAATGACAAGGACGGGTTGCAGAGTTGTGACTTCAACCAGCGTTCCCTCAAACGACTGCATACGGGCGAGATTGTAGTGGGAGGACTGTATGGGCTGAATCGCTTCCAGCCGGGCAACATAAAGTATAACCGTACGTTGCCCAAGGTTATGTTTACCGGTTTCCAGTTGTTCAATGAAGACGTGAAGGTGGGCAAGGAGTATGCAGGACGTGTCATCTTGAAGGAAGCTTTGAATGAAACAGAAGAAGTTGTCTTGGATTATAAGCAGAATGTGTTCACGGTGCTGTTTGCGTCGGACAATTTCGTGCTGCCCGAAAAGACACAGTATTTCTATAAATTGGAAGGATTTAATGAGAACTGGCTGACGAGTATGTCCGATATGCATCGCGTTACCTATACCAATCTGGCTCCGGGGACTTACATCTTAAAAGTGAAGGCTACAAACAGTGACGGATATGCGGGCACTGAAGAGGCTTCGCTCAAGATTGTCATTCTTCCGCCTTTCTGGATGACTCCGTGGGCATATATCGTTTATGCTCTTCTGATAGTAGGAGTTGTTTCCTTTTCACTTTATGCCGTACAACGGAGGGAACGTAATAAGTTCAGAATCCGCCAGATAGAGGAAGATGCGAAGAAGAGGGAGGAGTTGAGCCAGATGAAATTCCGCTTTTTTACGAATGTCAGCCATGAGTTGCGTACGCCGCTTACGCTGATTATATCGCCGATGGAAAGTATGATGAAGGAGATTACGGACGAAAAACTGCATGGCAAGCTGCAACTGATGTACCGCAATGCGCAGCGTTTGTTGAATTTGGTCAACCAGTTGCTCGATTTCCGTAAGAATGAGATGGCAGGATTGCATCTCACTTTGTCCGAGGGGGATATTGTGGCGTATGTGCGTAGCATCTGTGCTTCTTTCCTGATGCTTTCTGAAAAGAAACATGTACATCTGACATTTTTTCGGCCATGGAATTCGCTGAATATGTCATTCGACGAGGATAAAATTGGTAAAGTTGTGATGAATCTTCTATCCAATGCCTTCAAATTTACCCCGGACGGGGGACGTGTGGATGTGGCATTGGAAATGTCGAAAGAGATGTCCGGAAGATTGCTGATAAAGGTATCGGATACCGGTGTTGGCATTAGGGATGAAGACAAGGAGCGAATTTTTGAACGTTTCTATCAGGTGGAGCAGGAAGAACCGGAACACCAGTCAACGGGTAGCGGTATTGGCTTGAGCCTGGTACGCGACTTTGTGACGCTGCATGAGGGCACGGTGCGCGTTGTTGACAATGTGGGGTCCGGTAGTGTGTTCCTGATTGAGCTTCCGGTTAAACATGTGCATGTAAGTCCTTCCAAGCCTGCACCGCTTGCAGAAGAGGTGGAAGAGCATGAGGAACTTTTGCCGGATATGGAAGAGGAACCGCTTCCGGATGATTTGCCGGACGATATGGAGGAGGATAATGAAGATGAAAAAGAGAAGCCGTTGGCCCTGATTGTGGATGATAATGAAGATTTGGTTGCCTTCATGAAAGATAGTCTGAGCTTGTATTTCCGTATACAGTCAGCTTCTAATGGCCGGGAAGCTTGGCAGAAAATACCGGAACTGATGCCGGATGTTATTGTCAGCGACGTAATGATGCCCGAGATGGATGGAAATGAACTGTGTCGCTGGGTGAAGACCGATAAACGCACGAGTGACATTCCGATGATATTGCTCACTGCACGGCAGGCTGTGGAAGATAAAGTGGAGGGGTTGACCATCGGTGCAGATGATTATGTGACGAAACCTTTCAATGTGGAAATCCTGATTCTGCGTATGCGCAAGCTGATTGACCTGAGCAAGAAGCGCAAGGACAAGTCGCTCATCGACCCCGAACCGAGCGAGATAGCCATTACTTCGCTGGACGAAAAGTTGGTGGAAAATGCCATCAAATATGTGGAGGCGAACATCGGTCGGTGTGACTTGTCCGTAGAAGAGTTGAGCCGGGGATTGGGTATGAGCCGGGTACATCTTTACAAGAAACTCTTGCAGATAACCGGTAAGACACCCATTGAATTTATCCGTGTCATCCGTCTGAAAAGAGCGGCGCAGATGCTGCGCGAGAGTCAGCAGAATGTATCGGAGATAGCGTATCAGTTGGGCTTTAACAACCCCAAGTATTTTCAGCAAATATTTCAAGGATGAATTCGGTGTTTTGCCCTCTGTTTATCAGGAAAGAGAGGGCAAATAACAAAATGATACCCTTTATGGAAACATATTGTTTTTTAGGGGAATCAAAAGCGCCTTTTGTTTCAACATCAGGGGGGCTCGTTTTTGGAGGAAATTTTCTATTTTTACATCAGAGAAAATTCACTTTAAAAACAGTAATATGAAATTGAAAAACACTTCAGTTTATTTGCTTGCCGGATGGATGCTCGCCGCATGTTCCGGAGGCGGATTCCAAAAGACCGAGAACGGTGTTGTTGTGGAAGTCAAGCAGCAGCAACCGACGGATGTGCGTAAAGTAAGATTAGAAGTAATGGGCGAGAAGCTCATTCATGTATCGGCTACTCCTGAGAAGGAATTCTCAAAGGAGCAGAGTCTCATTGTGATCCCTCAACAGAATAAGACCGACTTTAAGGTCGAAGAGCAGGGCGATGAAGTGACTGTCAAGACATCGGAATTATGTGCCATTGTGTCCAAGACAACGGGTGAGGTACGCTTCACGGATGCCGACGGCAAGCAGATTCTGGCTGAAGACTCTGACGGGCGGACCTTTACTCCGGTGGAAGTGGAAGGTACGAAAGGATATACAGTACGTCAGGTATTCCAGTCGGCAGGCAATGATGAGGCTTTCTATGGCTTGGGCCAGCACCAGGCGGATGAGTTCAACTATAAAGGTAAGAATGAGGAACTGTTCCAGTACAATACAAAGGTGTCTGTACCCTTCATCGTGTCTAATAAAAACTACGGTGTGCTTTGGGACAGCTATTCGCTCTGCCGTTTCGGTGACCCGCGTGACTACTCACAACTGGGTGATGTCTTCAAACTTTATGATAAAGAGGGCAAGGAAGGTGCTTTGACCGGTACATATATTCCGGGCAAGAAAGATGTGGAAACCCTTGTACGTCGTGAGGATTCTCTTTATTTTGAACATCTGGACCGTGCCGCACATCTGAGTAAGGTGATTAATTTGCCTGCGGGTTTCCCGTTCGGAGGGTCTGATGTAGTTTATGAGGGAGAAATAGAACCGGCAGAAAGCGGCTTATTCCGTTTCATCCTTTACTATGCAGGCTACATGAAAGTATATATTGATAATGAGTTGGTGGTTCCCGAACGTTTGGCGTACGGCTTGGAATCCTAACAGTTATAAGTTTGCTGTCAATCTGGAAGCGGGCAAGCGCGTTCCGTTGAAGATAGAGTGGAAGCCTGATGCCGGTGTTTCTTACTGCGGTCTGCGGGTATTGAGTCCGGTGGCTGATGAAGAACAGAACAAACTCTCCTGGTGGGGTGAAATGCAGAATGAAATAGACTACTATTTCGTTTATGGTGATGATATGGACGATGTGATTAGCGGCTACCGTACATTGACAGGTAAATCCCAGATTATGCCGAAATGGGCGATGGGTTACTGGCAGAGCGTGAGAAGTACAATACGCGTGAGGAGGTTCTCTCCACCTTGAAGGAATTCCGTGAACGTCAGATTCCTATCGACAATATCGTAATCGACTGGCTGCACTGGAAGCAGGATTCTTGGGGAAGCCATGAGTTCGACCCCGAACGTTTCCCCGACCCGAAAGGAATGGTCGACTCCATTCACGCCATGAACGGATGTCTGATGATTTCCGTATGGCCCAAGTTCTATGCTACGACCGAACACTTCAAGGAATTTGACGAAAAAGGCTGGATGTATCAGCAGGCTATCAAAGACAGCATCAAAGACTGGGTAGGCCCCGGCTATCTGGGCTCTTTCTATGACGCATACGATGCCGATGCACGCAAGCTCTTCTGGAAGCAGATGCAAGACCACTACTATCCTCTGGGTGTTGACGCTTGGTGGATGGATGCCAGCGAACCGAACATACGCGACTGTACGGATTTGCAATACCGCAAGGACCTTTGCGGCCCGACGGCACTTGGCCCCTCTGCCAAGTTCTTCAATGCATACGCACTGATGAATGCCGAAGCTATCTATGACGGACAGCGCGGCGTGGAACCGGACAAGCGCGTCTTCTTGTTGACACGTTCCGGCTTTGCAGGGTTGCAACGCTATTCTACTGCCACCTGGAGTGGTGACATCGCTACCCGTTGGAAGATATGAAAGCGCAAATCTCTGCCGGCTTGAACTTTGCTGTCAGCGGTATCCCTTATTGGACCATGGACATCGGCGGATTCTGTGTAGAGAACCGTTATGTGGCTGGTCAGATGGAATTCAACAAGACTGGACGTGAAAATGCTGATTACAAGGAATGGAGAGAGTTGAATACCCGTTGGTATCAGTTCGGTGCTTTCTGCCCGTTGTTCCGTGCACACGGCCAGTATCCGTACCGTGAGGTTTGGAATATCGCTCCGGCAGGACATCCGTGCTACAACTCCATCGTTTATTATACGAAGCTGCGTTACAACATGATGCCGTATATCTATTCTTTGGCAGGTATGACTTATTTCAATGATTATACCATCATGCGTCCGCTCGTAATGGACTTCACAGCTGATGCAAACGTCAACAATATAGGTG
>ENA-OQDD01000709-OQDD01000709.1-human-gut-metagenome-genome-assembly--contig:-NODE-709-length-12723-cov-5.290330_pt1 | contig 12723 bp, 13 predicted proteins | sample MGYA00242507_ERZ504598 | MGnify/ENA primary metagenome ERZ504598 (study PRJEB26092, sample SAMD00036318) | human gut metagenome | host: Homo sapiens | study: EMG produced TPA metagenomics assembly of... | reverse complement strand
GCTGGCATCACCGAACTGAACTATAAGATTCTGCATCAGCTGATTGACAAGATTCTGGTATCCAAAGCGGAAAAGGTCGATGGCGAATACGTCCAGAAAATCCAGATTTTCTACCGCTTTATCGGCCATTGGATGCCATCGAGTAACAAAGTCAGAAAAGTCACCTCCGAGAACTATCCTACAGATGCCGGACGCGAGGGCGAGCTGATCTTCCGCAGCGTCTATGAGCTGGCAGGCTGCCAAAAGCCGATGAAAAGGCTCTGGATTTCTTCGATGGAGGACTCCGCCATAAGGGAGGGCTTTGCAAACCTGCGCCCAGGGTAGATTATGATGGACTTCGGGATGCTGCTCTCTGCCGTGCCAAGGCCGACTGGCTGGTGGGGATCAATGCCACAAGGCTTTTTTCCGTGCTGTATCACCGCACCCTCAACATCGGGCGCGTGATGTCCCCAACGCTGGCGCTTATTGTCCAGCGAGAAGCTGAGATCGACACCTTTAAGCAGGTTCCCTTTTATACCGTGGTGCTGGAGCTGCCCGGTCTTACCGTATCCGGGGAGCGCATGAGTGACCGAGCAAGCGCAGAGCAGCTGAAAGAAGCCTGCCAGGGTGCAGCTGTCACAATCAAAAAGGTGGAGCGCAAGGAAAAGTCCGAAAAGCCGCCTGCTCTCTATGACCTAACTACCCTGCAAAGAGATGCCAACCGTCTGCTTGGATTTACGGCCCAGCAGACCCTGGACTATCTGCAAAGCCTGTATGAAAAGAAGCTCTGCACCTATCCCCGTACTGACAGCCGCTATCTGACCGGTGATATGGCAGACAGCCTGCCGGTGTTGGTGAATCTGGTTGCCAATGCTATGCCGCTTCGCAAAGGGATCGCCATTACCTGCGATCCGCAGACAGTCATCAACGATAAGAAAGTAACCGACCACCACGCAGTAATCCCTACCAGAAATCTCAAGGATGCAGATCTTTCTGCCCTTCCTGCGGGAGAAAAAGCGGTGCTGAAGCTGGTGGCCCTGCGTCTGCTGTGTGCCGTGGCCCAGCCCCATATCTATTCGGAAACCGTTGTGATTGCAGCGTGTGCCGGTGGGGAATTTACCGCCAAAGGAAAAACGGTGAAGCACCCCGGATGGAAAGCACTGGAGGACGCTTACCGTGCCAAAACGAAGGATGCAGAGCCGAAAAAAGAGGGTGCAGAGAAAGCCCTGCCGGAGCTGACTGAAGGACAGACCCTTTCGGTTTCTGCGGCAATCGTCAAAGAAGGCAAAAGCAGTCCGCCCCAGCACTTTACGGAGGACACCCTGTTGTCCGCGATGGAGACTGCCGGAAAAGAGGATATGCCGGAGGATGCCGAGCGAAAAGGTCTGGGGACACCGGCCACCCGTGCCGGTATTTTGGAAAAGCTGGTATCTGCCGGTTTTCTGGAACGAAAAAAGAGCAGGAAAACGGTGCAGCTTCTCCCTTCCCACGATGCAGTTTCCCTGATCACCGTTCTGCCGGAACAACTGCAATCGCCGCTTCTGACTGCCGAGTGGGAGTACCGACTGGGAGAGATCGAGCGCGGGCAGCTTGCCCCGGAGGAGTTTTTGGACGGGATCAGCACCATGCTGAAAGATCTGGTAGGAACTTATCAGGTCATCAAGGGAACTGAGTACCTGTTCACTCCGCCCCGTGAGGTGGTGGGCAAATGCCCTCGCTGCGGCGGTGAAGTTGCAGAACTGCAAAAAGGCTTCTTCTGTCAGAATGATTCTTGCAAATTTGCAATCTGGAAAAACAACAAATGGTGGGCTGCCAAGAAAAAACAGCCGACCAAGGCTGTGGTGTCTGCGCTGCTGAACGATGGCCGTGTCCGTGTGACGGGGCTATATTCGGAGAAAACCGGCAAGACCTACGATGCCACTGTGGTTTTGGAGGACGATGGACAGTATGCTAACTTCAAGCTGGAATTTGACCAGCGGAAAGGAGGCAGCCGATGAAGCTCTCTTTAGTGGAACGGGAAACCATTCTCCTCTATAACCAGGCAGAACCAATGGCTGAGGTCTATACCCACGATCCCCGTCTGATGGAGAAGCTGGAACTGCTGGCAAAAAAGCACCCCGACCAGATCACCCGAAAGGACGCCCATAACTTTATCGTCCCCAAGCGGTGTGTATCAGTCCGGGAGCCATATAGCGCAGAACGCCGCAAAGCCGCCAGTGAGCGTGCGAAAGCTGCCGGATACCAGCCTCCTATGCGAAAGTCCGGCAGTTAAAGGCACATGACAGAGAATGTATTTGAAGCAGTCAAGCAGTCGGTCAGCACCAGAGATGCGGCAGCGTTTTATGGGATCGAGGTCAAACGAAATGGCATGGCCTGCTGTCCCTTTCACGATGATAAGAACCCAAGCATGAAGGTAGACCAGCGGTTCCACTGCTTTGGCTGCGGTGAAGATGGGGATGTGATCGACTTTACCGCAAAGCTCTTTGACCTCTCCCCAAAAGAAGCGGCAGAGAAATTGGCACAGGACTTTGGCCTGATCTATGACAGTCAGGCCCCTCCCCGTAGGAGATATGTCCGGCAGAAAACAGAGGCACAAAAGTTTCGGGAGGACCGGCAGCGGTGTTATCGCGTACTGTCCGATTACTACTATCTGCTGAAAGAATGGGAGGCCGACAATTCTCCCCGGACACCGGAGGAAGAACCGCACCCCCGTTTTGTGGAAGCAATCCAGAAGAAAACCTATGTAGAGTACCTGTTGGACCTTTTTCTTTATGAAAGTGAAGAAGGACAAGAGGCATGGATTGCAGAACACACAGCAGAAATCACACACTTGGAAAGGAGATTGAAAATCATGGCTGAGAACAAACCCACCAACGAGAGCGGCTAAGGGAAATCACAGATGGCATCGAGCAGGGGATCAAGGAACTGTTTGAGAGTGAAAAGTATATGCGCTATCTGTCCGTCATGTCCCGCTTCCACCGCTATTCGGTAAACAACACCATGCTCATCTATATGCAGAAGCCGGACGCTACATTGGTAGCCGGATACAATAAGTGGAAAGACCAGTTTGAGCGTCATGTAAAAAAGGGCGAGCATGGCATTACCATCATCGCCCCCACACCGTATAAGAAGAAAATCGAGGAGCAGAAGCTGGACCCGGATACCAAGGCTCCGATTCTGGATAAAGACGGAAAGATCGTCACAGAGGAAAAAGAAATCGAGATCCCTATGTTCCGTCCGGTCAAGGTCTTTGATGTGAGCCAGACCGACGGGAAACCTTTGCCGGAGCTTGCTTCCTCCCTTTCCGGCAATGTGCCAAATTATGAGGTATTCATGGAGGCTCTGCGCCGCAGTGCGCCGGTGCCGATCACTTTTGAAGCAATGGCCGCCGATACGGACGGCTATTTTTCTGCCGATCATCAGAAAATCGCCATTCGTCAGGGCATGAGTGAGGTGCAGACGGTTTCGGCCACGGTTCATGAGATTGCCCACAGCAAGCTCCACAATCAGAAAAAGATTCAGATTGCCAATGACGAGCAATATCAGGAGATCGAGCTGTTTGATAAACCCGGTCTGTTCTCCAATGGGCGGATTGTCCGTGATAATCTGCCGGAGGGCGTTTATTGCTATGACCTGCGCGGTTCTGACTACGACCCCGGAGAGCCGGTCTGTGTAGAAGAACAAGTGGTTGTAAACCATGCAGGTTCCGTTCTGCTGACAGAGCCGCTGGAGCTGGCGGAAAATGGACGCCTGATGCTGACCGAGGAAGAAGGACTGAATTTTGTTGGCGGCTTTTCTACTCTCGCCCAGTTTTTGCAGGAACAGAAGAAAGACCGTCACACGGAAGAAGTAGAGGCTGAAAGCATCTCCTATGCAGTCTGCAAATATTTTGGCATTGAAACCGGAGAAAACAGCTTCGGCTATATTGCCAGCTGGAGTCAGGGCAAGGAACTGAAAGAGCTGAGAGCCAGTTTGGAGACCATCAATAAGACCTCCGGCACTTTGATCTCTGACATTGAGCGCCACTATAAGGAAATCTGCAAAGAGCGTGGAATTGACCCCAATGCAAAAAAAGAGCCGGAAATGGCGGTTCTTGATGCGGAGGCAAACCAGCAGGAGGCTTTGTTTCTAATTGACGATGCCACCTATCTTCATATTCAGCCCTGTGACAGCGGCTGGGACTACACCCTTTACGATGCCGCGTCCATGAAAGAGCTGGATGGCGGTCAGCTGGATATGCCGGAGCTTTCCCGCATGAAGGCAGTTCTCCAGATTTGTGATGACAACGATCTGGACAGCACTTCACTTAGACACGCTCCCCTGTCTATGATCGAGACCTTGCAGGAAGCTGCCTATCAGCAGATGCAGGCAGAGGTCGGTCAGATGGCCGCTTCTTCCCAGCTGCCGGAGGCACAGGAGCAGGCGCTGGATGAATACCCAACGCCCGATGAGCAGGTCTCCACACCGGATATGCAGAAATACGGTTACTCTTATGACGGGATGCTCCCTGTTACAAGAGAACGGGCGCTGGAACTGGATGCTGCCGGTTTGACCGTCTATGTGCTGCATGAGGACAATACGGAGAGCATGGTGTTTGACCCGCAGGAAATCATGGAGCATGGCGGTCTTTTCGGTGTGGACCGCGAGGAATGGGAGAAAAGCCCTCAGTTCCACGAAAAGGTCATGGAGCGTCAGGAACATCAGCAGGAACGAGAACAGGCATTTCTCTCCCAGAACAGAAACTGCTTTGCCATCTACCAGGTGAGCCGTAACGATCCGCAAAATGTGCGCTTTATGAATCTGGACTGGTTAGAGTCCCATGATGTTTCCGTAGACCGCAGCAATTATGACCTCATTTACACCGCTCCGCTGAGTGAGTCTGGCACTGTGCCGGAGCAGCTGGAAAAACTCTATCAGCAATTCAATCTGGAAAAACCCGTAGACTTTCACAGTCCCTCCATGAGCGTCAGCGACATCGTTGCGATCAAACAGGACGGTAAGGTATCCTGTCATTACTGCGACAGCGTTGGTTTTACCCAGATCCCCGGATTCCTGCCGGAAAATCCGCTGAAAAATGCGGAAATGGCCCTGGAGGACGATTATGGCATGATCGACGGTATCATCAACAATGGCGCAAAAGAGCCTACGGTGCAGAGCTGGAACAGCAGGCCCGAAGCGGTCAGCCCATTTCCCTGATGGAGTTGGCAGCCGCCACCCATCGGGAGGAACGGGAAAAGAAAAAGTCCGTCATGGAGCAGCTGAAAGGCCAGCCCAAGACAGAACACAAAAAGACAGCACCCAAAAAGAGTGCGGAAAGGGAGATTTGATATGGGAAACTTTACTTTTGAGGAAATGAACCTGATGTGCATTTACAATACCGGCAGCCGCACTGGGCTGATTGACAGTCTGCGTGAGATGCGCGGCGAGCTTTCGCCGGAGGAAACGGAACTGAGGGAATTGACCGACAGCGCTCTTACGAAGCTCTGTGCGATGACTGATGAGAAGTTTGCCGAACTGGAGCTGTACCCGGATTTTGACCAGTAAATTTATCGTGTAAAAATATAGTGAGAGAAATTGTCTGACGGATAAGCGATTTCTCTCACTTTCATCACAATATCCCACTATACTTAGAGAGATGGATGAAGTATAATCTAAGCAACAAACGATAATTTTGTGGAGGCACATCAATGGAAACGATTTACGAAAAGTATATGGCACTTCCCATAGATAAGGGACTTTTATGTTTAGAATATGGAGATATTGCAGACCCGTATTTTTGCTATCCCGTCAACGCAAAGCCAATCGGATTTGAAGGATGTATTCTGTATTGCTTTTTGCCGGAATATGGAGAAATGGTATTTGCCTGCAATCCAGAAAGTTGTGTAGACCAAAATGTATATCCATTAGCGGCAAATTTTGAAGATTTTATCCGTTTAATCTTGGCTTGTGGTACTGCTAACCCATTGGAGCAAATCGTTTGGATGGATAAAAATAAATTTGAAGAACACATGGCAAACGAAGAAAAAATACTGACCGATGAGCAGAGGACAGCGGCACAACAGCTACAGCGGGCATTAAGTTTGTTACCAATAGAAAATCCGTTTGAATATGTCAAATCCATTCAAAAAGATTTTGATGGTAGTAAAATACAATACAGTGATGAATACTATGAAGTTACCGGCATAGAGAACCCTAAAGGAACTAACACCCAAGATAAGCATTTAGTTGAATTTGAACCTGTCGTTTTTGAATTTAACCGCAAACAAGATAGCGACTAATATCATATTCGCAGATTTTGGGCGATTTAGAACAGCGGTATTCAGAAGTAAAAGAGCCGCTTCGTATCTGCGGCCTTTCGTTAGGTGCGCTTCTTGCGATTGATTTTGCTATTCGGCATGAAGAAAAAGTGGCTTCGCTGGTTTTGATTGGCGCACAATATAAAGTTCCAAGTTTACTGATAGATTTTCAAAATCTTATCTTCCGTTGTATGCCAGACAAGGCTTTTGAAAGTATGGGACTATCAAAAAGCAGCACCATAAAATTGGCTCACTCTATGCGGTCATTGGATTTTACTTCTCAATTAAACAATATTCGTTGTCCAGTGACAATTTTGTGTGGCAAAAAGGATACTGCCAATCTAAAGGCTTCTAAAAGACTAAAAGAATTGCTACCCAAAGCTACTTTGCACATCGTTCCAAATGCAGGACATGAACTCAATAAATATGCACCAAACACGATTGCAGAGATATTAAATAACTAAAATGTAATATTCACAGTTTCACCCAGCAGGAAATCTTTTTGGTTTCCTGCTTTTCTTTTACCCAAAAACCGAAAGGAGGACAGAATACCATGCCAACCAAAGCTGAACTATATGCACAGATGGCGGACAAGGTGGCAACACAGCTCACGGGGAGCTGGCAGGAATGGGCAGGGTTTCTCACCACTGCTTCCCGTCTTTACAAGTACCCGTTCCATGAGCAGCTGATGATCTACGCCCAGCGACCGGACGCCACCGCCTGTGCAGAGTACGATTTGTGGAATGAAAAGATGGGCCGGTATGTAAGACGCGGCTCCAAGGGGATCGCTCTGGTGGACGATTCCGGAGACAGACCACGCCTGCGCTATGTCTTTGATATTTCCGACACCGGAACCCGTGAACATTCCCGCACTCCCTGGCTGTGGCAGCTGGAGGAGCGCCATCTGGATTCCGTGCAGGCCATGCTGGAGCACACCTATGATGTTTCCGGTGATGACCTTGCCGGACAGCTCACGGAGGTAGCCGGAAAACTGGCTGAGGAATACTGGACGGAGCATCAGCAGGACTTCTTCTATATCGTTGACGATTCCTTTTTGGAGGAATATGATGAGTTTAACATCGGAGTACAGTTCAAAGCAGCAGCCACCGTCAGCATCACTTACGCTTTGATGTCCCGCTGCGGACTGGAGCCGGAACGCTACTTCGACCACGAAGATTTCATGGCAATCTTTGATTTCAACACCCCGGCAACTATCGGGGCGCTTGGAACAGCGGTCAGCCAGATCAACCAGCAGGTGCTGCGGCAGATTGGCGTTACCGTCCGAAATGCAGAGCGCGAAGCCAACCAAGAAAGGAGCAAGCAAGATGAACAATCCCATGACCTATATCCAGAACGGAGACTATCTGATTCCCGACCTGAAGCTGAGCCAGCAGCGGTCGAAACCCCTGGGCAAGTACGGCAGGATGAGGAAAACCTACCTGAAGGAACATCGTCCCATCCTCTACAACCAGATGTTGCTGAGCGAGAAGCTGTACCCGCACCTTCTGGAGATCGACGAGACCGCCCAGAGCAGACTGGAGCAGATGATGCCCCAGCTGGCGAAGGAAGCGGGAGCCACCGAGGAACTGAAAGCCAGCGATCCCATGAAGTGGGTGGGGCTGATGAACACCTGCAAAGCTCAGGCCGAGGAAATCCTGATGGCGGAGCTTATCAACAGCTGACCCTAAACCTGTTCCTCTCCGAAGCGGAACAGATCCAATCCATAGATGAAGCAGAGAATGTAGCGCATACATCCTCTGCTTTTTCTTTTGCCCAAAATGACATCGACCATGTGCTGCGTTTGGGCGGCAACACAGACCGTCAAAGGGAGCGTGTGGTTGCAGCCTTTGAAAAGCAGAAAACCACCGCTGAGATTACCGAGATACTGAAAACGCTGTACCACGGCGGCAATGGCCTTGGCAGTGTGAGCGCATGGTATGCCGAGGATGGTATCCATCTTTCCCATGGGAAGTCTGTCCGTTATGACAGGTCTGCCCAGGTCATTTCCTGGGAGAGCGCCGCAGAGCGTATCGGGGAGCTTTTGGAAAGTGGTCAGTTTGCCTCCAATGTGGAGCTTGCAGAAGCGGCAGGCTATGAACGCTCCCTCCTTGCAGAAAAGCTCTGGTATCTGTATCACGATCTCAGTGAGGGTGCCAGAGAAGCCGGATATTTGTCCTGCCTGTCAGAGATCAAAGGCAATGGTTTCCCGGAGGAGACTCGCCGCCTGACGGAGCAGCTGAGTGACCCGGCTTTCCGCCAGACCCTCAAGGAAGAATACGCCGCCTTCTGGACTGCCTATCAGCAGGACCGTGACCTGTTGCGTTTTCACTATCACAGACCAAGGGAGATCTGGGAGAACCTGAAGGACCTTGACCTGCCGCGCAGGACCTTTTCTTCAGACCTTTCCCAAGTGCCAACCGTTCAGCACTTCATTACCGAGGATGAGATCGACGCCGCTATGACCGGCGGCAGCAGTTTCGCCGGAGGAAAAGGCCGTATCTATGCGTTCTTCATGGCAAACCATACGGATAAGGAGAAGTGAGATTCCTCAAAGACGAGTATGGCATTGGCGGACGCTCTCATGCCCTGTCCGGCGCAACACACAGCGGCGAAGATCACGATGGGAAAGGACTGCACTATAAAAAGCAGGACTGCCCGGATGTTCACTTGAACTGGGAAAAGGTTTCCAAGCGCATTACCTCACTTGTCCAGAAAGGCCGCTATCTTACCGAACAGGAACAAGCGCAGTATGACAAGATCCAGGCTGAAAAGGATCTGGCAGAAGAAGATGCCATTCAAGCCCAGCAGCCGGAGATAGAGGAAGAAACGCCAAAGCCTACTTCGGGAGCAGTTTGAGCAGTATAAGCCTGTGGTGACTGCCGCCATATCTGAGGATGTGGCATATCGAAATGCCTGCGGTCATTCCGACCGTGAAAATGCTGTCATCGAGGCAATGCCGCTGTGCGCCGTGCGGTTCTTGGCTCTAAGGATATGGAGCTGATCCGCCTTTATTCGGATGTGCCGGAGTTCCGCCAGCGCCTGCACCGGGAAGTGATCGACGAAACTATCCAAAGCTCCATGAGCTTCTGCGCCCTCTTTCTCAGGAAGATATTGATACTGCCCTTTGTGCATGGAACGGCAATATCGAGAGTAAACACGCTGTCGTCCGTTATATGAAAGACCATGCAAGAGAGAAGGATACCGCTGCATGGCTGGCTCAGGAATACGGTGGCAGCAACAGCCCGTTCGTTGTCCGTGCCGGAAGCCCGGAGGAAACACAGCTGCCCTGGCCGAAGGTACAGCGCAGGCTTGCCCAGCTGATTCAGGAGGACCGGTTCTATACCGAAGAAGAACAGGATCGTTTTGACAATATCGACCTATCGCCATCCGGGAAGCCCTGGAGGAAAGAGGGATCGTCAATGGACAGGTGGCAGACCCGGAAAACAGGAAAACGATCAAAAGGTAATGTCAGAGGTGGAGCAGGAAGCTAATGAGGAAACAGAACACAAGCCAGAATATACGGCTCTGACAGAGAATATGCTCGTGAGCATCTAATCCCAGGTGAGACTATTTTTGAAATGGATGGCCATTCTTTTCTGGTGGATTGGATCAATTATGATGCTGGTACAGTTAGTTTTCAAGATATTACTTTTACGTTAGCACCGGGGTTCCCCCTTTTCCAAATGGAGCCAATTTCTGTTGTTCGTCAGTGGTTAGAACAGGAGCCGGAGCCGCCAGTCCCTGTGACTGAGCCGGAGAAAATCTTTGAGGAAGTGCTGGACGAACACCCGGTTTCCATTCAGGTCAATGGCCAGTGGCAGACCTTCCCCAATGCCAAAGCTGCCGAGGAAGCCTCCTATGAGGAATACAAGGCAAACCTGCGCCGCAATGCACAAAACTTCCGTATTACCGATGAGCATTTGGGTGAAGGCGGTCCGAAAGCCAAGTTCCAGGCCAATATCAATGCCATTCGTTTGCTGAAAGAGCTGGAAGTTGCCGGACAGCAGGCAAGCCCCGAACAGCAGGAAGTCCTATCCCGCTATGTGGCTGGGGCGGTCTTGCCGACGCCTTTGACCCGGAAAAACCGGCATGGGCTTCAGAGTATGCCCAGCTGAAAGAGCTGCTGACCCCGGAGGAATATGTCGCCGCCAGAAGCTCCACCCTCAACGCCCACTACACCAGCCCTACGGTCATTCAGGCCATCTATGAAGCGGTGGGCCGTATGGGATTTGAGACCGGAAATATTCTGGAGCCATCTATGGGTGTGGGCAATTTCTTCGGTATGCTGCCGGAGGAAATGAGAAACAGCCGTCTGTACGGCGTGGAGCTGGACCCGGTTTCCGGGCGCATCGCAAAGCAGCTCTATCCCAAGGCGGACATCACAGTAGGCGGCTTTGAGACCACCGACAGGCGAGACTTCTTTGACCTTGCCATCGGCAATGTGCCTTTCGGTCAGTATCAGGTTCGAGATAAAGCCTATGACAAGCTGAATTTCAGCATCCACAACTACTTTTTTGCCAAAGCACTCGACCAGGTGCGTCCCGGCGGCGTGGTGGCCTTTGTCACCAGCCGCTATACGATGGACGCCAAGGATTCCACCGTGCGCCGCTATCTTGCTCAACGTGCCGAGCTGCTGGGAGCCATCCGTCTGCCCAATGACGCGTTCAAAAAGAATGCCGGTGCCGAGATTGTATCGGACATCATCTTTCTCCAAAAGCGGGACCGTCCGCTGGACATCGTGCCGGAATGGACCCAGATCGGACAGACGGAGGACGGATTTGCCATCAACCGGTATTTTATCGACCACCCGGAAATGGTGCTGGGCAGACAGGAGCCGGTAAGCACTGCACATGGTATGGACTACACCGTGAACCCTATCGCGGGACTGAAGCTTTCCGACCAGCTGCATGATGCGGTGAAGTATATTCATGGCACTTATCAGGAGGCAGAGCTGCCGGAGCTGGGCGAAGGCGAAGCTATTGACACCTCCATTCCTGCCGACCCCAATGTGAAGAACTATTCCTATGCCATTGTAGACGGGCAGGTGTACTACCGGGAAAACAGCCGTATGGTGCGCCCTGACCTCAACGCCACCGCCGAAGCCCGCGTGAAAGGTCTTGTGGGACTGCGTGATTGTGTGCAGGAACTGATCGACCTTCAGATGGATGCAGCGGTTCCGGACAGCACCATTACCCAAAAGCAGGCGGAACTGAACAGCCTCTATGACAGCTTTTCTGCCAAATACGGTCTCATCAATGACCGTGCAAACCGTCTGGCCTATGCAGACGATTCTTCCTATTACCTGCTCTGTGCGCTGGAAGTCATCGACGAGGACGGAAAGCTGGAACGCAAGGCAGATATGTTCACCAAACGGACCATCAAGCCCCATCAGGCGGTGGCTGCCGTAGATACGGCAAGCGAAGCGCTGGCGGTGTCCATCTCGGAAAAGGCCTGCGTAGATATGGGCTATATGAGCCAGCTTAGCAGAAAAACAAAAGAAGAACTGGAGGGAGAACTGCAAGGTGTGATCTTCCGTGTACCGGGACAGCTGGAACAGGACGGATCGCCCCATTATGTGACTGCTGATGAATACCTTTCCGGCAATGTACGCCGCAAACTGCGTCAGGCGCAGCGGGCGGCACAGCAGGACCCTTCTTTTGCAGTCAATGTGGAAGCTCTTACCGCCGCCCAGCCCCAAGACCTGGATGCGTCGGAGATTGAGGTGCGTCTGGGCGCTACCTGGATTGACAAGGAGTACATCCAGCAGTTTATGTACGAGACCTTCAACACCCCGTTTTATCTCCAGCGCAGCATTGAGGTCAACTATTCCTCCTTTACTGCTGAATGGCAGATCAAGGGGAAATCTTCTGTATCCTACAACGATGTGGCAGCTTATACCACCTATGGGACCAGCCGTGCCAATGCTTATAAGATTTTGGAGGACAGTCTGAACCTGCGGGATGTCCGTATCTATGACACCATAGAGGACGCGGATGGAAAAGAGCGCCGCGTGCTGAATGCCAAGGAGACCACCCTGGCTGCTCAAAAACAGCAGGCTATCCGGGAAGCCTTTAGGGACTGGATCTGGAGAGACCCGGAGCGCCGCCAGACTTTGGTGCGCCAGTATAACGAAGAAATGAACTCTACCCGTCCCCGCGAGTATGATGGCAGCCATATCACTTTTGGCGGCATGAACCCGGCCATTACCCTGCGGGAACACCAGAAAAGTGCCATCGCCCATGTGCTGTATGGCGGAAATACCCTGCTGGCACACGAAGTAGGCGCAGGCAAAACCTTTGAGATGGTGGCCGCTGCGATGGAAGCCAAACGCCTGGGCTTGTGCAGAAATCTCTCTTTGTGGTTCCCAACCACCTGACTGAGCAGTGCATCGGAGTTTCTGCGCCTCTATCCTTCTGCCAACATCTGTCACAACCAAAAAAGGACTTTG
>ENA-OQDD01000708-OQDD01000708.1-human-gut-metagenome-genome-assembly--contig:-NODE-708-length-12739-cov-1.005867_pt1 | contig 12739 bp, 19 predicted proteins | sample MGYA00242507_ERZ504598 | MGnify/ENA primary metagenome ERZ504598 (study PRJEB26092, sample SAMD00036318) | human gut metagenome | host: Homo sapiens | study: EMG produced TPA metagenomics assembly of... | reverse complement strand
ATTAACAACTCCTGAAGAAGTTTTTACCTGCAGTTTTGTTTTCTTTCCCACTGCTACTTTTCTCGTAGTACCTGTAATAGTCAGTTTCGGCTGGCTGGAAGTCACATTGGTTGTAGTACTGTTTTTCTCCCAGATTGCTATATAAACAAGATTTCCTGATAAACCATATGGTTCTGTTGCCTTAACCCTATACCCATTCTGGTCTACCCACTTTACAAATGTATAGCCATTTCTCACAGGATTCTTCAGAGTAAATGGTGCCGTTACCCCTACCGTATAAGATACAGGATTTGCCGGATCATTTATTCCGCCATTCAGATTATAGCTGATCGTGTGCGTAGATCCCGTTCGAAATTCTACCTGAGATACGCTGAATCCGGTATCTTCGAACCATTCAGACCAGTTCGTATACCATCCCAAGGTTGCACCGGTTCCTTTGATTACTGAAACTTAGCAGTACACAGATTTCCCAGATAAAACCTATCTTTTCCGGTAAGTTCAGGAAATCTTTGTTGTATACCAGCTTCCCAGGCTTTCTCTGTCCTGGTAATATCTTCCCGTAATATCCTCCGGGAAAACAATTTATTCACTTTACTTCCATAGAATGCAAATACATAAATGCAGGTCAGATCTTTCGGAACATTATATAACGCCTCCCGGATTTTTTGCCGGCGGATAAAAGAACAGATCAATTCTGTTTTCCTGCTTTCCAGTATAAAACTCCATCTGAAGAATAGAAGCCAAGTATCTTCCGGCATTTTCCACATAAATAACTTTCAGATATATGCCTTGCAGAATACGGATTTATAAATTTTGCAAATAAGAATTGTTCCGAAGATCAACCGTAATTTCCTCTACTTTGGAATTTTCAAACATACAGCTCTGATTCAAATATTTCTCATTTACACGTACTTTGGGAACGTTCAGTTTCGGGCAGTTTTTAATTTTTGTAAAATATACCTGATTAATATCTTTTGAAGCATCTACACGCTCCAGATTTGGGCAGTTCTCCAATCCAATCTCACTAAATTCTCCGGTGATCTCCAGTGTCTGCAGATTAGGATAATCCGCCACCTTAATTCCACCATAGTCTGTATAATCGCCCCAGAGTGTTAACGTTTTAATTCCACTATGGATTTTTGTCGGAACTTCATATCTAGAATCCCAATCTACAGACCACTGGTCTTTCATCGTCAACTTCTCTAATGGGATTACATTATGGTTATTTTCTCCCCATCCAAAAATTGCACCTGCTCCTACCTTCACTCCACCAAGATCCAGTTCTTTCAGGTTTACATTTCCCAAAAAGTCCATAGCAGACTCCATCTGTTGCATTGGAGAAGATCTCTTCAGAAGTCATGGTCTTCGGTAAAACAATCTTTTTGATCACTTCAGGCTGAACATGCTGAACAAGCCACTTCCCTCAAAATCAGCAATTGTTGAGACTGTTTTTCCACCAATAGCAGAAGGTATGATCAGCGCATCATTATTCTGGCTACTGCTGTCGGCTTTTGCATTTCCCCAGACTCCCTGTGAACCGGTGATTGTGATCGTTCGTCATCATATAATAACCATCCAAATATAGCCAGCATCGTCTTTAATATTAATTGAGGTTGGTCTGCCATAAGCACCTGCTTCCGGCTGAGAATCACTGAAATCTTCTTCTGTTTCAGCATTCTGATCATCTTCTGGCGTAATCTCCATAGCGACCTCTTCATTTGTCTGGGTTTCTTCTTCCTCGAGATCTATATCCGGAAGTTCTTCTGTTTCATCTGTTACCTCAGCGAAATCACGCATTCCAGAATTTCCGTCTTCTGTTATTTCTTCTGCCTGAGACTCGTTTTCGATCTCAACCTCTTCTTCCGCCCAGACAGGAACCACCGGTGTCATACTTAGCGATGCAGTCACTGTAAGATGTTATATATGCTACATTAATTTTATCATTATATGTCATTAATCGTCAATATATGTTATCACAGACAACACGGGCGTAAATTTTTTATTTAAATTCCACCGCATGCTTATGCGGTGGAATTTACTCCCACGCAGTTGATATTTACTCTTTCATACAAAAATGATACGGTTATCTTTCCTTCTGACAGCAGTAGAATGAAAAATCATGAGTAAATATATACCAGGAAACCAGAAACATCTTACACTTGAAGACCGTATTTACATCGAAAATGAATTGAACAGGGGAACAACCTTCAAGGACATAGCTAAGTTTTTATGCAAGGGCCCTACTACCATATCCAAAGAAGTAAAAGCCCACCGAATTTCTGACTGGTACCATAAAGGCACTTTCTATAATGCAAAAAATTTCTGCGTACACAGGTATCACTGTAGAAAAACAAATGCTTGTGGAAAGATCATCCTTTGCGGTGTGAAATGCTCTTCCTGTCCAACATGTAACCAGACCTGCAGGGACTTTGAAAAAGAACGTTGTTCCCGTTTAGATAAGGCTCCGTATGTTTGTAATGGATGTCCAAAGAAGATCAGTCAGTCTCCGTATCAGATTGTTACCAACCATCCGGAACTGGAATTATCAGTCAGAACCCTGTACAGCTATCTGGATCAGGGACTGTTCACAGCACGTAATGTTAATCTGAAACGCAAGGTGAAATTTAAACCACATAAATGCCACAAAACACAGATTTCAAACCGTACAGTTTTCATTAATCGTACTTATCAGGATTTTCAGACGCTGCATCTGGAGTCGTTTACTGAAATGGATACTGTTCATTCTTCCAGAGATTCAAAGAAGACACTACTTACCTTCTTTTTCACAAAGGAAAAGCTGTTTCTTACCTTTCTGATGAACCGCTGCACGGAGGGTGCTGTCCGACTCATTTTGGACCGGCTGGAAAAGCATTTGGGGACTTATGGATTTATCTCAACATTTGAACATATATTAACCGACCGCGGAACAGAATTCGGTGATCCTGAAGCATTGGAAACAGGAGCAAATGGCATACAGCGCACCAGTATTTATTATTGTGATCCTATGCACAGCGGACAAAAAGGCGGTCTGGAACAGGCACATACCATGCTCCGTATGGTGCTTCCCAAAGGAACCAGCTTTGAATTTCTCACCCAGTGGGATGTAAACCTGATCGTAAACCATATCAATTCAACGCCCAGGGAAAGCCTTGGAGGACGGACACCATACAGTGTCGTGCTTGAAACATTAGGTGAAGAAGTGTTAAATGCATTTCAGCTTAGACCGATTGCCCCGGATGAGGTCAATCTGACGCCTAAGCTGATACGCTTTAACTCTTAATAGAACAAAACTAATCGAAATCTGCTGTCAGACTGGAAGTAAACTTTTCACATTTTTTGAATGCGACCGGTGGAATTTAGTCTGATACACTACCTTCCAGTGGTCCGTTTAGCATGCCATAAAATCAAGAGATTTTCGATAAGTTGAGCTAATTATAACAGAAAATGCAGGATTTTGCTCAAAATCCTGCACAAAATCAGTAAAATTTAAATCCTGATGGAATTTACTCTTTCACTGGAATTTAACTTTTCAAGTCAGCATTTCTGATGCAAACTATTAGCTAGATGATTTAATCAAAATAAAATAATTAATATCCGATTTCTTCAAGGATTGCATCAATCATCCTCGCATTTGCCAGGGAAAATCCCCTGGTCACTGCCGGTGTTTCCTTTCCTTCCACACAGCGTCCCATCTGTTCAACTTCAAGGCGGTAGTTCTGTGGAACAGAGATGGTTTTCATCTCTTCCCTGCCATCAAAGAAAGTTATTGTGTAACTTAATTCCCCGTCTCCATTAAATTCAAAACCCGTTCCTTTGATACTGCCTTTCGTTCCCTGGATTTCGAACCGGTCGATATGCCTGTCAAGGTCCGTTGCCAGTGCCATGCCGCAGGAAAATGCTGCCTTTTTACCGTCCGCGTATTCAAATATAGCAGATGTAAGCGTATCAATTTTTTCTTCCGAAAAGCTGGCGATTGCTCTTACCTTCGCTGGTTCATCACCCAGAATACGCAAGATCAGGCTGGTATTGTAAACACCAAGATCATAGGTGCAACCGCCAAGGGTATCTCTTCTCATACGGATATTCTTCTGGTCATAATCCGAAGTGATGTAGGCAGACTCCATATAGCGCACATCTCCAATGGTCCCATTTTCAATCTCTTTTCTGACCGCAGCAATGTACGGGCTGTGCTGGTATGCAAATGCTTCCATCAAGTATACATGATTTTCTTCTGCAGCTTTAAACATTTCTTCTGCCTGTGCTTCTGTCGGTGCAAGCGGCTTTTCACAGAGCACATGTTTGCCGCTTTTAAGAGCCCGAATCGTCCATTCATAGTGCATGGTATTGGGAAGCGGGATATAAACAGCCTCTACTTTTGGATCTGCAAGTAATTTCTCATAGCTTCCATAGGCTTTTTGAAAGCCATAGGTTTCTTTGAACCGTTCTGCTTTTTCCATGTTTCTTCCTGCAATTGCGTACATTTCACAGTTTTCTGCCTGCAGCATGCCTGGGAAAGTACTCCTCTCACAGATGAATGCAGTTCCCATAACGCCCCATTTGATTTTTCTCATAGCCTTTGCCTCACTTTCCATTTTTTAACCCCAAATTTTCACTACAAGATCTATTAACTTTCCTAGTCAAAAAACTTCCCTCAAATACCGCTGTCAGCAGTGCTCCTGTACACCCATAAACGGTCGCTTCATCTTTAAAACCGGATTTTACCACCTGTATCTGGCGATATTTCCGTTCAATATGCCGTTCATTAACCAGTTTCTCTATCTTACAGAGATATGGATCTGGAATCCAGTAACCCTCATGGCCGATGATAATCTTCTGTGGATTCAGGCTGTTGACAAACCCTACCAGCGCACAAGACAGTTTCTCTGTCATTTCGTTAAAGACCCGATCCATATCCTGCTGTCTTTTGGTAAATGTATTCCCTTCACCTTCCTTGATTACTTCATCCATTTCCTGGCAAAATCCCCGAAAATCTTTCATATCCCCAGTTACTTTTTGAAGCTGGCTTTCAAGTACATTGCTGGAAATATAGCGTTCCAGGCATCCCCGGTTTCCGCAGCTGCATGGTTCTCCCTGCCAGTCAATGCTCGTATGCCCCAGTTCACAGATCATTCCACTGGTATTCGCATACAATTCCCCATTTACAACCAGTCCGGAGCCCACACCGTTCGCCAGATCTACATAAATAAAATCCTCACAGTCCGTTCCTGCGCCATAATATTTCTCCATGATCGCGGCACAGTTACTCTCCCCATCAAAAAAGACTGGCATATGACAATGTTCCTCTATTTCCCTGGCAATTTCCAGGTCATGCAGCCCATAAAAATTCGGCGGTGCCAGGATCTTACCCCAATTCTTATCCACCGGCCCGATTGCGCCGATTCCAATCCCGTATATCTTCTCATCTCCCAGTGTTTCCATAATCTGATCCAGTGCATGAAAGATGTGCTCCATCAGCTGAGGTGCTGTCTCTTCAGTTAACCGGAAACAAATCTTTTTAGCAGTTTCAACTGTATATCGCAGAGAATCACACTGCAGATTTCCCGATAAAGATGCACACCGATCAGCTTCGGTGCCTTATCTGAAATGCATAGCTGTACCGGATTGCGTCCCTTTCCTTCTACCTGTACTTTTTGCCGTTCCTCAAAGATCCCTCGTTCCAAAAACTCATTCACGATATAAGTGACGGTCATCTTGGCAAGTCCCGTTTTCTGCGATAACTCGATTCTGGAACTGCATTGTCCTGTCGCGATCAGTTTTAGGATCAGCCCCCGGTTTCTCTGTTTTAAAAGTGTATTGTTGACTCCTGATTTCGCCATTTTTCCTGCTCCCATATGCTTTTGGTCTTATCTTACCACAAAATCATTTCGCCATCGTATTCTTCCATAGCCCGGATTCCCCAGATTGTCGCAAATCCTGCACCATGTGCCACATCAAACATTCCTCCAAGTTCATGTTCCATCATATGACTTGCCCAATCGCCGCCACCTACTTCGAGAATAAAATCCCCTCCATGCATTGTGATGCTTTTATTTAGTACAACGTTTTTACTTTATATTTATATAATACAATCTTTTTACTATTCGTCAAGATAGAACACAAAAAAACTACAGATTTTTTTCTATAACTTTTCCCGGTGAAATATAGAAAAAGGATACAAGACAATTTGTCTCATATCCCATAAAACATTTCAAATTTCTTCAGCTCCTATATAAATCGTAAGTATTGTTTATAGTTTTATTATACAAGTGGATCAAAGGCATTTGAGGTTAATTTTTTATTCAATCAACTGAAAATATTAGTATTTTCTCTCGATCATTCTTCCCTTCAAACAAATCTTCTGTATTGATCTCATCGTAGAACATCAATTGTTCTTCGGTCATGAGACAGCCAAGGTATTCTTCTGACGGATAATAAAACATCAGTAAAATTTCTCTTGGTTTCTCATAATATGACTCATAAATTCCAGCAAGAACTTTGCGCAGGATCTCCACAGAAAACGGATTAAAAAAAATAACATCTGTCCACTTCAGACGGGACTGTATATTTTTCTGCACTGGTCAGTTCAAACGAAACCTTCCTGCCTGATACAGCATGTTCTCGGTTTGCTTCGGCACTCTCAAAAATTCGCTCATCATACTCAACACCAATAGATCTGCATCGCGTCTGATAAGACAGATAAAACATACTCGTCCCTTTCCTGTACCATAATCCAGAAGCACATTTTTCTTCGTTATCAAGCCATTGTTTGCCAGCCGCTCCAATACACAATACTGCGTCGGCTCATATGGATATCGATACTGATCCGAACGAGAATCGTCCCGTCCGGTGGTTTTGATCTTCAGCAATTTATCCCATTGTGTTTCATTTTGGTTCATAAAATCATTTCCAATCCTTCCATATATCCGGCTGATATCCGAGCGTAGACTGCTTTCCATTTCTGACCACCGGTGTCTTGATCACCTGCGGATTCTCAAGTACCTTTTCCAGTTTATCCTCATTGGCAATATATTTAATCAATGCAAGCATATCTTTGTCCTTGCATTCCCAGTTAATCATTATTTCAAGACCACCGTTTGCCTGTGCAACAGAAGTAAATTCACCCTTACTCATGCCTTTTTCTTTCATATCAATAAATTGAAATTTAATACCACGTTCTTTAAAAAATCGTTCTGCTTTCTTCGTATCGTTACATTTCTTTGTACCAAAAATCTGTATGTTCATCGTGTTCTCCTTTTCTATTTCGTTGTAAACATATCCAAAAATTCACTGCTACATGTCCATACCAATTCCTGCTTTTCTCAATTTCTTTATTCCAAAAACTCAAAATTCGTTCTACATATGCCTGCATCGTCTCGTCATCACTTCCAAATATTTCATGTTTACTTCCAGGCATATACATATATTCACATGAAGTCCGCCCTTTTCGCTGCAGTTTCTTCGCAAATTTTTGTATCGCCCGGACAGAAACAAACGCATCTTTCTCTGCCTGAAATAAAAGTACCGGTGCAGTAAGTTTTTTCCATCCATGATATCTCAGATACCAGCTCATTTTTATTGAAGCAAGAAGCCATCCATAAGAGGCTGCACTTGTCTGGATTTCTCTGGATTGCTTGCGGATCTCGTTATACCTGGTAAATCTTGCTTCTGAAACTGCAGCACTTGTCTCAAGAATTTCACTTCCGTCATAAGGTTTCTGACCGATCACATACCTTGCATTTCTTCCCGCCAGACATTCTACCTGTGCAATTGCAACAGTCACCGACCATGGCACATTTCCGGTAAGCGGCCGTATCATCGGCGAACTGAGTATGATCTTCTGAAAAGCTCCGTCTCCCATGCAGCTGCGATCGTGCCAATCGCCCCGCCCATAGAATGTGCAAACAAAACAACGGAAGCTCAGAATACTGCTCTTTTACTACATGACACACCTCAGAAAATCTCGTACAAAACGTTTCCATGTATCAATATGTACCAGTGATGGATCCTCTGTCAGTCGATAACTCAAACCGTGACCCATATGTTCTGGCATGCACACATGGTATCCAGCCTTCAGAAAATAATATATCATTTCATCATATTTCTGTGCACCCTCCGTAAAACCATGACTTATGATAATAACCCCCTTTGGCCTGTCTGTCTCATAAAATTTCACATGAAGTTTACCGTTTTTTCTCTTCGTTCAGGCTCTTTTGCTCCTGTAATATAACATTCCCTGCAATGTGCATACAAATACGGCTCCACTTCATCTTTCATAATGTCCGCAAAGTTATCTTCCTGTATAATTTTCATTATCTCTGCCCACTCGAAGGGGGCCCTCTCTGCCCTATTACAATCACCTTTTCTGCCAATGCAGCCAGCTGAAGATAATGATGCCGGATATCGTGACGTACCTGTCTTGTCTCTTCAATAGCCGCACAAAGATTGTCATATCTGGAGCGCTGCAGAGAAAGGAAATGATTTTCCTGCTGAAGCCTTGCATTTTTATTCAGTAACTTAATGCCATCATAAGAAATATCGCATAAAAGAGAGTCAGAATTATTAAAAGAACAATACTGACTACTATGTAAATCTGTAAAATCCGCCCTGTATATAAAGTACTCTGATATTTTGGGACCATGAATTGATTTAATCCGATAAAAATCAACGGCAGGATCCAGAATATATACCACGTCTGAGCGAAATTTTCATCTGCTATCAGAATCCGTACCATATGCGTGGCAGGATACCATGCAATCAATACAAAGCTCAGACAGATGAGATTATAAAAAATCCCTGCTTTCACACATAACCATAATTGTTTTTCTGCGATATCAGGTTCAAAGATCATAATAGCATTTACTGCCCTGGACAGACTTTTTACGCACGCAAAAACAGCACAGACTGCCAGAAAAATACTACTGGATTTCCAAATGGAGATCTGAAGAGTTTTATGATAAAGCAGCATGAGAAACAGCAATACAGGAATCAAAAACAAAGTAGTCATAATCTGAAAATAATAACAGACAATACCTCCTGACAGGCTGATTCCCAAAAGCAGCGGAAACATCCATAATCCAAGTTTAAAAGGAGCCTGCCTCAGGCAGTCTTTACCGGCAGATATGCAAGAAGCATACCCGGAATAATTACAGCAATTTCCAATATCGGACGCATTATTTCACTCATTTTTATTTTCCTCACTGAAACAAAAATTCCATAAAAGTCTGCCTTGCATTTTTAAGCAGCTTACGACTGACAGGAATATTATTATCATCATCCATAAGAAACATATTTCCATCAAAATCAACCGCATGCTCCAAATTGATAACAATCCCTCTATTGCATGAATAAAAGCGAGAATCCATTTTCAGCGAAGCCGTAAATGCCTCAAAGACTGACGGGTGAGCATCTCCTTTCCACCCGTAGTGTGTATATGGATCATGTGTGAAAAATGTTCTGCGTAAATAATATTTTTAAAAGGGATCTGTATGTTACTTCCATTCACTTTTACATCAATGTACTTTCCAGAATCTGGAATTCTGGAGAGTATTTCATCAAGCAGTGTTGAAATTTCTTTTTCGTTATATGGTTTTACAAGATAATGCAGTGCCCTGACTCTGAATCCTTCCAATGCATGATCTGTGGATGTGGTAGTGAAAATCAGGAAACAATCTGAATCTGACATTCTAAGTTCTCTTGCAATTTCAATTCCATTTGCGCCATTCATATAAATATCCAAAAACACTACGGTAAAAGGGCGTTTTTTTGCTGCCGCCAGAAATTCTTTCTCCTGATTCAAACTCAACGAAATCACCAGGAATATTCCTTTTTGAAAGCTGGTTACTAAGCCATCCATACAATACCGCACGCTCTTCTTTTATATCATCGACAATCGCAATTCTCATAGTCGCTCCCCCTTCATGTTTCTGAAACATATAAAGAGTATAGCATAATTTTTTTATCCAATCCATGAAAGTGTTTTTGCAATTCGTGCCATTTTCTGCTGTTTCGTGACAGAATTCTTGAAATTCTTCTTACTTTTCATATAATAAAACAAACGAATATCCCTCACAATAACTTACTTGATTCCACTAAATATGCTTTTAAATATAGGTGAAAGGAGGAGATTTGTGTATCGTATTGCAGTATTAACTGATTTAAAACATGAAGGGGAACATTACGCAAAAGTAATTAATGCTTACTGCATAAATCAAAAGCTTTTTCCATTACTTGAAACTTATCAGAATCAGGAAGTTTTTTTTAAAGAGATACAAACGCATGTACCAGATATTGTACTTCTTGTACTACCTGGAGTAGATGGACTTAATGCGGCAGAACATCTGCGCTCCTTATTTCCTGGCTGTGGAATTATCTGGTGCAGCAATTTAGATTTTTCACTTCATGCTTTCAGGCTTCGTGTAGAATACTTTTTTCTGGAACCAGTGAGGGACGATGAAATCCAGGAAGGTCTCAGAGCCTGGTTCAGATTGAAAAAACAATCATTTAAACAATATAATTTCAGGAGGAAAATGAATGAAGAAAAGAACTTTATTCCTTGCAATGACAGCATTAATGATCACTATGACATCTGGAGCAGCCTGACTGCCGTATATGCCGATGAAATACCAACAGAAGCAGCCGAAACCTCTGAATCAACAGAATTACCAATAAAACCTCTGACAGCCAAAATAGTGGATGAAAATCCTTATATGGCAAAAAGTGATTCCAATATTCACCATGACTGCTACAATACTGACTCTACAGATGAGGTGCTTCCTGTTGATATCTATTCAGAAATCAATGTTTCTTATGAGAAGACAAATCCAAATGCTTCTCCTGCAATCTTTTTTGACACTTACGGACATGCCGTAGTTCCGTTCCTTGGCGGCTCGCCATTCGCGACATCAATGCTGATGAACTCAGACACTGGGCTGCTTTTCTCCAAAACAGCATGATGGTGGTGGTTATATGATCCAGAGTTCCTATTCCTTTGTCGATGAGAGCAACCGTCTGGTATGTCCTACCAGCAACAATCATGTTCTTATGCTGAAGGCAACTGATGACGAAGGTAATGTCCTTCCTGAATTTGAAAAGGTACTTGATATTGATATAAAAGCAGCTGCCGAAGAAAAACTTGGAAAAACACTGGATCAGAATCTTCTTTCTGTCGTATTTGATTATGATGGAAATCTGTGGTTTGCAACAGGTGGATTCCGTATTTATCCTGATCGAAAACAGCAAGGGGCAGTTGGTTATATTTCCCGGGCGGCCATTGATTCTATTCTGAACGGTGAAGAAATAAACCTGTCAGATGCCGTATTTGTATACGAATTAACTCCTGGTGAAGGTGCAGAAAACGGAATTTCTGCTTCAAAAGATGGCGCTGTAATCCTTACAAATACAAACTGTTATCTGTTCCAGGCAGATAATGGAATAAATAAAGTATGGCAGACTGCTTATGAAAGTGCGGTGCCAAAGAGAGCAAAGAAGGAGATTCTACAACCGGTGGCTGTCTTGCATGGGGAAGTGGATGTTCCCCATCTTTGACAAAGGATCTTGTTATGTTTACAGACAACCAGAACCCGGTAAATCTGCTTGCACTGGACATGAAAACCGGTGAAACAATGGCAACCATGCCAGTCATCGATGAACTTCCTGAGGATGTACAGGTATCTGTTGAAAACTCAGCAATCGTATACGATAACGGATCCGGAACAGTAAGTACGATCGTGTGCAACTGGTTTGGTGCTGGAAGTGCCAACCTTGGGAAAGAAGACAGCGACTCATCCATACAGAGCTATGAAAATATTTATGATGTAAACTGGTTAAGACAGGGAAACAGCATGATTGCTCCTGGTGTGGAACGCGTAGATACAATAAAAACAGATGATGGTTATGAAATGAAGAGCATCTGGTGCAGAAGTGATCTCTCTGACACTTCTATGCTGAAGCTTTCTACCGCGACCGGATACATTTATGGTTATGTTCAGGATATGGAAACCAGCATGTGGCAGTATATTATGCTTGATTTTGAGACCGGTAAACTGTGTTCACGATGAATGTATCAATAAACCTGGATATAATAACATGGCGATTGGCATGTATGCAGGAAACAGTGGAAATGCTCTCTATTGTCCAACCGGATATCTTGAACTTCTGAGATTACAGGATCGATTTGTATATCTTCCGGAAATGCCTTATCGTAAAGTCAATCTGGACAAGGCTAACCGAAACGTTTTAAGTCAGGATAAGTTTGAGGCTGATGGCGGACAGGGAACTGTAACAGGATGGCTGAATACTGTCACAGTTGAAAATGTTCATCCAAATACTACGGTTGCTCTGCGTATGAAGGGTATATCCGGAGAAACTGGAAGTCTTAAACTTTATTCCTATGAAACAGATGGTTCTTTAAAAGAGGTCCCTGCAGAATTGTGGCATATTCAGACAGAAGCTGGTGAAACACCAGATACTTTATCTGACAATATATTATACGAAGTTCACTTTACCGTACAGGATAATGAAGCGTTTGATCTTTGCGAAGAGGAAAAAGAAATTAAAATCTCAGCTGTACTTGGAAACGCATAAACAAAACTTGTATCGGGAGTATCCCAAATGCTTTGACTGCAAATCCATGGATACTATCTGCTGCCAGTTCCTGATTACCAGATTCTCCAGACACACTGACAGAATCAACGTGATCCTCGTTAACGACACACTTGGATATTGATTTGACAACTACAAG
>ENA-OQDD01000707-OQDD01000707.1-human-gut-metagenome-genome-assembly--contig:-NODE-707-length-12742-cov-2.845501_pt1 | contig 12742 bp, 17 predicted proteins | sample MGYA00242507_ERZ504598 | MGnify/ENA primary metagenome ERZ504598 (study PRJEB26092, sample SAMD00036318) | human gut metagenome | host: Homo sapiens | study: EMG produced TPA metagenomics assembly of... | reverse complement strand
TCTCCAAATTCAGGAGTGGTTCAAGGCTGTTGTCGCAAAAGATGATGATACTATGAAGCTTTTATCTAGAGCCATCCTTGATAAAGATGAGAAGCAGATTGCAAGACAGCTTAACATCGTGATGAGCCGCATGATAAGTATACTTGATACAAAGGCTTCTGATGATATGAAGGAGAACTTCTATCACGGTCTGCTCCTCGGTCTGCTTCGCGGAAGCAATCCTGGCTGGCTTATTAAGTCAAATCGTGAGTCGGGAGACGGTTTCAGTGATATTTTAATCAAGCCGGAGGATCCGGATGCAGGCATCGTTATTGAAGTGAAATATGCAAAGAGATGAAAAACCTTGATGCAGCGTGTGAGGCGGCTATGACGCAGATTAAGGAGAAGAGATATGATGAGGCTCTGCGCGATGAGCAGTGCGATATTTTAGCATATGGCATTGCTTTTTGCAGGAAGAGATGCAGGGTTGTAGGAGAAAAAATAAATGATTAAAAACATAGTATTTGACATAGGAAACGTGCTTGTCAGGTTCCAGCCGGACGAGGCAATGCGTGAGATTGGCATTGAAGAAAATAAAATAGCAGCTTTAGCCCATGCAACATATGAAAACCCTGTCTGGGTTGAGCTGGACCGTGGTGTAATTCCTGAGAACGAGATAATTGATGAGATGGTTAAGGTGGCTCCACAGTATGAGGCGGATATCAGGAGATTTTTCAAAGAGGGAAAGGCTTTTGTTGTAAAGGCATTCGACTATGCAGCAGACTGGATTAAGGAGTTAAAGAGCAGAGGCTATAAAGTGTATTTGTTATCGAATTATCCAAAGGACTACTTCGAGCTTCATACGCACAGTGAACTTAGTTTTGTGTCACTTGTTGACGGCAAAGTCATTTCAGCTATGGTTGGGATGATAAAGCCTGATGCCGGTATCTATCAGTGCCTGTTTGATAAATACAATCTGAATCCGAAAGAATGTGTGTTCATAGATGACAGACCGGAGAATATCGAAGGTGGCAGAAAGCTTGGTATGGAGGGAATTGTGTTTACAGACTATGAGACCGGAAAGAAAAAGCTGGAGCAGATGCTGATGGCAAAATCAAAGGAAGACTAATAAAGGATTGGAGCATTACAGATGAAGACAGCAATAGTATATGCATCAGTGCATCATGGAAACACAAAAAGATAATTGACGAGATAGCAAAGACAAACGATGTCGAGCTGATAGATGCGACACAGACGGTAGAGAAAGACCTGTCGGAATATGATTTAATCGGTTTTGCATCAGGAGTATATGGTGGAAAGTTTCATCAGTCGGTGCTTAAGTTTGCATCAGTCAATCTCACAGACAATAAAAATGTATTTCTTATCTGCACATATGGCGGCAGACCTGTCTTTAAGTCAATTGAGCAGGTGATAGCATACAAACATGACAACATTGTTGGAAGGTTTCATGCAAGGGATTTGATACGTTCGGACCGTTCAAGCTGATTGGCGGTGTATCAAAGGGGCATCCGGATGAGAAAGACCTTGCTGCAGCAGTGGAGTTTTACAACGGACTAACAGAACAGCCAGTGTTTCTGAAATAGAGAAACACTGGCTGTTTTATAATAGTATTAAATATTACATCAATTCTTCATCTTACCAGTAAACTAACTGTATAATAATAGTATCATTAATGATATAATAGAGATATTAAAATCGGAATTTGTGGAGAGATTTCTTGAACTTTCCTTATTTTACAGGCTTTTCAGCCATTAGACAGTGAAATGATATGTATTTTCCCTTATTTTTGCCCTTATGCGGAATCTGCAAGGGAAATAAGGGAAATTTTTGTTTAAGCATTGCTCGCTACTTTATCAAGAAGTCTTGCGGAATCCCGCTTTGCTTTTCTTGTTGAGTGAGCGTAAATATTCATTGTGGTACTGACATCAGAGTGTCCTAACAGTTCCTGTACATCTTTCGGTGCAGCCCCATTGGAAAGCAGATTGCTGGTGTAGGTGTGACGTAACTGGTGGAAATGGAAATCTTCAAATCCTTCCAGTTTCTTTGACACTGATCTGCATACAATGCTGAGTGTACTCGGCAGTTCCAAAGAGCCATCCGGTCTTAAGCAGACAAAGGAGATTTCTTTGTAATCTGCCGGGACTTCCTGCGTTCCGTCAAGGTGATAGTATTCATAATAGACTCTGTTTTTCACATGAACTTCTTTGTAGTAATTGCGGTGATATAATTCGCCATACTGCATCCGGTTTTTGAGTTGTTCCTTTCTGGCAGCTTTCAGTATTTCAGTCAGGGTATCGCCAAAATCAACAATCCTAACTTTTTTCCGCTTCGTTGGTCCAATAATGTTTTTGTGTTTCATGCCGTCGTAGCGGATACTGCGTTTTATGGTCAGGCATTGTTCCTCAAGGTTAATGTCCTGCCATGTAAGACCACAGGTTTCTCCGATACGGAGCCCGGCATAATACGCAATCTGAATCGGTAGAATGGCAGGTGGGTTTTTCTTTTCCAGATACTTGATAAGTTGCTCGTAATCATCATGCGAAATCGGTTGTGTGCCTTCTTCCACTTCATCATCGGAAAAGAGGTCAACTTCCTCTGCCTGTCGTTTCAGTTTGATATATTGCATCGGATTGAAACTGATTAGTTGTTTTGGAAATACTGCAAAACGGAATGACTGCTGTAACACTGCGGAAAAAGAATGGATATAATCTTTGCTGTATCCCTTTCTTACTTTCCCGTCTGGAAACTCACCACCGAATGTAAGCAGATCAAGAAATGCCTGTAAATGTTCGGCAGTAACTGTTTTCAGTTTGCGGTCTGCAATCGGGTGTTTTTTGATACAGCGGATTGCACCAAGATAATTTTCCACTGTGCCGTTGCTGAGTGTCCCGGTTTTCAGTTCTTCTTCCGCCCACATATCCAGAAGCTCTCCTACCGTAAGGCTGTCTGCCTTTGCGACAAACTTCTTATTTTCGTAATCTTCCAGTGCTTTGCGGAGAAGTTTTTCCGTCTCACTTTTACTTCGGTTCCAGCATATTCTTTCTGAACCATTTTACCGCTTGCATCTTCTACATAGAAGCGATAGTACCATTTTTTCCTTTTTTCTAACAGATCCTTTTGCCATAATTGTATTTCTCCTTTCGATATCAGACAATCGGAACTGTTGAAATGCTTCTTGCGTGTAAGTATATCACAACTCCGGTTGTCTTACTATACCGATTCAGAATCCTCATACATAACTTCGGATAAAAGATTGGCAAGTCTTTGTTCGGCTGCTTCCGGTTTCTTTGAATAGAGCCTTATCACATCTGCCATATCGTTAAATGCGTTGACAGTATGTGTGATCTCTCTGAGAAACATAATCTCATTATATTCATCTTTCGATTCGAATCCCATTACTTTGGCAATGTCCGCATCTTTGGTACTGCCTTTGTAATTTTTACAGGCGAACTGAAACGAATCCAGAAACAGTTCATATTGCTTTAACATTAACAGCAGTAAGTCTTTAGAAAAAGCGTCTTCTGTTTTATTAAGATCAAGAGGTAACTGTTTGAGAATATCGCCCATCACATCACGAATCTGCAATTCCTTCTTATCCGTAATATCAGTTTCATATTCATCGGTTTCCCCTTTGAGCCATTCAATCGATACATGAAGTGCTTCCGAAAGGCCTTCCAGTACCATCTTTTTGGTATTGTCAATCGAACCATTCTCATAACGCAGGATTGTGGAAGCGGTAACTCCCATCTTCTCTGCGACATAAGGCTGTGTCAGATTTAATTCGAGACGGCGCTGTTTTGCCCTGCTGCCGATCAGCTTGCGTAGTTCTTTATCTTTCATGCTGATGTGCCTCCTTTTTCGGTATGTCATTACTATACCACGCAACAAAATATATTGCAATATGCAATTTATAGAAAATGAATGGAATTTCATAATGCTTGACAAAGCAATATAAACACGCTATACTGACAGCACAAATGAAATTGCATAATGCAATTTAAAAGGAGGTGGTCATATGACACAAAGAAAGATTGCCTTATCTATTGAAGAAGCTGCTGATTATACGGGAATCGGCAGGAACACCCTGAGAAACTGGTGGAATGGAAGAAACTTCCGGTATTAAAGGTTGGGAGAAAAGTCCTGATCAAAACGGATATGCTGGAACTTTTTATGGAAGCCAACGAGGGCAGAGACTTGAGGGATAAGGGAAATGTGAAAGCAGTCACAAGAAACGGTTCAACTTAAAAAAGCGGTTCCCGAAGAAACCGCCAAAGGTTCTATCAGACCGGAGTCATGATATACCTACACGCAAACAGATTATACCATGTACTTCGTCTGACAGACAACAGGAAACTTATGTTTGGAAGAAAAAGAAAGGACGATGATATTTATGGCAAGATCAACAAAGAGTTATGAGGAGCGTATGCTCCAGTTGGAAAAGAAAGAACAGGAAAGCCTTGAGAAAGCAAAACAGTATGCAGCACAGAAACGGGAACTGAAGAAACGTCAGAAAGATGTGGAAACTAAAAAGCGGACACACAGGCTCTGCCAGATTGGTGGTGCGGTGGAATCGGTGCTGGGTTCTGCGATTGAGGAAGATGATATCCCAAAGCTGATCGGCTTCTTAAAAAGGCAGGAAGCAAATGGGAAATTCTTCTCAAAGGCAATGCAGAAAGAGCCAGTTGCGAATACGGAGGAAGTGTAATGCCGGAGGGAGTGGATTTTCCATTCCCTTCATTGCTTTTTCATGAAGGGCGCACTTATGGACAACCAGAGGTCGTCCGTATAAGTTTGCCACAGGTGGCAACCGGTCTGCGCTTATGCTTGCCGGGCTCGTTCCGTCGGCGGGGCTTTCAGCCAGACCTGCTCATGCCGCAGGAGGCACTCTTCGCCAGAGGGGCGCATTCCATGCAGGCTGTTATGCACAGGGCACTCTTACGCAGAGGGCGTTCCGGCAGATACCATTTTCTTTTTGGGAAAACGTTACCTGCCGGAAATCAAAGCCGGATACGGCAGAAAGGGGGAAACGGAGCATGGCGATTTTTCATTATACAGTAAAGATTGTTGGACGCAGCAAAGGGAAATCCATCATATCAGCATCTGCGTATCTCAATGGTGATGTGATGAAAAATGAAGAAACAGGCAGGATCAGCTACTACACTGCCAAAAAAGAAGTCGTTTATACCAGCCTGTTGATGTGTGAAAATGCACCACAGGAATGGCTGAACGTACCTGCTGAAAATATCAGACGGTTTCAGAAATCTGCCCGATATAAAAGAGCAGATAACAAAGATGCTGCACTGGGAAAATTTAAACTTACTTTTCAGAAACAGCGTTTATGGAATGAAGTTTTGAAGATTGAGAAGACCTCGGATGCACAACTCGGCAGGTCATTTGAATTTTCGCTTCCGAAAGAATGGAGCCGACAGGAACAGATTGATTATACAACTGAATATATTCAAAAGACCTTTGTAGATAAGGGAATGTGTGCGGACTGGAGTATCCACGATAAAGGAGATGGAAATCCCCATGTGCATTTACTTGTGACGATGCGACCATTCAATCCAGACCACTCATGGGGGAACAAAGAAATCAAGGATTGGGAGTTTGTCAGAGATGAAAATGGAAATATTGTGGTGGATGAATCCCATCCGGACTGGTGGCAGGATAAAAAGAACCCTGACCGTCATGGAATCCGAATCCCCGTACTTGATGAAAATGGAGTCCAGAAGTCGGGACAAGGAACCGCAAACAGTGGAAACGTGTATTAACCGATGCTACCGGGTGGAACAATCCGAAAAATTGTGAGCTATGGCGGAGCGAATGGGCAAACGTCTGTAATGCACATTTGAAAACGGAAAATCACATTGACCACCGTTCTTATGCAAGGCAGGGAAAATTAGAGATACCGACGATCCATGAGGGCGCAGATGCCAGAAAAATTGACGAGAAATTTCAAAACGGACAGACATCTTCTACTTCATGGAAAGTAGAGGAAAACCAGATCATAAAAAGACAAAATGCACTGCTGGATAAAATACAGATTTCTTTTGGAAAAGTATCCAGTGCATTAACACAATGGAAGGAGCGATTGCGTGACATTAGAAGAAAGCCGGGAAGTCATTCCCATGATGGAGACAATGATAAACCAGATCGAGGAACAGCAGAATCTTATGGCAGAGATGGTACAGGAATTGCAGGAACGGGACAGGCAGCTCCTGTCTTTTCAGGAGCAGAACCAGAGTTTAAAAAGCTTAAACAGCGAATTATCCAGGCTGCTAAATCTTTTGCCAGATACAGAAGAACTGCTCTCACAGATCGAGCAACAGAAAACCAGAATCGAACAGTTGGAAAACGAGAATCAGCAATGGCAGGAATTAACGCAGAAGCTGAACAACGAGAACAGCTTATTGCAGAAACAGAACAGCGAATTGCTGACCTTAAACAGCAGATAGAGAAAGCGAGGGAGATCGATGAGCGAATGCAGAAACTTAGAGAACGTCGGGCAGGTGGAAGAACTTCTGCTGATGACCGAACAGATGCAGGACGAACTGGATCAGAAAGACCAGACAATCCAGGAACTAAACAGGCAGCTAAGCGAATCGCTGACCTTGAACGAGAAATTGAACAGCGAAAACAGAGCCGAGAATATCGAAGCATTGCGGACAAGATTAAGGAAAACAGAGGAACGATTGACCAGCGAGGCAGACAGCAGGAAAAGAGCCGACGCCGAAGTCGTGGCATGGAAATTTAAGTATGAAAAGCAGAACAGGAAAAACTTTATGCACAGACACATCAAAAGACGGTAGAGGTAGCTGTTGAGAAAAAAGTGCCTTATGAGAAATGTGAAAAATGTGACCGGACTGCTTACCAGAAAGCAAAAGAAAAATGCGATAATCGAAAAAGTCAGTTGGAAAAGAAATATAAAAATATGACGGTTGCTTATGAAAGTACCCTGTTCCTGCTGGCATGGTACAGCATAACAACAACACTGTTTGCTGCTATTCTTTCGCCAGTTTTCCTTAACGATTTTATCACCTTTTTCGGTGCGATTGGAAAAGGAACGAGAAGCTTGTTTCGAGAGTTTGTGACAGGTGCAGATTCTTTTGGGCAGTTAAGCAGTGGAATCCCAAACAGTATCCTTTCTGGGATTATGTACTGGCTGATTGCCAGTGTTGTTATGGGAATTTTATTCGTAATAACAGGATTGCTGATAATCGGGATTGGTTACCAGATAGGAAAAATTTATCGAAAATATTGCTGGGATATCATCAGTATCATGGTAGCAATAATGAGTACAGCTATTGCAATTTACTTTGGAGATTGGATAAAATCTATTATTTCTATAAATCTCATTACACTATTACTATTGGTGCATGTGGTTTATATTGGAATCCGATGCTATGTGAAAGATTGGATGGAAGAACGGGGATATTATTAAATTGGAATATAAGCAGGAGTGCTCCTGCTTATATTTTATTTATCTACCGTAATGTGAAGAGAAAACAGACGCAGAAAGTAAATCCTATGATAGAGATGAAGAAAGAAGAAATTTATGAACTCTGTGAAAAGGGACATAAATTATTGTTGTAGAGTTTTCAAATCATTCAGAAAAGGGTATAGAATATAGACAAAAGCAAGGACGGGAAATTATAAAGAAACTAATAGAGATGTAGGAAAGAACAGATAAAATTGGCATTATTTCATAATACAAAATGCTAGTATGAAACAGCAGTCAAAGCTGGAACAGAAAAGATCCATCTGGAAAACAACAGCGATGGAAAACTTCCCTGTGAATAGCAGACGACTTAAGACTGGGATTTTACCAATTAAATTAGTGTAGTGACTCTTACAGAATTAACAATGCAGAACACAAAAAGCTATGTTAAATTGTATAAGTACCCGTTCCAGGAGCAGCTTTTGATTTATGTACAAAGGTTATGAAGGCATCCTTATTTGATTCCATGAATATTTCGATATTCTCTTGGCCCAAGTCCATATGCCTTTTTAAATAGTTTTGCAAAATGTCCGGAATTGTGATAGCCAACTTTAGCCGCAATCGTGGCAATTCCATAATCGGAGTTTTTTAATAAAAGCAGTGCCTGATTCAGCCTCATTTCTTTGAGATATTCATATGGAGTTGTTCCGAAATGTTTCCTGAATGCCAATTGATAACGTGCGGGACTCATACCGGCAATCCGGGCCAGTTCATCACCGGATGGATAGCAGATAAATCGCTTTTCATTACGGTTATGGTCTTTTTCAGGTTCCGGATATCCTTATAATCCAGTTTTACAGAAATATGTTTTTGCTCCTGTTCTATTCCTTTTACAACCAGAGAAAGAAGTTCCATTACTTTACTCTCCAGATAGAGTTTTAGAGTAGTTCCCTCTGCCTGGCAGTCCCGTATCTGCTGAAATACGAAATTGAGTTCCGGGAGGTTAGGATTTTTGAGAAGATAATCCCTTGCAGAACTGAGAAGTCTGGCATTATTTTCATCGTGCAGCTTGAAATAAGTCTGGAAGTATTGAGGGGAAAGAATCACCTTAGTAAATCGGACGGCCTTGCCACCTTCACAATAGGTATAGGTTTTCTTTTGGGTATTAAGATAGCAATAAATTCCTTTGTCAACCTGATTCCTTTTTCTTCCACCAATTTTGAAAGAACTGCTGTCGGTTTCAAACTGGCTGATTTCCATATAGTCCTCTGAAATTTCCGTGATTTTTTCAAATGTATCTTTTGGTTTATAATCACCAATCAGAATTAAAAGAAGATTATTTTCAAATTCTATCAGTTGGAAAGTGCCACTACCATAGTCGGAAAGCATACGGTAGGAGGAAATGCCATCACTGCAAAGTTCATGAACCTTTGCAAAGTGCATAGCTTCCGGAAGCTGTAATAAATAGTCAATTACTGATGGAATCATTTCTGTACTCATCCTTTCTGGGTTAATCTGCTGTATTTCATTGGCTCTGAACACTTGTATTCTAGCATATACTCCCCTTTAAAAAAAGGTGACAATCCAATATTTATTAGTCACGATTTTATAAAAAAGGAAGCAGAAAAACAACAGAATATGCTGAAAATACAAGGATTTTCAAGATGAAACAAAATGCACAGAGCAATACAGGATTGATATTGATTTTTGGCTTTCTTATGAGTAAAGTAGGTGTAGTTAGAAAGATGTAACTCACCTAAATTACACTATTAAAGAAAGGGGTATCGTTTCATGGAACAAAAACGAACCGGATTACCATACGTTTTTACACTTGCAAAAGAAGAACGTGGAAAACTGGGACTGGGAATGCTCTTGGCGGTTTTCTCTTCGGCATTATCCCTGGTTCCGTATATGGTAGTCTATCAGATCTTGCTTCTGATTATTAAAAATGAGGTAACACTTCATACGATTTTAAAGTGGGCTGGAATCGGTATTGGTGCAGCAGTGCTGCAGGCGATTTTTACAGCATTAGCCGGAATCTGTTCCCACACCTGCAGCCTTTAATACCATGCATAGGATCAAGGTTCGGGTGCTGGAGCATATGTCAAAGTTTAACCTCGGATATTTTCAAGAACATGCACCAGGACAGATCAAGACCACATTATTTGATGATGTGGACAGAATTGAGAACTTTCTGGCACATAGTACGTTGGAGCTGGCACAGGCTATTGTTGTACCGCTTATGATGTTTCTTTTCATGTTGCGGCTGAATTGGAAGATGGCACTCATTATGCTGATACCCATGATCCTGGGAATTGCAATCCCGATGGCACTCATGGCAGATATCCGGATCTGACGGACGAATTTGCAGGTGATACGGAAAAACTGAATGCTTCCGCAAATGAATTTATTACGGCAATGCCGGTTATCAAAATGTATCACCTGACTGCTGAGAAATTTGAACAGTACCGGACTGCTCTCAAAGTATACACAGACTGCTGGATAAAGATGTGTGAGTCCTCCTGCAATCCATTGTCAATCGCACTTGTTGTACTGGATTCCGCAATTCTGTTTACCCTGCCTGTGGGTGGCTGGCTTTATCTTCAGGGCTCTTTATCAGTGGCATCATTCCTTTTATTTATCCTGCTTACCATGTGTTTTTTACTTCCTTTCTAAATCTGGTAACGATTGCCATGCAGTCGATGGAACTGGGCAGTGGTCTTGACCATGTGAAGCAGATTATGGACATGGAAGTAATGCAAAGCGGAAATAAAGAGCTGCCGAAAACGGGTTCTTATGGAATTGATTTTGCCCTGTGACATTCCGTTATACAAAGGAAGGTGAGGAAGTATTATCGGATATTGACCTGCATCTGAAGGCTGGAAGCATAAATGCATTTGTTGGTCCATCCGGAGCCGGAAAGACAACAGCGGCACAACTGATCGGCAGATACTGGGATGCAGACAGCGGAACGGTCAAAATCGGAGGAGTTCCGGTAAATGAGTTAAAAGCAGAAAATCTTTCTGATCTGACAGCTTTTGTGTTCCAGGATGTATTTCTCATGGAGGACACCCTTCTGGAAAATATCCGGATGGGAACAAAAGCTACGGAAGAACAGGTAAGACAGGCGGCTAAGGCGGCACAGATTGATGATTTTATTATGAGTCTGCCAAATGGATACATGACCAAAATCGGTGATGCGGGTGTGAAACTGTCCGGAGGACAAAAGCAGAGAGTTTCCATTGCAAGAGCAATTTTAAAAGATGCGCCTATTATTGTATTCGATGAGGCAACTTCCTATTCGGATATTGAGAATGAGCATAAGATACAGCTTGCACTTCAAAATCTGTTGCAGGGAAAAACTACGATCATGATTGCACACAGACTGCATACCATCCGCAATGCGGATCATATTGTTGTCTTTGAAGATGGAAAAGCAGTGGAACAGGGAACACATGATGAGCTGGTTGCAAGAGAAGGACGATACAGCCATATGTGGGATACTTACATCAGAGAAATGGTGGGAAAGGAGTGAATACAGGATGCTGCATAGTATTAAGAAGTTAATTGGTGATAAAGGCAGACAGTTAATCGTACCGATTGTTTTGATGTCACTGGATGCGATCGGAAGTCTTGTGATGTATCTGATGCTGTACTTTACTGTGGTTCATCTTTTAAGCGGAACGCTTTCAGGTACACTTGTACGGAATTATACCATTGTATGCTTGATAAGCGTAATACTTCGGCTGATCATATATAGAAGTGGATACTTTCTGTGCTTTTCGAGAGGTGCTAAGATGTGTAGTAATCTGAGGCTGCAGCTGGCAAATCATTACCGCTCGTTAAGTCTTGGCTATTTTAATCAGAACAGCAGTGGATATTTGCTTACGACGCTGACAAAGGATTTGAGCAATTTTGAACTGGTACTGACACATACCTTACCATCGATTATTAAGACTCTGGTAATGGGAGTTTTGATTTTGACTGGTACATTTTTTATCAACTGGGAGCTGGCACTTGCGGAATGTGTAGTGATTCTGATCGCATTGCCAATATTACACCAGGGTAACGTTCTGGTTGAAAAATATGGAAAAATGAAACGTGATCTGACCTCTAAAATGGTATCTATCGTACTCGAATATAATCAAAGGCATGAAAGTGGCACGGAGCCAGCAGGATGCCGCCGCGGTAGAGGAACGGCGAGAAGCCGTCCACGAACACGATGAGCCCAGCAGGGCGACGAGCGCGACGATTCCCACGCCGTCCAGGACGTTGCGCACCTGCTTCGTAAGGTGCACGCTCTTCTGGCTCCCAGCATGTGCGAGGGCCACACGAACGCCAGCCATGCGCCGATAAGCAGCGAGAACGCGCGGGTGTCGGTGCCGTAGTACACGCGGCTCGGGTCGTCCAGCGGGTTGTACAGCAGCGCCATCTCCAGCGCGACAAGAGGGCGACGATCAGCGTGGCATTGCGCATAGTGGTGCGCTTCACGCCCGTTTTGTGGGCGACCAGCAACACGACCGGCCAGACGAGGTAGAACTGCTCTTCGATGGCGAGCGACCAGAAGTGGGTGAGCGGCGAGGGAGCGCCCAGCGCGTCGAAATAAGAAGCATCTTGGAAGATGTACCACCAGTTCGTCACCCAGAGCAGCGCGGCCCACATGTCGTCGCGCAGCTTCGTGAGCAGGCTGTGGTCGAACAAGGCGCAGAGTGCGGCGGTGCATACGATGATCAGCACGATGGCCGGCATGAGCCGTCGCACGCGTCGCAGCCAGAATTGTGGCAGGTTGATGGTTTCGGTGTTGTCCCACTCGATGAGCAGCAGGCTGGTTATGAGATAGCCCGACAGCACGAAGAACACCGTGACGCCCAACAGGCCTCCAGGAGCCCATTGCATCCCAAGATGGTAGGCGATAACGGCGAGGACGGCGAACGCGCGCAGTCCGTCGAGTGCGGGAATATAGCGTGATTTCGTCCCCGACATGCGAGCCTTGCCCTCCCTTCGATTCTTCGCGCCCCTCGGGCGCGAATTGCCAGTATAACAATGTTTCTACATCTCGTCCGCAACATAAAGAGAGCGAGAGATTCTTCATACGCCATTCAACGAAGCGCTGAAGCAAGGCTTCGGCGATCGTGTGTTAAGAGGTCGGATCGTCTACTCGATCTTCTATCGCCGTGGGATAATCGCGGAAAGACGCGATTTCCCGATGAGCGCATCGGGCGACAGGAGGAGTGCCGGAAATGAATGCGAGCGGGCGCATTGCGCGTCGGAATGAGCGGCGGGGTGGACACGCGGTTTCTGCGG
>ENA-OQDD01000706-OQDD01000706.1-human-gut-metagenome-genome-assembly--contig:-NODE-706-length-12764-cov-1.666930_pt1 | contig 12764 bp, 19 predicted proteins | sample MGYA00242507_ERZ504598 | MGnify/ENA primary metagenome ERZ504598 (study PRJEB26092, sample SAMD00036318) | human gut metagenome | host: Homo sapiens | study: EMG produced TPA metagenomics assembly of... | reverse complement strand
CCCCGTATTTCCAACCAGTAGAGTTCCTCATATATTGCCTGCCTTTACAAATACTTTGTTTTATTATTTCATGAACAAAAAACACCGTCCCCGTAGCTCCTGTGTCTACAAAAACAGTGTTCTTAGTGCGCCTTCAGGGTTCGAACCCTGGACACCCTGATTAAGAGTCAGTGCTCTACCAACTGAGCTAAAAGCGCATACTTTATAAAATTTTGCATTGGCTATTTTCTCAACGCAAAAACTATTATATGAAACCCTAGACTAAAAGTCAAGAAAAAATTTATAATTTTTTTAATTATTTTTTATTCTCCTTTTCCTTTTCTTTTTTCGGTGGCATGGAATCCAGTATTTTACATAGTTCTTCCGCATTTTTACGAATTTTTCGCATGCAGCATTCAAGTTTCTGATGCTCATAACAGAACTGTGCGAGCAATGCCTGTCGGTGGCATTTTCCTTTCTTGCAGCCCATGCAGTTACCACTCCTGTAACTTCCATCCGGACAGTACATTCATTTCCTGTCCGGATCATTCTTTCTATATTAATATGCAATTATTCTTCACATCGTGCAATCAGCTTGCAGATGGGATTTCCCATAGAAGAAAACTTTTCTTCATATTCTGTCATGACATTTCCCACCATCATATCCTCCTGGTGGTGCAGATCAAAGGTATGTGCCAGAAGAGTCCATCCTTCCGCTTCTGTCACTTCCTCGAGGGAAAATTCAAACAGATCTTTATTGTCCGTTTTAAATTCTACCGTTTCACCAGTTGTCAGGATCTGACTGTAACGAGCCAGAAATTCTCTGGAAGTCAGTCTTCTTTTTGCATGACGTGCCTTTGGCCACGGATCAGAAAAATTCAGATAAATACGTTGTACCTCTCCTTTTTCAAAAATATCCGGAAGAATCCTTGCATCAACACACATAAACTTCAGATTATCCAGTTTTTCTCCGTCTGCTTCCATTCTTTCTCTCTTCTGCAGTGCACGAAGCAGAACACTGTCATACATCTCAACACCTATATAATTGATCTCCGGGTGAAGGCTCGCCATATCCATCAAAAAACGGCCTTTTCCCATTCCAACCTCTATATGAAGCGGTTGTTCTTTTGTAAAACACTGCTTCCATTTACCTTTCCACTCTTCAGGATTCTGTACAACATAACTACTTCCTGTAATGCAGCTTTTGCGCCAGGTATATTTCTTAATCTCATAAAATAATTCTCCTGTTTTCTATCTGTATTGCATTTTCAGCAACTCTGCCTTCTATCATACATGATTCATCCGTCAACATCAAGCCAGAACGCCTGTATTCTGTCTTTGCCCGTACCGTAAATAATATCGTCTTTTTCTTTTACATCTGTATTATGCTATAATTGCGTCATTCCAGACGGAGGTACACCATGAAAAAAAAACAAACCGGACTTTCATATTCTGCTGCTACGCAGGGGCTTTTTTTTATCCCCTTTATTCTTATGATCATCATTCTGTCCATAACTGGCATCTGGCCATTTGGTACAAAAACCATTCTCACGTCAGATCTTGAAAATCAGTATGTCCAGTTTTTCTCTTATCTCAGAGAAATTTATAAAGGAAACCATAGTATCTTTTATACTTTTTCCAAAACATTCGGGGGTGAAATGCTCAGCTTATATGCCTATTACCTGATGAGTCCTCTGAACATCATTCTGCTTTTTTTCAGAACCGAATGGCTCCCACAGGCAATTGAACTTCTGATTCTTGTCAAGATCAGTCTCTGTAGTCTGACATTCTACTTTTTGATCAGTCATCTCAGTGCCCGTGTCAGACCGTCTGGCTGATTTTTTCTATTTCCTACGCATTGATGGCTTACAATATGGCATATTTTTTCCATTTGATGTGGCTGGACAGTATTATTCTGCTTCCGCTCATCATACTTGGCCTTCACCGGATTCTGGAAGGGCATTTTCCTGCTCTTTACACACTCAGTCTGGACTTTGCCATTCTTTTTAATTACTATATCGGTTTTATGCTGTGTATTTTTTCTGTTTTTTATTTCTGTACCCTCTGTGCAGTACAGAAAAAGCGACTGATCCGTGATTTTTCTATATTTTTCAATTATGGACTGGCTTCCCTGGTTGCCGGTCTTCTTTCCGTGTTCATTCTCCTGCCAACGCTAAAAGGATTATCCGGTGGAAAAGCCACTTTTGACACTTCTCTTTTTACTTTTTCCGGCAATTTCAGCTGGAGGGATTTTTTATCAAATTTCTCAACGGCTGCTTCTACTTCAAAAACAACACCGTTTCAGGTCTGCCAAATATCTTCTGTGGAATTATGATTCTTTTTCTCTGCATTCTGTTTTTCATGAATTCCCGTATTGGACTGTGCAAGAAACTCGGTGCCGGTTTCCTGTTAGTTACGCTCTGTCTTTCCTTTTATTTTCAGATTTTTAATCTGGTATGGCATGGTTTCAATCCTCCATCCAGTTTCCCGTACCGCTACAGTTTTCTCTTTTCGTTCCTGCTGATCCTGACTGCATGTACAGCCTGGAACACCTGGAATGCTGGTACTGTCAAAATCTGGTATCCGGCTGCCATTGCAGGAGTTCTGATCGTGTCCATACTGGTACTGATGCAAAAAGTTTCCCCCGGCATGACCACAGGCAGATATCTTCTCAACGCAGGAATCGTTTTTGTTTCTGCCATTTTCCTGACTGCATATATTTACTGTCGAAAACAAATTTTTATAGTCCTTATGTCTCTCCTGTGTATGCTGGATCTGACTGGAAATGGTATTCAATATCTGTCCTGCTACACTTATAAGGATAATTCCGATTTTCAGACATTTGTCAATGATACCTCTGAGGTACTTTCCTGGATCAGAACAAATGATACAGATTTTTACCGGATAGAAAAAGATTTCCGCCAGAGAGCAAATGACCCCATGCTGCTCGACTATGCCGGACTGTCACATTTCAGTTCTTCCGAAACCACACAGGTGCTTGATTTTCTGGAATCCTTAGGTTTCCCACGCACGTTTGCCTACAGCGGCTACTATAACACCACATTTGATACAATGAATTGTTTTTTGGTATTCGCTACCTGCTTTCCTGCCATACGCTCTCCGAACCATACCATCTTGTCAGACAGATTGGTGATATTTATATTTATGAAAATCCATATGCACTTACTCTTGGAATGACCACCGATTCCTCCGCTGAAGCATTTCACCCGACAGTGCAGAAGCCCCGTCAGCCTTTTGAAACGCAGAATCAACTTTTCAGCTGTATGCAGAATGATTCCTCTGAAAACATTTTTGACACACAAACTCTGACACCTGTTTTGCATAATCTACGTGTTAAAGAAGGCGCCCTGTATCCATACCGCGTTATTGCCCCTGAACAGGAGGCCTTCTTTGACTACACTTTCACTGCTGCCTCAAATGAGCCCGTTTTCTGTTACATTGATGCTCCAGCTTATTGTCGGCTCAAAATGTATGTAAATGACAAAGAAATCAATGTTTTTAACCCTTCCTATCAGATTACCTCCATCGGTTCATTTGACAAAGGAGAAACCGTACATATCCGGATCGTTCCGCAGACTTCTAAATCTGCCCTGAACAGCTTCTGCATCGCATACCAGAATTCTTCTGCGTTTGAAAAGTTCTTTTCATCCATGCAGGATAATTCTATGCAGATTACTTCTTTCAGTGACGATCACATCACAGGATTTGTAAAAAACACCCAGGCAAAGCCTCTTGCACTTTTTACGATTCCTTATGATACAGACTGGGAAATTTACGTGAATGGCCAACCGTCCACCGCTGTAAAACTTGCAGATGCACTGCTTGGAGTAAAACTTCCCGCAGATACAGAGATCTGTAAAATTGAACTGCGATATGTTCCACATACTTTTTATATTGGTCTGGCCGTCTCTGGTTCGGCACTGTTATTTTTCCTTTTCTGGTATATGATTTTCCGAAAAAACAGATTCAAAATTAAAATGACTGTTTTTGTTAAATTATTTGTTTTTTTCAAAAGATTTTAACCTTTCATTGTGCAATTTCGTATAGCAATTATTTAACGGAAGGTGTATTATATGATAAAGTTCCAAAAAATCATAGAAAAGGAGGGTGAATATGGACAGATACTTAATAAGTTATCTGAGATTGAAATCACAGCGCAGCGCATCATGGAAGATGCAGGCAGATCCAAAGCCGCCCTTTCGGCAGAAATGGAACAGCAGTGCAGGAACTTTGACGCAGAACTGGAGCAGGAAACCAACCGTAAAATACAGGAGCTGAAGGATAATCTGGAAGCTCAGAAGGATCAGGAACTAACGTCTCTCCGTCACAGGACCGAACAGCAGCTTGAAGATCTGGATACGTATTACAGGCAGAATCACCAGCAGCTGGCGGAAGACTTATTCCAACAGCTTCTCAGATACTGAAAGGGGTGATCCGATATGGGAAGACTCCTTTCCTACAGCGGAATATCAACAAAGATCCGTGCCATGCAGAGTAAACTGATATCCGAATCAGAAATTCAGGAAATGCTTCAGTTCACCAGCGTCTCACATGCAGCGGCCTGGTTGAAACGTACTCCGGAATATGCCAAAGCATGGGCGGATCTTGATGAAAATTCTCTTCACCGCGGTCAGATAGAAAAACTGCTCAAGGCTTCGATCTTTAAAGATTTTTCCAAAATATATCAGTTCGCAAATCCGGAACAGCGCAAATTTTTAGATCTTTATTCCAGGCGCTATGAGATTCGTGTACTGAAGGAGATCATGACCAATCTGTTCGATCACAAAAGCACAGATGCCGTGGATGTTTCACCTTACTGTGATTTTTTCCGCAGACATTCCAAGCTCGATCTGGACAGACTGACAGCATGCACGACTATGGATGAGTTTATCAATACTCTGAAAGGAAATGAGTTTTACGTACCTTTGTCCAGAATCCAGAATCATGACACTGCTCTTCTCTTTGACTATGGAATGGCTCTGGATCTTTATTATTTTTCTATGATCTGGAACGTACGTAAGAAGCTTTTCTCCGGCAAGGATCTTGAACAGATCACCACTGCCTACGGTGAAAAATTTGATATGCTGAACCTGCAGTTTATATCTCGATCAAAACGTTATTTCAGTATGGCACCTGCAGATATTTATGCGCTGTTGATTCCAATGAATTACAAGCTGAAAAAAGAAGAAATCACTGCACTCGTAGAGGCTTCCACTCGCGAAGAAGCCCAGCAGATCTTTCGCAAGACATACTACGCAAAAAGTATGATCATCTTTCTGCCCACAATCTCGAAGAATTCTATAATTATATGCTCCGTACCACTCTGGAAAAGGCATCCCGCAAGGATCCCTATTCCGTGGCAATGCTTTATTCCTACATGTACCACAAGGAGCACGAAGTAAATCGTCTGACCATCGCTATTGAATGTATCCGTTATGGCGTGGCCCCAGACGAGGCAATGCAGTATATTCGTAACAATTAACTATCCCGGGAGGTATGGTAATGATTGAAAAATGAAATTTTTAAGCATCACCGGGCCCAAGGCAGACATTGACAGAATGACCGAAACTTATCTTTCCAAATATGAGATACATTTGGAAAATGCTCTCTCCGAGCTTACGGAAGTTGCCAATCTGTCACCGTTTCTGGAGATCAACCTTACAAAGAGGCTCTTTCGACGATCGACAGCTTCTATGAACAGCTGGAAGATCCTTCTCAGATAAGCCCGGAACTGATGGATATCGAAAAGGCCATCAAAACTGTCCGGGCGGTTCAGGACGGATTCCGACGCCTGGAAGAAGAAAAGTCCAGACTTCAGTCCGAGCATGCAGAAATACTGGACCCGCTGAAGATCATCCGTCCGTTCAAAAATCTCAACTTTGATGTCTCAGAGATTTTGAATTTCAAGTATATTCACTATCGTTTCGGACGTATTGAAAAACAGTATCTTCAGAAATTCGAAAAATATATCTACGATAACCTAGACACTCTGTTTATCAAGTGCGGAGAAGATGAAATGTATGTCTACGGTGTTTATTTTGTACCGGAGCATCAGGCACACAAAGTTCATGCCGTATACTCTTCCATGCACTTTGAACGTATTTTTATTCCAAATGAATACCATGGAACCGCCGCAGAGGCTTTTGAAAAGCTTGACACCCGCCATCGTGAGATTCACAAAGCTCTGGATGCCAACAAAGAAGCATCCCGCAAATTCCTTCAGGACAACAGCACAAAGATTGTTTCAGCCAAAGCTGCACTGGATGCATGCTCTTCCAGCTTTGATATCCGCAAACTGGCCGCATGCACTCCTGGTGACACGAATACTTTCTATATTTTATGTGGCTGGATGACTGAAAGGACGCTCTTGCTTTCCGGAAAGATATCCAGAATGATGAAAAGGATCTTCTGTCTTATGGAAGACCAGAAAGCACCTGCCACACAGAAACCGCCTACAAAGCTGCGAAACCCTAAGCTTTTCAAGCCTTTTGAAATGTATGTCAAGATGTATGGTCTGCCGGCATACAACGAAATGGACCAACCTGGTTTGTGGCTATCACATATTCCTTCATCTTCGGCGCAATGTTCGGAGACGTAGGACAGGGACTTGTACTTTTCCTCGGCGGACTTTTCCTTTATAAGACCAAGAAGATGGATCTTGCAGGAATCATCAGCTGTGCCGGTGTATTTTCCGTCTTTTTCGGATTTATGTACGGCAGTTTCTTTGGTTTTGAAGATGTACTCAAGGCCATATGGCTGAAGCCTATGAACCAGATGATGGATGTCCCGCTGGTCGGAAGACTGAATGCAGTATTTGTGATCGCAATTGGATTTGGTATGTTTATCATCCTCATCTGTATGGTATTCAACATCATAAATTCCATCCGAAGAGGCGATACCGAAAAAACCTGGTTTGACAGCAACGCTGTAGCCGGTCTCGTATTTTACGGATCCATCGTACTGACCATCGGACTGTTTATCTCCGGCAAAAAACTTCCGGCAGCAGCTATTCTGGTCATTATGTTTGGCGTACCGCTGCTTCTGATGTTCCTTAAGGAGCCACTCACCAACCTGGTTGAAAAGAAATCCAAGATTTTACCAGAACAGAAAGGCATGTTCTTTGTTCAGAGCTTCTTCGAACTGTTTGAGGTTCTGCTCAGCTACCTTTCCAACACACTTTCTTTCCTGCGTATCGGCGCATTTGCAGTCAGCCACGCAGCTATGATGGAAGTTGTACTGATGCTTGCCGGCGCTACCAATGGCGGCAGCCCGAACTGGATCGTAGTCGTTCTTGGAAACATCTTCGTGTGTGCCATGGAAGGTCTGATCGTAGGTATCCAGGTTCTTCGTCTGGAATACTACGAGATCTTCAGCCGTTTCTATGCAGGTAACGGACGCGAATTCAAACCATTTATGAAGGCAGCGCAATAAAAATTAAATACCGCAGGGACATTTGTCCCATTCAATAAAATCACATATATCAGGAGGATATCATCATGAACATGATCATTCAGATTACAACAGCTATTGCACTGATTCTCAGTATTATCGTACCTTTTGGATGCTTTTTTCCTTGGAGAAAAAAATAAAAAACGTTATAAAAATCTCTCATCGCCAACTGCTTTATGTTCTTCGGTGTACTTCTTGTAGCCACTGTAGTCAGCTTTGCAGGAACTGCAAGCGTACAGGCTGCCGGCTCTTCAGCTGATGGTCTTGCTACTGGTCTCGGATATCTCGGTGCAGCTCTTGTTACAGGTATTTCCGGTCTTGGTTCCGGTATCGCCGTTGCAAGCTCCGCAAGTGCAGCTCTCGGTGCTCTGAGCGAAGACGGATCTCTCTTTGGTAAATCCATCATCTTCGTAGCTATGGCCGAAGGTATCGCACTCTACGGACTGATCATTTCCTTTATGATCCTTGGTAAGCTTTAAGGAGCGTCTCTATGAAAATGTATTTGATCAGTGATAACATTGATACCTACACAGGCATGCGTCTGGCAGGTGTGGAAGGTGTTGTCGTCCATGAACGCGCTGAGCTTAAAGAAGCTCTGGAACATACAATTGCAGATAAAGAAGTAGGGATCATTCTTCTCACCGAAAAATTCGGAAGAGAATTTCCTGAGATCATCGACGATGTCCGTCTGCATCACAAAACACCTCTGATCATTGAAATTCCTGACAGACACGGCACCGGCCGTAAACCGGATTTTATCACTTCATATGTCAATGAAGCGATCGGACTGAAATTGTAGGCAGGAGGTAACAATATCATGACAATAGACGAAAAACTGCAGCATTTTTACGAAGTTTCTCTCGATGAAGCCCGCGAAGATGCCGCACAGGCTATCCAGGAACACAAAGAACATCTTGCCCGTACACTGGAAGATCACAAACAGACAAGCCGCCAGAATGCTGAAGCTGAGATAAAAGCAGAGACCGGCCATGTCCGTCGTGAAGTCAACAAGGCTCTTTCTGCCGAACAGATCACTCTTCAGAAGAGACTTGTCCAGAAAACAAGAAGAACTGAAAGAAACTCTTTTGCAGAAGTTAAGACCAAGGTTCAGCAGTTTATCACTACTGCAGAATACGATGAATATCTCTGCCGCAGGATCAACGAAGCTGTAAAATTGCCGGAGACGATGAGATCCAGATCTATCTCTCTTCTTCCGACAAATCCAAAGCAAATGATCTTGCGCAGAAAACAGGTACCCCGCTCCAGGTCTCAAAAGAAGATTTTATCGGCGGTATCCGCGCAGAGATTCCACATAAAAACATACTTATCGATAATTCTTTTTCTGCAAATCTTGCTTCAATGTGCAGAGAATTCAAATTTGACGGAGGGCTGAAGAATGAGTAAAACTGGTATCATCTATGGCATCAATGGCCCTGTCGTTTACTTAAAAGGCGATTCCGGATTCAAAATCTCCGAGATGGTCTATGTAGGTAAGGAAAACCTGGTTGGCGAGGTCATCGGCCTTAAAAAGGGTATGACAACCGTTCAGGTATTTGAGGAGACCACAGGACTTCGCCCGGGCGAAACCGTTACCGGTACCGGCGATGCCATCTCTGTACTTTTAGGACCTGGTATCATCCACAATATTTTTGACGGTATCCAGCGTCCTCTGGAGGAGATTGCCAAATCCTCCGGAAAATATATTTCCCGTGGTGTCAGCGTAGATTCACTGGACACCCAGAAAAAATGGCACTCACATATCACAGTTAAAGAAGGAGACGTAGTAGGTCCTGGCACGATCATCGCCGAGACACAGGAAACTGCTTCTATCCTCCATAAATCCATGGTTCCTCCGAGTATCACAGAGGGAACTGTTATCAAGGCAGCTCCGGACGGTGATTACACCATTCTGGAACCAATTGTCACAATACAGCTGAATGACGGAACCACTAAAGAGCTTGCACTGGCTCAGAAATGGCCGATCCGTATTCCTCGTCCGACGCATCTGCGCTACCCTGCAAGCGTTCCGCTTGTCACAGGGCAGCGTATCCTTGACACTCTGTTCCCGATTGCCAAAGGCGGTACGGCTGCGTTCCGGGTGGTTTTGGAACCGGAAAGACCATGACACAGCACCAGATTGCCAAATGGTCCGATGCAGATATCATCATCTATATCGGCTGCGGCGAGCGTGGAAATGAGATGACACAGGTTCTGGAGGACTTCAGCAAGCTGATCGACCCGAAATCCGGAAACCTGATGATGGACCGTACTACTCTGATCGCCAACACATCCAACATGCCGGTTGCTGCCCGTGAAGCATCTATCTACACAGGTGTTACTCTGGCTGAATATTATCGTGACATGGGTTACGATGTAGCGATCATGCAGACTCCACCTCCCGTTGGGCTGAGGCTCTTCGAGAGCTTTCCGGACGACTTGAGGAAATGCCGGCAGAGGAAGGTTTCCCTGCTTACCTGGCTTCCAAGCTTTCCGCTTTTTATGAGCGTGCCGGAATGATGCAGAATCTCAATGGTACAGAAGGTTCTGTCTCCATCATCGGTGCAGTTTCCCCACAGGGCGGTGACTTCTCTGAACCAGTCACTCAGAATACCAAACGATTTGTACGATGCTTCTGGGGACTTGATAAGGCTCTTGCTTATGCAAGACACTTCCCGGCGATCCACTGGCTCACAAGCTACAGTGAATACCTCGAAGACCTGACCCATGGTACCGCGATCATGTATCTCCAAAATTCGTGGCTGACCGAAATCAGCTGATGGCGATCCTGAATCAGGAAAGCTCTCTGATGGAGATCGTTAAACTGATCGGCAGTGATGTACTCCCGGATGATCAGAAGCTGACTCTTGAGATTGCCAGAGTCATCCGACTTGGCTTCCTTCAGCAGAATGCCTTCCATCAGGAAGATACCTGCGTTCCAATGGAAAAACAGTTTGAGATGATGGAGATCATCCTTTATCTGTACGAAAAATCCAAAGCACTCATCAACCGAGCATGCCGGTTTCTGTACTGAAAGAGGACAACATCTTTGAACGCATCATTTCTATTAAATATGATGTTCCAAACAATCAGCTAGACAAATTTGAACAGTACCGAAAAGACATCGACGCATTTTATGACAAAGTATTAGAGAAGAACGGCTGACAGGAGGAACGTTTTTATGGCAATTGAATATTTAGGTTTAAGTGAAATAACGGCCCTCTGGTAGTTCTGGAAGGTGTAAAGAATGCCTCTTTTGAGGAGATTGTCGAATTCCATATGGATGACGGAACACAGAAGATCGGCCGTATCATTGAGATTTATGAGGACAAAGCAGTTATCCAGGTATTTGAAGGAACTGACAATATGTCCCTTGGCAACACACATACCCGACTCACCGGACATCCGATGGAGATCGGTCTTTCACCGGAAATCCTCGGCCGTACCTTCAACGGTATCGGTCAGCCGATCGACGGACTCGGTGCGATAACTCCGGAGGTTAACCTTAATATCAACGGTCTTCCGCTGAATCCGGTCACGCGAGAATATCCACGAAACTATATCAATACCGGTATTTCTGCAATTGATGGTCTGACTACTCTGATCCGTGGTCAGAAACTTCCAATCTTTCCGGAATGGTCTTCCACATGACAAGCTGGCTGCACAGATCGTACAGCAGGCTTCTCTGGGCGGTGATTCCGATGAAAACTTTGCAATCGTTTTTGCAGCTATGGGTGTTAAATACGATGTTGCAGAATTTTTCCGCCGTACTTTCGAAGAAAGCGGTGCTTCTGATCACGTTGTCATGTTCCTGAACCTGACAAACGACCCGGTCGTTGAACGACTGCTGACACCAAAGATCGCACTTACCGCTGCAGAGTATCTGGCATTTGAAAAAGGCATGCATATCCTGGTCATTCTGACAGATATCACCTCCTTCTGCGAGGCTATGCGAGAGGTTTCCTCCTCCAAGGGCGAGATTCCTTCCCGTAAAGGCTACCCGGGATATCTGTACAGTGAACTGGCTACTCTTTATGAGCGTGCCGGTATCGTACAGGGCGGCACCGGTTCTGTCACACAGATTCCGATCCTGACCATGCCAAATGATGACATCACACATCCAATCCCTGATCTTACTGGATATATCACCGAAGGCCAGATCGTTCTGGATCGTCAGCTTCATGGCCAGGCAATTTATCCGCCGATCAACGTACTTCCGTCTCTGTCACGTCTGATGAAGGACGGAATCGGAGAAGGCTTCACCAGGGAAGATCATCAGGACGTTGCAAACCAGCTCTTCTCCTGCTATGCAAAAGTAGGCGATGCAAGAGCTCTGGCTTCCGTTATCGGTGAAGATGAACTTTCCCCGATTGACAAACGTTACCTTGTCTTCGGTAAAGCATTTGAGGCAGAATTTGTCGGACAGGGTGAAACAGAAAACAGAAGTATCACAGAAACCCTTGATAAAGGCTGGGAGCTTCTGGGGCTTCTTCCGAAAGAAGAACTCGACCGAATCGATACAAAAATCCTGAACAAGTACTATAAAGAGACTGTACGCTAAGGGGAGGTGACTGTTTATGGATCCGAATACCTTCCCCACCAAGGGTAATCTGATACTTGCCAAAAATTCTCTGGCTCTTTCCCGTCAGGGATTTGAGCTGATGGACAAGAAACGAAACATCCTGATCCGTGAAATGATGGAACTGATCGACCAAGCCAAGGATATACAGGCTCAGATTGATGAAACCTTCCGTACCGCCTATGCAGCGCTCCAGAAAGCCAATATGGAGCTTGGAATCGCATTTGTACAGCAGGTTTCTTATACTGTCCCTGTGGAAGATTCTGTGAGGATCAAGACACGCAGCGTTATGGGAACTGAAATTCCTCTGGTTGAATATGACAAACAGCTGACAAACACGCCTACCTATGCTTACTACAGCACCAGAGTTTCTCTTGATCAGGCAAAAGCTGCCTTCGAAAAGGTAAAAGAGCTCTCTATCCAGCTCGCCGGTATCGAAAATGCCGCGATCCGTCTGGCTGCAAATATCAAAAAAACACAGAAAAAGAGCGAATGCTCTCAAGAATATTACGATTCCTCGTTATGAAGCACTTACCAAGGACATCCAGAATGCACTTGAGGAAAAAGAGCGTGAGGAATTTACTCGCCTGAAAGTTATTAAACGAATGAACAGAAGGGGTGATCCCCTCCGTGCTTTTTTTGTCCCGGGCAGCAAATCATACCTATATACGGCCCGCATTATTGTCAGATAATTGTTCTTTGAAGTTTAAAATTTTTCTTTTAGTAATTCGTCAAAAAT
>ENA-OQDD01000705-OQDD01000705.1-human-gut-metagenome-genome-assembly--contig:-NODE-705-length-12775-cov-2.450585_pt1 | contig 12775 bp, 18 predicted proteins | sample MGYA00242507_ERZ504598 | MGnify/ENA primary metagenome ERZ504598 (study PRJEB26092, sample SAMD00036318) | human gut metagenome | host: Homo sapiens | study: EMG produced TPA metagenomics assembly of... | reverse complement strand
CACTCCGTTCTCAGTAACGTAGCCAAAATTCATTCCAGATTGCCTGCGGCAATGGAATTTTGGCTTGTATGTCTCGGGATTTTGGCATATTCATGCCAAAAACACCTCGCGGGATAGTGATGTGTGAACAGTAACATCTACACAACGTAAATTGTACTTATTTTAATACACTATTGACAAATTCTGTCATTTCTTGTAATATCATATAAAACATATCGAATAACTATGAAAAGTAGAGAATGCAAAAAACTACTGGTACTTTAAAGGAGATAAAACATGATCAGAAAATTATTTGCCTTTGGTCTTGCAGTTGTACTGGCACTGATGCCGGTACAGACTTTTGGAAAAACGGTGTCTGTCACCAATGTTTCCTATGATCCTACCAGAGAGATGTTTGAACAGTATAATAAAATATTTGAAGACCACTGGAAGGAGAAGACCGGGGAAGATGTGGAAGTGATACAGTCCCATGGCGGTTCAGGGAAACAGGCACTGGAGGTAGCCAATGGTCTGGATGCAGATGTGGTAACCCTGGCACTTGAATATGATATTGAGTCTATTGAAAACGCAGGGCTGATCAAGGCAGGATGGAAAGATAAATTTGACAATGACAGTTCTCCTTATACATCCACTATCGTATTTCTGGTGAAGAAAGGAAATCCCAGGGATATTAAAGACTGGGACGATCTGACGAAAAAAGGAGTGGGAGTAGTAACACCAAATCCGAAAACCTCCGGCGGTGCCAGATGGAATTACATGGCAGCGTGGGCTTACGCAGATAAAAAGTATGGTGGCGATGAAGCGCAGATGAAGGAATTTATTAAGAAACTTTACCGGAATGTGGTGGTTCTTGACTCAGGCGCAAGAGGTGCAACGACCTCTTTCGTGGAGAACGGACAAGGAGATGTGCTGGTTGCGTGGGAAAATGAAGCTTATCTATCCATGCGGGATTATCCGGATGAGTATGAGATTGTTACTCCAAGCGTAAGTATTCTGGCACAGCCTTCTGTGGCAGTGGTAGATGAAGTGGTGGATTACAGAGATACAAGAGATGTGGCAACTGAGTATTTAAATTATCTGTATTCCGACGAAGCACAGGAGATCGCAGCAGAGAATTATTTCCGCCCCACTAATGAGAAAATCCTGAAGAAGCACAGTGATACGTTTGATCTGAATATAAATCTGGCAAATATCAGTGATTATGGCGGATGGGATAAAGTGCAGGAGAAACATTTCACGGATGGCGGAATTTTCGATCAGATTTATGAGAGATAAAGGAAGACAAGATGAAGCAAGAGCATAAGCACAGACAGAATATATGAGACAGGAGAGGTGGTAATTGATTATGAAAAAAAGAAATAAACCGGTGATTCCAGGGTTTGGGCTCTCCATGGGAATTACCATTTCCATATTGAGTCTGGTAGTTCTGATACCCCTGGCAAGCCTGGTGGTCTACACAGCGAAGCTGAGTTTTAAAGATTTTATCGAAACCATCACAAGGGCCAGAGTGCTGGCATCCTTTTATACCAGTTTTGTATGTGCTTTTGCAGCAGCAGTAATAAATGGAATTATGGGAACTATTCTTGCGTGGGTGCTTGTGAAATATGATTTTCCGGGCAAGAGACTTATGGATGGGGTGATCGAACTTCCCTTTGCTCTTCCCACAGCAGTAGCAGGTATTGCGCTGACATCCCTGACCTCAGATTCCGGAATTGTAGGCGGCTTTTTTGCAGGATTCGGTATCAAGATCGCATACACAAGAATCGGCATTACAGTGGCTATGATATTTGTAGGGATACCGTTCGTTGTGCGAAGTGTACAGCCGGTTCTGGAAAAGATGGATAATTCTTACAGCGAGGCAGCAGGAGTGTTGGGAGCAAAGAAAACAACTATCTTCTGGAAGGTCATTTTTCCGGAACTGAAGCCCGCAATCTTTGCAGGGACCGGACTTGCGTTCGGAAGATGTCTGGGTGAATATGGAAGTGTTGTATTTATCGCAGGAAATAAACCCTATTATACAGAAATCACACCGCTGGTTATTATGTCAGAGCTTCAGGAATTTGATTATTCAAGTGCAACGGCAATCGCACTTGTGATGTTGGCAGTTTCATTTTTTATTCTGTTCCTTAACAGTATGATACAGCAGAGAAATGCAAGAATTTTAAGAGGAGGAAATGCCTGATGGACAACAATGAAAAGACTTCGGAGAAAATTACAAAATGGCTGCTTGTCGGGATCAGTGTTCTGTTTCTGGCAGTCATGCTCCTTCTTCCTCTGATCACTGTGATTACAGAAGCATTGCGGAGCGGATGGAAGGTCTATGCAGCTGCAGTGACAGATGAGTACACCATCAAAGCACTTCTTCTTACAGTGAAGGCAACAATTTTTGCAGTTGTTTTTAACACTGTTTTTGGTGTTTTTGCAGCCTGGGCACTGACGAAGTTTCAGTTCAGGGGTAAAAAGCTTCTTACCACACTGATCGACCTTCCGGTTACTATTTCCCCTGTTATTGCAGGTTTGATCTTTCTTCTGATTTTTGGACGACAGAGTCCTGTTTACTTTTTTCTCATGAAGTTAGGGATGAAAGTTGTATTCTCTGTACCGGGAATCATTATTGCAACTGTATTTGTAACCTTTCCTTTTATTTCCAGAGAGCTGATTCCGGTTCTGGAAGCAGAAGGAAGCGATGAGGAGGAAGCGGCAGCCTGATGGGAGCAGGTGGATGGACCATTTTCTGGAAGATCACATTCCCTCATATCAAATGGGCATTACTGTACGGAGTTGTGCTCTGTACGGCAAGAGCAATGGGAGAGTTTGGAGCGGTATCTGTACTTTCCGGACATTTAAGAGGAAAGACCAATACACTTCCTCTTCATGTAGAGATTTTGTTTAATGAGTTTCAGTATGTTCCGGCGTTTGCCGTATCTTCGCTGCTTGTGATCATGGCAGTTATCATTCTGGTAGTCAGAAGCCTGATTGAATATAAAGGAAAGAAGGAAGCCTGATATGTATGTAGAGTTAAAAAATATCAATAAGACATATGGTTCTTACCAGGCATCAAGGAATGTGAATTTCGGAATTGAGAAAGGTAAACTGATTGGTCTGCTGGGACCAAGCGGAAGCGGAAAAACAACTATTCTTCGAATGATCGCAGGTCTGGAAACCCCGGACAGCGGAGAGGTCATTATTGATGGAAAAGTGGTAAATGATGTTCCGGCCAGTCAGCGTGGGATTGGATTTGTATTTCAGAATTATGCGTTGTTTCGCTATATGACAGTTTATGACAACGTTGCATTTGGTTTGAAGGTTCAGAAGGCTGATAAGAAGAAAATTGATGCCAGAGTCAGAGAGCTGATCAAACTGGTAGGGCTGGAAGACTGGAAAAAAGATATCCAAGCCAGTTATCCGGCGGTCAGAGGCAAAGGGTGGCATTTGCCAGAGCCCTTGCTCCAAATCCCCAGGTGCTGCTTCTGGATGAGCCCTTTGCAGCCATTGATGCAAAATCCGTCAGGAACTGCGAAGCTGGTTAAAAGAGATGATCGGGAAGCTGGGAATTACCAGTATTTTCGTTACTCATGATCAGGATGAGCCATTGAAGTGGCAGATGAGATTATTATCACTAATGCAGGACGGATCGAACAGAAAGGAACTCCCATAGGGGTTTACAGAAATCCTGAGACAGCTTTTACAGCGTCCTTCTTCGGACAGCCATCTGTGTTGAAAAATGCGGATGATTTCCATACCTTTGCTCAGGCAAAAGGAGCAGACAAGATCATTGTCCGCCCGGAATTTGTAAAAATCTCCAAACTGGATGAAGTGGAGAAGTTCAAAACTTCCGTATCCCGGGGAGTGGTTGAACAGGTTTCTTTCAGGGGAGATAATCTGGAACTTCAGGTGAGAGTCAACAATTCCGTAGTAACTGCCAGAAGAAGTCTGGAGAAAGCAGATATCCGGGAAGGTGAGACTGTGAATGTATTCCTTTACAGGATTTTTGCACTGAGAGATGACAGTGTACAGCTGATCGAAAATGAGGCTGTAAGGGATGACTTTGTAATTATCTGACAACGGTGGCTGCGGCGACTGACACAATGAAAAAATAAGAAATTCAGAGGACAAGACTGATCGGAAAATCAACTTGTTGGCACATTGGTATGGAGGAAAGGGTAAGAGAGAATGAGAACAGAGAGAATCAGGACAGATGTGCTGATCATCGGCGGCGGTACGGCAGGATGCTTTGCAGCCTATGTGATCGGCAAAAAAAGCGGCAGAAAAGTTCTGATCGCAGAGAAAGCGAATATTAAGCGAAGCGGATGTCTGGCGGCGGGCGTGAATGCATTGAACGCATATATTACAGAAGGCAGAGTGCCACAGGATTATGTGGATTATGCCAAAAAGGATGCCCATGGAATCGTAAGAGAAGACCTTCTTCTTACCATGTCAGAGAGACTGAATCATGTGACAAAGGTGATGGAAGATCTGGGGCTGGTCATCCTGAAGGACGAAAACGGAAAATATGTTGCCAGAGGAAACCGAAACATCAAGATCAATGGCGAAAATATGAAGCAATCCTTGCAAAGGCGGCAGCTGAACAGGAGAATGTTACGGTTCTCAATCATGTAAATATTACAGATTATAAAACAGAAAACAAAAAAGTCACAGGCGCAGTTGGATTTAGCGTTAATGAGGATATTTTCTATGACATTGATGCGAAAGCAGTTCTTTGTGCCACAGGTGGTGCAGCGGGACTTTACAGACCGAATAATCCGGGATTTTCCAGACATAAGATGTGGTATCCTCCGTTTAACACAGGTGCAGGATATGCAATGGGACTTCTTTCCGGTGCGGAGATGACAACCTTTGAGATGCGTTTCATTGCATTGAGATGTAAGGACACGATTGCTCCTACAGGAACTATTGCTCAGGGTGTTGGGGCCAGACAGGTCAATGCACATGGTGATATTTATGAAACAAAATATGGTCTGACAACTTCCCAGCGAGTTTACGGTACAGTCATGGAGAACAGAGAAGGAAACGGCCCATGTTATCTCAGAACGGAAGGTATTTCCAAAGAACAGGAGCAGGACCTTTACAAAGCTTACCTGAATATGGCACCGTCCCAGACTCTGAAATGGATGGAAGCCGGAAAAGGACCATCCGAAGAGAATGTAGAGATTGAGGCACAGAGCCATATATTGTAGGCGGACATACAGCCAGCGGTTACTGGGTAGATAATAACAGAGCTACAACTATTGAAGGTTTATATGCAGCCGGAGACGTAGCAGGAGGATGTCCGCAGAAATATGTAACCGGCGCACTGGCAGAAGGTGAGATGCAGCAGAGGCGATTTTGGAATATCTGAATGGCAAAGATGATGACCGGATCGCAGCGGAAAATAAGGAAGAGGCTTTAGAGCGTGGCGGAGAACAGGAGCTGTCTCAAACTGCAATAGCTAAGAAGGCAGAATACGAATCACATTTGAATGCTTCCCGTTCTTTGATGAATGCAGAGCAGCTTGAGGAAGCCATGCAGAAGATCATGGATCAGTACGCAGGAGGAATCGGTACAGACTACAGATACAGCGGGATGAGTCTTGCAAAGGCAGATGAAAAGATCGCAGCATTGTTGCCAGTAGTTGACACTCTGGCAGCAACAGATACTTATGAACTGATGCAGATTTATGAACTTCGCGAACGACTGATCGTGTGCCAGGCAGTGATCGCACATCTGGCAGCCAGAAAGGAAACCAGATGGCATAGTTTCGGAGAGAATACAGACTACCCGCAGCAGAGCGAAGAGTGGATGAAATATGTAAACTCCCGTATGGAAAACGGCGAGATTAAGATCTTATATCGTGACCTGATCACAAAGGAAAATACAGGTTTGAATACAGCAGAGAAAGGAGCAGGTAAGAGATGAGCATTCGGATTCAGAAAAGTAAATGTGCAGGATGCGGCAGATGTATCGAAGCCTGTCCCGGAAATCTGATCAAAAAGGATAAAGAGAACAAAGCCTTTATCCGGCAGGTAAGAGACTGCTGGGGATGTACTTCCTGTATTAAGGAATGCAGGCATGATGCCATCCGCTTCTTCCTTGGAGCTGATGTGGGAGGCAGAGGTGCAAGTATGGTTGTATCAGAGAAACCGGATATTTCCACATGGACAGTGGAGAAACCGGATGGCACTAAAATCACTATTCAGGTTAATAAGAAAGACGCTAATAAATATTAAACATAAGTATGTACTCTCAGAGTCTTTAGAGTGTGTTTGAAAAATGCTTTACGCAAGATGTGCGTCACAATTTGTGGGAGATTTTGTTCGGATGAGGGCGTCGTAGCGGGCTACGACAACCGAATTCGGACAAAATATACCGCAAGTGGGGCGTGCAGATTGCGGGAATGATTTTTCAGACACGCTCTAGTGTATTTGCTCAAGTACGAAAAGATTCCGAGTATAAACAAACAGAGGAGGATAATGCAATGAGTAACTTATCTCATCTTGATGCGCTTGAGGCAGAGGCGATTTATATTATGCGGGAAGTAGCAGCCGAGTGTGAAAAGCCGGTTATGCTCTATTCTATAGGAAAGGACAGCTCCGTTATGCTCCATCTGGCGATGAAGGCATTTTACCCGGAGAAACCTCCATTCCCGTTCCTTCACATTGATACTACATGGAAATTCCATGAGATGATCGAATTCCGCGACAGAATCGCAAAGAAAAACGGAATTGATATGCTGGTTTACACCAATGAAGAGGGTGTAAAGGCAGGAATCAATCCATTTGACAATGGTTCTGCATATACAGATATCATGAAAACACAGGCGTTAAAACAGGCTCTGACCAAATATGGATTTACAGCGGCATTTGGAGCGGCCGCCGTGACGAGGAGAAATCCAGAGCAAAAGAGAGAATCTTTTCTTTCCGTAATTCAGCTCAGGCATGGGATCCGAAAAACCAGAGACCGGAGATGTGGAAGCTTTATAACACTAAGATCCAGAAGGGAGAGAGTATGCGAGTATTCCCAATTTCCAACTGGACAGAAAAGGATATCTGGCAGTACATTCAGCGTGAAAATATCGAAATTGTACCGTTATATTTTGCGAAAGAAAGACCGGTCATCTACAGAGAAGGAAATATCATTATGGTGGATGATGACAGATTAAAACTCCGTCCGGGTGAAAAGATTGAAAACAAAAAAGTCAGATTCCGTACTCTTGGATGCTATCCGCTTACTGGAGGTATTGAATCTGAAGCAGATACTCTGGATGAGATTATTGATGAGACGTTAAGTGCTGTTTCTTCTGAACGTACCAGCAGGGTGATCGACCACGAGGCAGCAGGCAGCATGGAGAGAAGAAAGAGAGAGGGGTATTTCTAGGATGAAAGGATTATTGAAATTTATTACATGCGGAAGTGTGGATGATGGAAAATCCACTCTGATCGGACATATTCTTTATGATGCAAAGCTTCTCTATACAGATCAGGAGAAAGCTCTGGAGCTGGATTCCAAAGTAGGAAGCAGAGGCGGTGCCATTGATTATTCTCTTCTTCTGGACGGTCTGATGGCAGAGCGTGAACAGGGAATCACCATTGATGTTGCATACCGTTATTTTACAACAGATAACAGAAGCTTCATTGTTGCAGATACACCCGGACATGAAGAATATACAAGAAACATGGCAGTGGGTGCGTCCTTTGCAGATCTGGCAGTTATCCTGGTGGATGCTTCACAGGGAGTACTGGTACAGACAAGACGTCATGCAAGAATCTGCGCATTGATGGGAATCCGTTACTTTGTATTTGCAGTAAACAAAATGGATCTTATTGAATATGATGAAAAACGTTTCCGCGACATTGAGAATCAGATCGCAGCACTGATAGAAGAACTGAAACTTGCCAATGTAACTATTATTCCGGTATCTGCCACAGAAGGTGACAACGTTACAACCAAATCTGACAACATGCCATGGTATAAAGGTGAGGCGCTTCTTTCCCATCTGGAAACCGTAGACATTAAGGAAGATACAGAGAAGGGCTTCTATATGCCTGTACAGAGAGTCTGCAGACCAAACCATGAGTTTCGCGGATTCCAGGGACAGATTGAGAATGGTGCCATCAGGGCAGGCGACCTTGTGACTACTCTTCCCAGTAAAGAAGAAGCTCATGTAAAGAGTATTCTTGTTGGCGATAAAGAAGTTCAGGAAGCTGTACAGGGACAGCCTGTTACCATCCAGCTTGACAGAGAAGTAGATGTTTCCCGCGGATGTGTACTTACCATTGATTCCGGCGCAGTTCTTACAGACTCTGTGGAAGCAGATATCCTCTGGATGGATGACAATGCTCTTACGGATGGCAAAAACTTCTTTGTAAAAATCGGTACAAAGATGATCCCCGGCCTGGTTACAAAAATCAATTATTCTGTGGATGTTAATACAGGTGAAAAGAAAAGCGCATATACCTTAAAGAAAAATGAGATTGCTTCCTGTACTCTGGAATTCTCGGAGAAGATCGTTGTAGACGAATTTGACAGGCACAGAACACTGGGTGAGCTGATTCTGATAGATCGTGTCACAAATATGACTTCTGCCTGCGGTGTTGTGAGAAAAACCTTTGTTTCTCAGGATAGATCCCAGATCGGAAAAGTGGACGAGCAGGTTCGTGCAGGACTGAAAGGTCAGACACCGGTAGTAGTGGAATTCCCGATCGGTAAAGAAGGAATCACTCTTGATTTTGCAGAGCAGGTAGAAAAGGGACTGACTGTACTTGGAAAACATACCTATCTGTATCATCCGGCAGCGAGTGAAAACTATGCAGAAACTGTCCGCCATCTTAAGGCAGCAGGTCTGATCGTACTTCTTGTTCTTGATGAAAATACAGCAAAAGACGAGACATTAAAGAACCTGGATGGTTTCTATGCGAACTGGCAGATTGACGGAATCACTGTGAAAGATGCGATTGATTTCGTGAAAAAGAAATCTGCATTTACAGTGCAGAGTGTACATGATGGAAATTATATCTGATTATAACAGGGCTATAAATCGCCGCAGAGACAAAGAAAGTCTCTGCGGTATTTGTTTTCTTGACAAGTGTCGTTACAGCGGATTATACTTATTTTCAAATATTCAGAATCCATAATAATACAGACAGGAAAGATAACAGAAATATGCAAACGAACAATGAAAGTAAACAAAACCAAAAAAGAGATGATGCTTGGAACTTTGTTTGTAATTGCTACGATCATCATCCTGGCGATACCAACGAAGAAAAGACAGAAATAAAGATGAGTGAATATCGATCAGAATATAGAATGGGCAATTGGTTACTGTTCACACACCACTATCCCGCGAGGTGTTTTGGCATGAATATGCCAAAATCCCGAGACATACAAGCCAAAATTCCATTGCCACAGGCAATCTGGAATGAATTTTGGCTAAGTTACTGTGAACGGAGTGAACAGTAACGGCAATTGTAAAGTGGCATTCAGATTACATATTATGCAGCAGAGTATGATATAATTCGTTTTGTATAATGACGTCAGGATTAAGAGCATATGTAGAGCTGTGTAGCGAAGCGGATTGCGAATATCTGTTTGACTTTTGATGGGTGTACACGAGAACATTTTTTACAGTGAAAGTTATCTGTATTATATTACAGAGGGTACTGTACAGATAATCAGGAGGTATTTTATGCGTTTGGAAAAAGTACAGGAAGCGTTAAAAACAAAGAAAATTCATTATGAATATACAGAGGAAAACGGATGCGGAAGCATCGACTTTATGTTTCGCGGTCTGAGATTCCATATATGGGAATATGAAGATCGTGTCTGGGGAGCGGAGACAAACGTGTTCGAAGCAGGCAGAAGCCAGGATATTGAGGGAGATTACGAGGAAATTATTTCCGGAGAAATCCTCTCATGGCCGGATATGCTGCCTGGGATGTAAGCATGTTACTGTTCACAGCAACACACTCCAGGGAGTTGAGATATGTGAAAAGTAACGTAAGTATTACTGCAGAAGGGAATGATATTTACGAAAAAATATAGAACCGGACAAATCGTATTAACCGCATGTATTGCAGCTGTCTGTATGTTTTCAGATGTCCATGGGGCAGAAGTGGCAGGTCCGCCGGCACCGAAATCCAAATCGGCACTGACACAAAAACCTGAAGCAACACCAATGCCTGAAGCAACACCAATACCTGCATCTACTCCAACACCGGAGCAGGAAACTGAGACAGATAAACAGAATCCGGCAGACCAGGGAACTTTAAGCAAGCCAGACCATCCGGACACTATCTCCGCAGATAAACTGGTATTTATCGGAGATTCCAGAACAGAGGGATTGAGGGATGCGGTAAACGATGACAGCATTTGGTCCTGTCTTTCTTCTATGGGATATGACTGGATGGTATCTACAGGAGTGCCGCAGGTAGAAGATCAGATTGAGGACAATACAGCGGTTATTATCCTGATGGGTGTTAATGATCTTTATCATGTCAATGACTACATCAGTTATATTAATTCCAAAGCTGCTGAATGGGGGAACAGAGGAGCGCAGACTTATTTCGTGTCTGTAGGTCCGGTGCAGAATGATCCCTATTGCAGTAATGCGGAGATTGAAAGTTTTAACGCGGCAATGCAGGCAAGCCTGAGTGGAGTTACCTACATAGACGTATATTCCCATCTGGTATCTGAGGGATTTTCCACCGTAGACGGAACCCACTATCCGGACAGTGTGTCCGTAGATATTTATAATTATATCCTGGACCATCTGGAGGAACAGATGAGTGGAATCTGGGGATAACAACATATGAACAGCAACTTCGGGGGCGACAATTCAGCGAAAATTTTGATGTTGTGTTGAGCCTGGAAGCATTTGGTGATATGATATGCAGATAAGGAAACGGAAATGAGCGGAATTTCGTTTCTCTGTGAAGTGGCTGAAAGTTCAGCGGGAGGAAAAATGAGTGTGCTGATTGCAGCAGTGATGAAATTATAAATGGAAATTGTTCGGTGTTCCTGCATTGGATTGCCGTACAGTTATCCGAATCGAAAATCAGGAGGAAAAAATGAGAGGACTGTATTCATCCAAAACAGAAATCAGACACAAAATTTTTACAGAAATTGCGAGGATGGCATATGAAGGCCAGTCTCCGGAGATGCTGGAAGAGCTTCCCTACAAGATTGTACCCGGTGAAATTGCGACTTATCGTGACAGTATTTTTCTGGAAAGAGCGGTAGTTGGTGAGAGACTTCGCGTTGCAATGGGGATGTCACTGAGAAAGGTTACAGAGCATGCGCCAATTTCCAAAGGTGTGGAGGCCAGCGTTATTGAGGAAAAGTATTATGAACCGCCGCTTATCAATGTGATCAAGTTTGCCTGTAATTCCTGCCCTGAAAAAAGGGTAATGATCACAGAGGGCTGTCAGGGGTGCCTGGAGCATCCCTGTGTGGAAGTCTGTCCAAAGAAAGCAGTGCATATGGAAGGCGGCAGATCCCATATTGATGAAGATGCCTGTATCAAATGCGGAAAGTGTCTGGAAGCCTGTCCGTATAATGCAATCATCAAACAGGAACGTCCCTGTTCAAAGGCCTGTGGCATGAATGCCATTGGTTCTGACGAATACGGAAGAGCGGAGATTGACCAAGACAAATGTGTATCCTGCGGACAGTGTCTGGTGAGTTGTCCGTTCAGCGCTATTGTAGACAAAGGACAGATTTTCCAGACTGTTATGGCATTAAAAAGTGAAACACCGGTGTATGCAATCGTGGCGCCTGCCATTGCAGGTCAGTTCCTAGGTATGGAGAATAATAAGATACGGGGTGCATTTCAGGCACTTGGCTTTACAGATGTAAGAGAGGTTGCAGTCGGTGCAGATCTGTGCACAGTGGAGGAGGCAAAGGACTTTTTGGAGGAAGTTCCTGAGAAACTTCCGTTTATGGCTACATCCTGTTGTCCGTCTTGGTCTATGATGGCTAAGAAATTATTCCCGGAACAGGCGAAATGTATCTCCATGGCACTGACACCCATGGTTCTTACTGCCAGACTGATCAAGCAGAAGGAACCGGATTGTAAGATCGTTTTCGTAGGTCCCTGCGCAGCCAAGAAGCTGGAAGCCAGCCGTAAGAGTATCCGCAGCTATGTGGATTTTGTGCTGACCTTCGAGGAAGTAGCAGGAATGTTTGATGCCAAAGGCGTGGACTGGAAAGATATTCCGGAAGGAGAACCACTGTTTCATGCCAGTGCTGACGGAAGAGGTTTCGCAGTCAGCGGTGGTGTGGCAGAAGCGGTTGTCCATGCGGTGAAGCGTATTGATCCTGATCGGGAAGTAAAGGTAATGAATGCAGAAGGTCTGCAGAACTGTAAGAAGATGCTCCAGATGGCCAAGATTGGTAAATATAATGGATATCTTTTGGAAGGAATGGCATGTCCGGGCGGCTGTGTAGCAGGTGCCGGTACTATCCAGACAGTTAAAAAAGCAGCAGCAGCTCTCGAAAAAATGAAGAAAGAGGCTTCGTTTACAGATGCCTATGACTCCAAATACAGAGCAAGACTGGAAAGCCTGGAGAAATTTGATGTGGAGTGAGATTCTGACTGAATCAGTGAAATCCTATATGGATTGCAAGTGTTTGAATGCAATCAGTATATAGCAGAGTGAATTACTCGGCAACTGAGTTACCAGAGCATCTGAATTAAGGCGGGATACCGCCTTTTTTCAGGGTGCATCCATGACACCACTACTGTTTGCTCTTTAGAGCTATACAGCTACTTTTATTATTT
>ENA-OQDD01000704-OQDD01000704.1-human-gut-metagenome-genome-assembly--contig:-NODE-704-length-12776-cov-2.919915_pt1 | contig 12776 bp, 16 predicted proteins | sample MGYA00242507_ERZ504598 | MGnify/ENA primary metagenome ERZ504598 (study PRJEB26092, sample SAMD00036318) | human gut metagenome | host: Homo sapiens | study: EMG produced TPA metagenomics assembly of... | reverse complement strand
CGATGTCGGCTCGTCACATCCTGGGGCTGGAGAAGGTCCCAAGGGTTGGGCTGTTCGCCCATTAAAGTGGCACGCGAGCTGGGTTCAGAACGTCGTGAGACAGTTCGGTCTCTATCTATCGTGGGCGTATGAAATTTGCGTGGCTCTGACACTAGTACGAGAGGACCGTGTTGGACAGACCTCTGGTTTGCCGGTTGTGCCGCCAGGTGCATTGCCGGGTATCTAAGTCTGGATCGGATAAGTGCTGAAAGCATCTAAGTACGAAGCCGGCCACAAGATTAGATTTCTCAGGGTCGTTGTAGACTACGACGTTGATAGGATGCAGGTGTAAAGGTAGAGATACCAAAGCCGAGCATTACTAATTGCCCGTCCACTTTCCTTATATGTCGGATGGTGTATACCTTTGGTTTTTACTACAGAATGAAATTACGATAACAGCTCAACAATATGTCAACCTTATTCAGGTGGCTATAGCACAAGGGTTCCACCTCTTCCCATTCCGAACAGAGAAGTTAAGCCTTGTCACGCCGATGGTACTGCGTCACAGTGGGAGAGTAGGTAGCCGCCGTTTTGATTGAAGCCTCCGGACTTGAAGAAGTTCCGGAGCTTTTTTTTGTATACGCACGTGTGAAATGTGACCTCTACTATTGCTCATCTCCCAATTATGGATTACTTTTGCCCATAACCTAAAATAATACGTCAATGGATACATTATTACCATTTGCATTACTATGCTTTACTTCTTTTTTCACATTAACCAACCCGTTGGGAACCATGCCTGTATTTTTGACTATGACTAAAGGAATGGATGATGAAGAACGGCGTCATATTGTGAAACGTGCTACTATCATTTCCTTTATTACACTTCTGGCTTTTACTTTTTCCGGGCAATTTTTATTCAAATTCTTTGGAATATCGACCAATGGCTTTCGTATTGCTGCCGGTTTTATTATTTTGAAGATTGGGTATGATATGTTGCAGGCACGTTTTACTAATACGAAGTTGAAAGATGAAGAAATTAAAACGTATGCCAATGATATTTCAATTACCCCGTTATCTATTCCTATGCTTTGCGGTCCCGGTGCTATAGCTAACGGAATAATGTTAATGGATGATGCAAATACTTGGACCATGAAGGGAATTCTGATCGGAATAATTGGTTTGATTTATTTTATCACCTATCTTATATTGCGGGCTTCTACCCGGTTGGTTTCTATTCTTGGTGAAACTGGAAATAACGTGATGATGCGCTTGATGGGACTTATTCTGATGGTAATAGCAGTAGAGTGTTTCGTTAGCGGATTCCGTCCGATATTAATTGATATTATCCAATCAAGTAGGATTTAATCAAAAAAGAGAATGTGCTCGAAGTAGAAAACGATCACTTTGAGCACATTTTGGGTAATTGTATAGATGTGGTTAGTCAAATTCGACTAGTATACGGAATACTTTTCCGGGAGCTGCCGCCCATTCTTTCATGGCCTGTATTGCTGCTTCGGGCTTGACTACTTTGCTGATCAATTCATCTTTTGGGCAAGTACCTTGTTCCATGTAGCGGATAACTGCTCTGAAATCTGTGGGCAATGCATTACGTGATCCGCGGATATCAAGTTCTTTCTGGACAAAATATTTAGTTTGAAAAGAAACTTCTGATTTTGCATACCCTATACATACCACTCTCCCGGTAAATCCGACTTCATTGACGGCCATAACATAGGTTGCAGGACTGCCGACAGCTTCAATGACTACATCAGGACCGAGTCCTTCCGTAATCTTTGTCAGGCATTCATGTACATTTTCTGTCATGGAATTGATGGTATGGTGAGCACCTATCCGTTTGGCAAGTTCCAATTTCTCGTCGTCCAGGTCTACAGCGATAACGGTAGCTCCGCGAAGAGCTGAACGTACAATAGCTCCCATACCGATCATTCCGCAACCAATGACCATCACTATATCAATATCTGTAACTTGTGCCCTGGAAACCGCATGAAAGCCTACGCTCATCGGTTCGATCAGTGCACAGTCACGAGGAGGAATTCGATGGGCCGGGATTATTTTACTCCAAGGTAATGCGATATATTCACACATGGCTCCGTTGCGCTGAACCCCTAAAGTTTCATTATGTTCACAGGCATTTACTCTGCCGTTACGACAGGAAGCACATTTACCGCAATTGGTATAGGGATTAACTGTAACGCTCATGCCGGGTTTTAAAGAATCCGGCACATCCTTGCCCACAGCTTCTATGACAGCTCCTACTTCATGTCCAGAAATAACGGGCAACTTTACCATTGGGTTACGGCCTAAGAATGTATTCAAGTCCGAGCCGCAAAAACCGACGTATTTAATTTTCACAAGAACTTCTCCCGGTTCCAAGACCGGTTTCTCGATGTCTACTACCTTCATTTCGGAAGGAGCGGTAATTTGAATTGCTTTCATTTTTATTTATTTTAATCAGTTTAATCAATCACTTTGTATCCTTTCCAGCCATAATAGGCGCAAAACAGGAAACAAATCATAGGAATAGTATAGGCTATATGATAGATATGTTCGTTCAGATGCATCATATAAGCTGTGAGTTGGGGTAAGCAAGCATTTCCAACGATGGCCATAACTAGAAATGCCGAGCCACTTTTGGTGTTGTTGCCTAAATCAGTCAAAGCGAGCGAGAACTGAGTGGGATACATGATAGACATGAAAAAAGAGATGCCCAGCATGGCATAAAGACCTGTCCAACCGCCAAAACAAACCACAACAATACATAGCAAGACATTAATCAGCGCATATACCAATAGCATGTCTTGTGGACGGAATTTTACCATGAGTAGTGTGCCTGTCCATCTTCCTGCCAAAAAGCCAGCATATAAAGACCGAAAAAGGTGGTGGCTGTATTTTCAGGTAGTTCTGCATAGGTACAACAGTAGACTAGAAATAAACTGTTAATGGCTGTCTGACCACCATTGTAGAAGAATTGTGCAATAACTCCCCAACGAAGATGAGAACGTTTTAAGACTCCGAAATCAATTAATTTTTCTCCTTTATATTCTACTCCTTCCATCGTATTTCCTTCTTTGATTTTAGGTAATTTGGAGAAGATAAAGATGATGGCAATAACAATGAGTAGCATAGCTAGCAGCAGATAAGGAAGTTTCATGCGTCTGTTTCTGTTTGAATGTAACCTTCCCAGCCACCGGGAAAAGAAGTGGGCAGGGTGTCGCGGGTATAGTGGTTGCCACTCAGAATCAGTTTGCTGAGAAACATGGCAGCTATAAAAGCTCCCAGCCCATTGAATGATTGTGCCAGATTCAATCGACGGGGCGCACTTTTCGGATCTCCCAAAGCGGTTACATAAGGATTGGCTGCCGTTTCTAAAAAACACATTCCGGTGGCAATGATAAAGAATATGCATAGATATGCCCAATATTCTTTCAGCATGGCAGCGGGGAAGAACAGTAACCCACCACATGCCGCCAGTAATAACCCGAAAATAATTCCCGATTTGTAGCTGTATTTTTTCATGAACATAGCGATGGGAATGGGACAGATGAAATAGGCAAGCCAGTAGGCTGTTTCTGTGAATGATGCTTCGAAAGCGTTTAACTCACAGGTTTTCATCAGCTGTCTTATCATAGTAGGTAGCAGATTGCTGCTGATAGCCCATAGGAAAAACAGGCAGAATATGAGCATCAATGGTACATAATAGTTCTTATTTTTCATGGTATGGATTTATAAGTGTCAGTTGATTATTCTGACATGTTTTTTATGTAAGGAAGAGATATGAGATTTTTGAAACCATAAAATCTTTCGGCGTTTTTACCTAAAAAAAGTGCTTTCTCTTCTTGTGTCATTTCAGTCGTTTTAAGGATGAAATCGTAAGACATCTTGTAAGTAATGGCCGTAATGGTCCGAGGGTAATCCGATCCCCACATCAGTTTGTCCATACCTACCAGATCTGCTGCTTCTTTAATGGCTTTAACCGCTCCGTGAAACGGATAGAATTCACTGTTGAACAACCAGGTGATCCCCCCGGATTCTATCATGACATTTTTATGGCGGGCCAACTTTATTTGTTCTTGCCAATGAGGTGTGGTGACCATGCCGAAATGTCCGATAGCGATTCGAAGCTGCGGATATTCCTGAATGATTTCTTTCATTTCCTGTACTTGTGTATCCCCATCGGCTAAATCAATGGAAAGGATAATGTCTTTTTCTTGCATGTAATGGAACATTTCCATCATTTCGTCACTGTTCAGCATGACTCTTCCTTCTTTTAGAAAAAGGCGGTGTGCCGGGATTTTTATTGCTTTGAAACCGGAACTTATTAATTCCTTGGCCTGTTGCAGATAACCGGGTTTACGAAATTCGCACATACCGCATACAAAGAAACGGTCTGGGTATTTATGGGACACTTTTGCGAGGTATTCATTTTGGATGCCATCAATAAATTCCTGAGTGACTACGGCAGCCGATACTTGTGCATAGTCCATGTTCGAGAGAAAAACCTCGGCACTATTCCGCCCGTCAATCATAAAGGGCGGAACCATCTGACGTTCTTCCCCCATAAATAACGAACGTCCGTTGGTTAAAGTACGGATAGGCAATCCGTTGACTTCCGTATCTTGCCGTAGCCAAAGATGGGAGTGTGCATCTATTATGTTAAAATCCATCATTATTTTCCTTTGTATTATGAATTAGCCCAACTGATACGCATTTGTTTTCCGATAATTTCTTGCACTTCCTTTACAAGGTTCCAATCAATGGGTTCTTCGGCATATGTTATATTTTTCAATACATTATCCGGATTGGCCGAACTGAACAAAGTGGTGGCGATACGTGGATTGCTGACAGAATATTGAATAGCCAGTTTCTCTATAGGATAATTTTTGGACAGGCAATGTTGAACAGCTTTCCGACAGGCTTCTACCAGTGATTGGGGGCCGGATGCCATGCAGGAACCCCACGTTGGGAGAGTAAGCCCATTGAAAGGGGGGAGGCATTGATAATGCCGATATTCTTTGATTCAAAATAATCCAGATAATCAGTCAGTTTCTCGTCATTCAGACAATAATGGCAGAAGTTAAGTACGCTTTCTACTGTTCCCGGTTCCGAGTGATCAATGATCCATTTTAAGTTTTCTAATTGCAAGTCTGTGATACCTACATGTCCCACAATACCTTTCTTTTTAAGTTCTACCAGTGCAGGTAATGTTTCGTTGACTACCTGATTCATGTCTGAAAACTCTACATCGTGTACATTAATCAGATCGATATATTCAATGTGGAGTCTGTCCAAGCTTTCATACACACTTTCCGTTGCACGTTTTCCGGAATAATCCCATGTGTTGACTCCATCTTTTCCATAGCGTCCCACTTTGGTAGAGAGATAATATTTGTCACGTGGTATTTCTTTCAATGCTTTGCCTAATACGGTTTCGGCCTTGTAGTGCCCGTAGTAGGGAGATACATCAATAAAATTCATTCCATTCTCTACTGCTGTGTAAACAGCTTTGATACCCTCTGCTTCGCGGATATCATGAAAAACTCCTCCTAATGAAGATGCGCCGAAACTAAGATTGGAAACCCGCATACCGGTTTTCCCGATTTCATTGTAATTCATAGCTCTATTTATTTTTAGATTTATTTCCGGCATCAAAAATAGAGGAATAACCTTTAGGTATATGGTGGAAGAGGTTGAAAAAAGTACGTAACCTTTGCGTAAAAATAATAAGACGGTTACTTTTTATATAGTTCTCTATATTGCTGTGGAGTAACGTCTGTGATTTTTTGAATAGGCGGTTAAAATAAGAATGGTCTTCATAAGCAAGGAGATAGGCTATGTTTTTTACGGGAATATCCTCTGTAATCAGAATTAATTGGGCTTTCTCTATTTTTTTCTGATTAATATATTGTAGCGGTGTGGTACCGACTTCTTTTTGAAAAGACGGATAAATGATCTTTTGAGAGGCATGAGATTGCTGCCAATGAGTCTATATCTACTGTTTTATAGATATTTTTTCGGATGTGGGACAAAACTTTTTGGATACGGTTATCGTTGACTTCCACTTTAGGTTTGGCGTCTTTTAAAAAGCGGGCAATAAGTTGATATACTATACCTCTGGATTCGACTTTGTCACAGAAGGTACGCTGTTTATTTTTAATGATGTTTCTGATTAATGTGGGGTTGTTGTCATAGCTTGTCGGGTCGGATTGAGGAAGCTGCATGGTAGGATTTATTTCACATAACCTTTTAATAAGTGGTAATTCCAGGTTGCCCGCAGGTATTTCTATCGGGAAATTCCATCTTCCAGAATGCCGGATTCCGATTGATGGTCTTCATATATATGGAGATAATAATGAGTGAAATGAGAATTGCACTGATAACTATGGGTAGTGAATGATGGCACCAGATATAGATGATGTGGTTTTAGTTCCTGCATTCCATCGGGAAATATTATTTGGGCGGTTCCTTCCATTATATAATAGAGTCGGGTAAAAGGGCTGCTTACGTTTTTCCAGTTCCAGTCTGCATTGTGAATGGCTAGTCCTACATTTAATATAAGTAAATGTAATTGGTCGATTGATTGTGTCATATTCCTTAAGTTATTAGAATGAAAGATTCAGTTTCGTACAAAGTAAGCAAAAGTATATATATAATCCAATGGGAAATCGATATTTTCATATCAAATCACCTGTTTTGGTATTTGTTTTTGAATTATTTCAGGTAAAAGTCGATATTATCCTACATAATGGCGCATTTGGATAATATAAATTGGTTTCAACTCTGTATATTTGCACTATTGATAATTGAAAAACATATAAAGCAATTATACTATGAAAGCAAAACATTTTCTTTTGGCTTCGGCTTTGTTGCTTTGGACGGGAGTTTTGGAGGCTCAGACTTACCAGGTACCTGTTTCAGAGAAAAATGAAAAAATGCAGGAGGGAGAGTTCGAACCTACTTGGGAATCATTGCAGAACTATAAAGTTCCTGAATGGTTTAGAAATGCCAAATTTGGTATTTGGGCACATTGGGGACCGCAATGTGTGGAAGGGTCCGGCGACTGGATGGCGCGTTCTCTCTATTTGGAAGGTTCGCGCGAGTATAAGCACCATGTGGAACATTATGGCCATCCCTCTGAAGTGGGCTTCAAGGATATATTGCCTTTGTTTAAAGCCGAGAAATGGGATCCGGACAAATTGGTTTCCTTTTATAAGAAGATTGGTGCCCAGTATTTCTTCGCTTTAGGTAATCACCATGATAATTATGATTTATGGGATAGCCAATATCAGGAATGGAATTCCGTGAATATAGGCCCTAAGAAGGATATATTGGCGGGCTGGGCTGAAGCAGCTAAGAAAAACGGTCTTCCATTTGGTATCAGTTTCCATGCGGACCATGCGTGGAGCTGGTATGAACCGGCTCAACGATACGACCGTCATGGCGAGAAGGCAGGTGTACCCTACGATGGATGTTTGACTAAAGAAGATGGTAAGGGTAAGTGGTGGGAAGGCTACGATCCTCAAAAACTTTATGCACAGAATCACCCGTTAAGCGCTGGAAGTTGGGCTGACGGTATGATTCACCGTCAATGGGCATGGGGAAATGGTGTTTGTATTCCTACTCAAGAATATGTGACAAACTTTTATGATCGTACAGTCGATGCAATAAACCGTTATAATCCCGATTTGATTTATTTTGATGTGACTGGTGTACCGTTTTATCCTATCAGTGATGCGGGTTTGAAGATTGCCGCACATTTTTATAATCACAACATGGTTGTTCGTAAGGGGGATTTCAGTGCTGTTATGTTTGGTAAAATTCTTACCGATGAACAACGTAAAGCTTTGGTATGGGATGTGGAAAGGGGATCTCCCAATAGTATTTATGAAGAGCCATGGCAGACTTGTTCTTGTTTAGGCGGTTGGCATTATGATACCAGATTGGCGGAGAACGGCTGGTATAAAAGTGCTTCCGATGTAGTGAAACTATTAGTGGATGTGGTCAGTAAGAACGGTAATTTGTTGCTTAGTGTTCCTCTTCGGGCTGACGGAACTTTCGATGAAAAGGAAGAAGCCATTTTAAATGAATTTGGTAACTGGATGAGTATGAATAAAGAGGCTATTTATGATACACGCCCGTGGAAAGTCTTCGGAGAAGGTCCGATAGCCAATGCTGATATCAAGATTAATGCCCAAGGTTTCAATGAAGGTGCTTACACTAAAGCCACTGCATCTGAAATCCGTTTTACTCAAACCAAGAAATATCTCTATGCTACAGTCCTTGCATGGCCGGAAGAAAAGCAAGTTGTCATTCAATCGCTGGCAACGGGAAGTGAGTTGTATCCTGATAAAATTACTAAAATTGAATTGTTAGGTTATGGAAAGGTATCTTTTACTCGTACAGCGCAAGGAGTTGTTATTGATATGCCTGATGTACAGTTGAATAAGATTGCTCCCGTATTTAAGATAAAGAAGTGAATATAGCATAAAGTAGGTTTATTTATCGGCTTTTTTAGGTCGGTAAGCCCTTGTTATGTCTTGAAAATTAACCCAATAATCAATAGAATAATGAGAAACAGATTAGAATGTATGCAGCCAATAAGATTCTTGGTGGTCTTGTTGATGTGTTGCCTGAGCTATACTACTTGGGCACAGACACAGAGTAATGTCAATGGTTTGGTTACTGATTTTTCCGGTGAGCCGTTAATTGGGGTCAGTATCTTGGTTAAAGGTACTTCCAATGGAACTGTTACTGATTTGGATGGCAAATTTTCTCTGTCTGCTGAAATGGGAAACATGCTCCAGATAAGTTATGTAGGTTATATTTCGCAAGAAATAAAGGTTGAAAGTAACAAGTTACTTCGTATTATAATGGAAGAAGATACAAAAAAGTTGGAAGAAGTAGTTGTAGTTGGATATGGAACACAGAAAAAGGTGAATTTAACAGGAGCCGTATCTGCTGTTTCAGCTGAAGACTTGGCTAGTAAGCCTGTTATGAGTACTGCTCAAGCACTGGCAGGTTTGGCTCCAGGTTTAAGTGTATTGCAAACTTCAGGTCGTCCCGGACAAGGAGCAACTGTTAAAATTCGTGGAACTGGTACATTTTCAAAAGCTGGAACAGATCCATTGGTTTTGATTGATGGTTTATCAGGTAACATTGATGATGTAGATCCTAATGATATTCAGAGCATTTCTTTTTTGAAAGATGCAGCTTCTGCTTCTATTTATGGTAATCGTGCTGCTAATGGGGTGATCTTGATTGAAACAAAGAAGGGTGCACAAGGTAAAACGACTATTACATATAGTAATTCTTTTGGTTGGCAACGGCCTACGGAATTGCCTGATTTTTTACCATCATGGGAATATGCGGAATATTATAATATGGCTATGCGGAATATGGGTAAGCAGGAAGCTTATTTACCTGAACAGATTCAAAAGTATAGAGATGGATCTGATCCGGATAATTATCCGAATGTAAATCACTTAAAATGGCTGTTGGAATCTGGTTCTGGTTTTCAACACCAACATAATCTCAGCATACAAGGAGGAAATGCTACGACAAGTTATAATTTATCAGTAGGTTATAGAAATCAGGAAGGTATGACGGCAAAAACGTCTAATGAAAGAATGACTGCACTGTTTACTATGAAAAGTGAAATCGCCAAAAGGGCTGATGCTTAATTGAATATTAATGCTTATAATAATAAATATAATGCTCCTAATGGCGAACCACAAAGTATTGATGGAATGATAGGATATGCTGTTCGTCAGGGACTATTTATGCCGGGCAAAAGTCGGATGGAAGTTTTGGATATCAGGATAATTATAGTCCGGAAGCGTGGTTGGCGAGTGAATCTTTTGTACAGAATGTGAGTAGAAATATAAGTGCTTCCGGACAATTGACATGGAATACTCCTGTAGACGGACTTTCTTTTATAGGTAAAGCTGGGGTGAATTACTGGACTAAATATGATAAAGCGTACCGGGCTGATACTTATTTTGATGATAGTAAGACAGTGGGGCCCGCTACTTTAAATGTATGGACTGCAAATAATACGTATACTACCTTTGAAGCATTAGCTACTTATGAAAACAAATTAAAAATCATACCTTTAAGTTATTGGCGGGTACTTCTGTGGAGCAATCTAATAATAAAGGTTTGGAAGGTTATAGAAATACGTTTCCTAATAATTATTTGTATGAATTAGGTTCTGGAGATAAATCAACAGCTACTAATGATAGTTCATTGGAGGAATATGCGTTGCTTTCTTTTTTCGGGCGTATAAATTATGCATGGAAAGATCGTTATTTATTAGAGGCTAATTTGCGCTATGATGGATCGTCACGTTTTTGCGGACGGTCATCGTTGGGGACTTTTCCCGTCAGTTTCTGCAGGGTGGAGAATTTCTGAGGAGGATTTTTGGAAGAATGCGGCAGTTTCAGCTGTAGTTGATAATTTGAAATTGCGTGCTTCCTATGGTGTACTTGGTAATCAAATATAGGTGTTTATCCTTACCAACAGATTTATGAACTTGGACATGATTATCCTTTTGGAAATCCGGCAACTCTTCAGTCTGGGGCTTACATGAAAACCTATAATAATCCGGAAATTACTTGGGAAAAGACGGCTTATAACGGATATTGGTTTAGATTTTAGTTTATTGAATGGACGTTTTAGTGGAACATTGGATTATTTTTATAAATATACTTCGGACATTTTAGCACCAGTTGAGGTGTCTAGTATTATGGGACGTGAAGTCGGACAATCTAATGTTGGAGCTGTTTCGAACAAAGGAATTGAAATAAATCTGACTTATAACGGACAAATAGGACGTGATTTCCGGTTTAGTATTTCTCCTAATTTTACATGGGTAAAAAATGCAGTTGAGAAATTGGCGAACGGAGCTACCGAAGAAATTAATAATAACAGAATTGTAGGGCAACCGATAGGTATTATATATGGATATGAACTGATGGACTGTTTGTAGACCAAGCGGAAATAGATGCGGCTCCTGAGCAATTGGTAAGTAAGTCAGGATTGAAACCTGGTTATGTGAAATACAAAGATATTAGTGGTCCTGACGGGGTTCCCGATGGTAAGGTGGATGCGCAATATGATCGTACCGTATTGGGAAGTACTACCCCGAAGTTTTATTATGGTTTGAATCTTTCCGCTTCTTATAAAGGTTTTGATTTTTCAGCTTTATTACAAGGTTTAGGAGGTCATAAGCGTTTGATAGGATCTTATATGGCTTATGCATTCTACAACGGTGGACAGATACAGAGATGGCAGGCTGAATCTTGTTGGAAGGAAGAAAATCCTGATAAATGGGCTGAATATCCTCGATTGGAAACTTTGAATATGAATGACACTAATCTTCAAACTTCTGATTATTGGTCCGTAATGCTAGTTTCTTACGAGTCAAGAATATACAAATAGGATATACATTCCCAAAAGCATGGACTAAAAAAATAGGTTTGGAAAATGTGCGTGTTTATGTAAGCGGACAAAATCTGTTCTCTTTCAATAGTTTCTATAAAGGTTGGGATCCTGAAAATGAGATAGGAACAGGGGATTCTCCCTCTTATTATCCGGTCAATAGTATTTATTCATTCGGATTTAATTTCAAGTTCTAAGTAAATCATTCAATCAAGAATCATTATGAAAAATATATATAATACATTAGGAATGACAAAGGCTTGTTTATGTGCTTTGGCTGTATCACTAGTAACAACTGGTTGCTCGGATTTATTAGATAAGGAGCCACCTTCAGCAATTTCTGATGGTAGTTTTTGGACTGGTGAAGGGGATGCCATGTTGGCTTTGACAGGATGTTATCGTTTCCAGACTGGTTGGTCGCATGATGATTTTGCTACGCCACAAGGGTTGCTCTATTTGGATTTTGCAGGTGGAAACGGAACGGAAAAGGAAAATTTTTCTACTTTAATGGCTAGTTCCAATACGGTGGCTACTAACAGTAATTTACGTTGGTATTGGGGAAATGCATATACGCAAATAGCTAAGTACAACACTTTTCTAGAGAATATTACGGACTGTCCGATGGAAGAATCTAAAAAAGAACAGTGGTCTGCCGAAGTGAAGTGCACGAGCTTATTTCTTTTTAAATTTGGCATTTTATTATAAGGATGTTCCTATGCCTTTGAAAACTCTGTCGGTGGACGAAGCGAATTCTATCTCTCAAACACCTCAGACTGAAGTCTATTCGCAAGTGGAGAAGGACTTGAAGACTGCTATAGACTTGTTGCCTGTCCAATATTCTTCAGAGGAATATGGCCGGTTTACCAAGGGGGCGGCTAAGGTACTTTTAAGTCGTCTTTATCTGGCACAAGAGAGATGGGAGATGCTGCTACTATTTTACGTAGTGTGATTGAGTCGGGAATATATGAATTGGATCGTCGTAATGGAGAGGACAGCTATGAGAAACTTTTTCAAATAGGAGGTGAATATAGCCTGAGATAATATTTTGTATTATGGGGATAAAGGATTTGTATACTAATTCACGTTATCAATATTTATATCCTGAAGCTGCTTATGGAGGGTGGCATCAGTTCTCACCATATAACGAATTGGTGAAAGAATATTTCTGTGCAGACGGCAAGGACATTAAGACTTCTGAGGTTTATGATGAGAATGATCCTTATGTTAATCGGGATTTGCGCTTGTATGCTTCTATTTTTTTACCTCCTTTGGGAAGTTATGAGGGAACTAAGTATAATGATATAATTTATGATTGCTTTAAGGGAGCTAATACTGCA
>ENA-OQDD01000703-OQDD01000703.1-human-gut-metagenome-genome-assembly--contig:-NODE-703-length-12783-cov-2.708913_pt1 | contig 12783 bp, 18 predicted proteins | sample MGYA00242507_ERZ504598 | MGnify/ENA primary metagenome ERZ504598 (study PRJEB26092, sample SAMD00036318) | human gut metagenome | host: Homo sapiens | study: EMG produced TPA metagenomics assembly of... | reverse complement strand
GGCGCAGAGTACGGGTCAACCTTGTCATTCAGCGTGCCGGGCAGAAGCCGAGGCTTCGCGGCTCCACGGCCGGGCGCGTGAGGATGATGCGGCGAATCTGCTTGTCCTGGAAGGCACGCACAGCCTTGGCCACGGCCAGATACGTCTTGCCGGTGCCTGCGGGGCCAATGCCGAAGGTGATGGTGTGCGATTCGATGGCGTTCACGTAGGCCACTTGTCCGGCGGTTTTCGCACGGACCGGCACGCCGGCAGCAAAGGTGATGACGCCGGGAACCGTGGGCTTGCGGTACGTCGGGTCGTGGGAGCCGGCAGAACGTGCATGGGCGCGTTCGTTTGAGGTCGATTGCGCCAGTTTGTCACGCACCGGGCCGTGACCGGGATGTTCGAGGCGCACGTGGTTCTTGAGCACGTTCTGGTCGAGCATGCGACGCACGGTGTCGGCGTCCATAGGCGCGGTGTAGGCGGCTTGGATGATGGTATTGACCAAATCCTCGGCCTGTGCGGCCTGGGCTTCGGTCTGCTTGGAGCGGGAGACGATCGCCACGCGGTTGCCGCGCACGATAATCGTCAGGTCCGGAAAGGCGCGCTCTACCTCGCGAATGACCTCGTCAACCGGGCCGAGCACGGCGACGGGGTCAAGTTGGGGCGGGATGGTGATGGTACGTGTAGTCGTTGCCACGAAGCGGATATTCCCCTACTACTCGTCGAGCTTTTCGCCGGTCATCACGTGCGCGTGCACGTGGAAGACGGTCTGGCCGGCGTCGAGACCGGTGTTGAACACCAGTCGGTAGGCGCCGTGAAATTCCTTGTCGGCGATGTTCTGCGCAATGGAGACGATGTGGGCCAGCTCGGTCGGGTCACCGGCGGCAAGTTCGGCGACGTTGGCGTAGTGCTTCTTGGGCACCACGAGCACGTGGACCTTGGCCTTGGGATTGATGTCGTTGAATGCGTAGGTCGTCTCGTCCTCGTAGACCTTGCTGCTGGGAATCTGCCCTGCGATGATCTTGCAGAACAGGCAATCGTCGGATTCGCTCATCATGCTCCTTGGTTTGATGTTGCTACGCACCAGCTTAGCGCGTGGGCGTTACTCGTAACGTCCCAACACCCGAGACAACAGCGACAACGCCACCGGACCGGCCGTCGCGGCTCTCAGAATATTGCGCCCCAGTACGCAGCTCACCGCTCCGGCCTTGACGAAATCAGCTACCTCCTGCTCACTGATGCCGCCCTCAGGCCCGACCACCACACTGACAGTCCGCGGCCGGCCGTCCTGGAGCGTGCGTTCCACCAACTGCGCAACCTTCTCCTCCACGCCGGACCACGTATCGGTAGCATCCTGATGCAGCACAATCACCACATCGCCATGCACGCAGGCCCTGCGGCAGATGGCCACGACCTCCTTGCTGGACGCGCACGCCTCCAGTTGCGGCTTAAAGGCGCGCCGCGACTGCTCGGTGGCGGCATCCAGTACCGAATTCCACTTCTTGTCTGTACGGCCGACCTTCCACTTGGCAATGGATCGGTCCGCCTGCCATGGCACCACTTGGTCGACGCCAATCTGAGTAGCCATATCGATGGCCTGCTCATCATGGCCGGTTTTCGCCAATGCCTGAATCAGCGCCAAACGGGTGAGCGGCTCGGGTTCGCGCCCCACTTCCACGACTTCAGCCAGTCCGGCTTCAGGATCGGCCATCACTGCCTGGATTCTCAACCGTTGCCGTCGGAAAGTTGCAGGCCTGTCCCCTGCCTTGAGTCGCATGGCCTGCACGGCATGGCGCTTGATGTGAGCGGGCAGGGTTAGCTTCCAGCCGGCGTGGAGTTCGTCGCTGTTCACCGGGACGTCGTCGACCTGCGGGTCGAAAAGAAAAAGGGCATCAGTCATGACTTCAAGGCTACACGCGACACGCCGGGCACACGCGCGAATTGCATCCCTGTAATTTCATGCTAAGCTATCTACTCGTTGTCCAAACGACACCTGCCCGGGTGGCGGAATGGTAGACGCGCTAGCTTGAGGTGCTAGTGCCTATTTTATACAGGCGTACGGGTTCAAGTCCCGTCTCGGGCACAGATAAACCCCTTGCATTGCAAGGGGTTTTTCGTTATCTGCACACACGAAAGGCCACCAATGCAGTTCATCACGCTGGACACCGTCGACGACCCGCGCGTCGAAGCGTATGTGAGCCTCACCGAAATGCAGTTGCGTAATCGCTTGGAACCAGCCAAGGGCGTGTTCATCGCCGAGTCCCCCAAGGTTATCGACCGCGCGCTGGCCGCTGACCGCGAACCGCTGTCACTGCTGGTCGAGGAACCTTGGCTGGAGGGCATGAAAGACACCTTCGACTTCATCGACGGGCGCTGGGGCGCGGATATTCCCGTCTACGTGGCCTCACCTGAGCAGCTCAAGCGTCTGACCGGCTACCGTTTGCATCGCGGCGCCCTATGCGCGATGCGACGCTGGCCGCTGCCCTCCGTAGCCGAGATCTGCAAGAGCGCCCGCCGCGTGGCAGTAATGGAAAACATCGTGGACCACACCAATGTGGGCGCACTGATGCGTTCGGCGGCCGCGCTCGATGTGGATGCCGTGCTGGTCACACCCTCCTGCGGTGATCCGCTGTACCGACGCGCCGCCCGCGTGTCGATGGGCACCGTATTCCAGATTCCGTGGACCCGTATCACCGGGTTCAACGACGACGGCACCGAAAACAAGCATTACTGGCCGTTCCAGGGCATCGACGAGTTGAAGTCGCTGGGCTTCACCACCGTGGCCATGGCATTGGAGGATCGTTCGATTTCGTTGGACGAACTGACACGCCGTCTGCACGCGCCTGCCGAAGATCCGACGCATATCGACAAGCTCGCGCTGATCTTCGGTACCGAGGGCGACGGCCTGTCCCACCATACGATTGCCCGCGCCGATTTGACCGTGAAGATTCCGATGAGCCACGGCGTGGATAGCCTGAACGTGGCGGCATCCAGCGCAGTGGCGTTCTACGCGACACGCTAAGGAATCGCACGCGCTCCGAAAAGGCCGGATCCTTAACAAATCTACGAAACTGTTCATCGCAAGTTCACGGCACGCGGGGGCGAAAGCCTTGCATGTTCGTTTTTTTCTGCAATTATTAACTATGTAAACCGAATGCAAGGAAGCATCCGGCCCGGCAGTGCGGTGTCGAAAGACGCTCAGTAACAGAGAGGACAGTTACGATGACCAAGAATCCCAAGATTCTGTCGATTGTGCTTGCAGGTGGTGAGGGGACCCGCCTGATGCCGTTAACCCGTGATCGCGCGAAGCCCGCCGTTCCCTTCGGTGGTGTGTATCGTCTGATCGATTTCCCGTTGAGCAACCTGGTGAACTCCGGGTACCGTCAGGTCGTGGTGCTCACCCAGTACAAGTCTCACTCGCTTGACCGCCACATCTCCCAGGTCTGGCGTTTCTCCCCGCTGCTTGGCTCGTACGTCTCCCCTGTGCCCGCGCAGCAGCGTCTCGGCAAGCATTGGTATCTCGGCTCCGCCGACGCCATCTACCAGACCATCAACATCATCGAGGATGTTCAGCCGGACATCGTGGTGATCGTGGGTGCCGATCACGTCTACCGCATGGACTTCGAACAGATGGTACAGCAGCACATCGAGTCCGGCGCCGAGTTCACCGTGGCCGGTATCCGCCAGCCCATCGAGGAATCGAACCAGTCGGTGTGATTGAGGTCGATCCCGATCACCCGAACATGATCAAGAACTTCCAGGAGAAGCCGCCCACCACCACCGGTCTGCCGGACAATCCGAACCAGATTCTGGCCTCCATGGGTAACTACGTCGCCAACACCAAGGCCCTGTTCGAGGCTCTGGCTCTCGATGAGAAGGCTGCCGACACCAAGCACGACATGGGCGGCGACATCGCCCCGTACTTCGCTTCCCGCAACGAAGCCGGCGTCTACGACTTCAACTCGAACGAGATTCCGGGCTCCACGGCCACTGATCACGCTTACTGGCGCGACGTCGGTACGATTAAGCAGTTCTACGATGCGCACATGGATCTGATCGCCTATGTGCCCGAGTTCAACCTGTACAACCAGGATTGGCCGATTTACACGATGTCCGGCAACCTGCCGCCGGCCAAGTTCGTGCACGCCGGCCGCGACCGTCTGGGCCACGCCACCGATTCGATCGTCTCCCCCGGTGTGATCGTCTCCGGCGGTGAAGTGCACCACTCCGTGCTCTCCCCCAATGTGCGTATCCACTCGTGGGCACAGATTGTCGATTCCGTGCTGTTCGACGGTGTAGTCATCAACCGCCGCGCCCGCGTGTACAAGGCGATTCTTGACAAGAACGTGGTGCTCACCGAGAACTCCACTGTCGGCATCGATACCGAGCACGATCTGGCCCGTGGCTTCACCGTCACGCCGGATGGCATCACGGTTGTCCCGAAGAACACCATCGTCGATGACTGATTGACCAGTCCAGACATGGAAAAGCCCCGCATCATGCGGGGCTTTTCTCGTATAGAGCTCCCTCTGATGAGGGAACTTACTAAGCGCTATCAGTACTTTGGCATATTGTCGAAGCTGAAGCCTAGGGCGGCGAGCTGGTCGCGGCCTTCGGGCGTGATGCGCTCCATGGTCCAGCGCGGATCCCACGTCCAGTCGATGCGGAACTCCTCGACCAGACCGGCCAGCGTGGATGCGCATTCGTCCTCGATAAGGTCGGTCAGCGGGCAGGCCGGCGTGGTCAGCGTCATCGTAATAATGGCGCGGCCTAGCTCATCGATCTCAATGCCGTAGACCAGACCCAAATCGATCACGTCGATGCCAAGCTCCGGATCAATCACCTGATGCAGTGCCTCGCGCACGTCTTCGGCAGTGGCGCGGCCGATATCGTCAATCGCCTTGATCGGAATCTCGCTGCCATCGGACTGTTCGTCATCCTGGCAACCGCATTTGCGTGGTGACCGCCACACGCACAGGTGTCATCGCCGGACGCAGCAGAGTGCTCGATCGGGCGTCCGTTCGGGAAGCCCTTGGCCAAGCCGGGTTGGCCATCACGCGGCGAGCGGCCTCCTCGTCCTGCAGGACGCCGTTGACAGCATCGAAAACGGACGGCTGTGGTTCGGGAACCAAATTATCGTTGGACATATTTCCTCAGTTCTTTGCAGCGAGGGCTTTGGCGATGGAGTCCTTCAGCTTCCCAGCCTAGCAGAGCGCATTTGATGCGCATAGGGTATTTCGACACGCCTTGGAATACCACGCGTCGCCGAGCTTTTCTTCCAGGTTCTCGTCGTCCAGACCGGCACCGCGTGATTCCATCAGCTTGTGGAATGTCTGTTCCAGATCCATGGCCTCGTCAACGGTTTTGCCGTCCACCAGATCGACCATCACCGACAGGCTGGCCTGCGAAATGGAGCAGCCGTGGCCGTCCCACACCAATCGCTTGATGGTGTGCGGTTCGTCATCGGAGACTTCGACATGGATGGTCGCCTCGTCGCCGCAGGTCGGGTTGAACTGGTGCGATTCACCGGGCGTGCAGTATTCGTGGCTGGCTTGTACGGTGACATTGGCCGCTGCGTCCGCGGACTGTTCGACCGCTGCGTTGGGCGCAAAGGATTCCTTGCCATGCGGATGTTTCGACGCCTCGAGGATGACCTCTTGGTACATCTGTTCGAGGTCATCCCCGCTCATACCGAATTCGTTCATGGTGTTCTGTTTTACTCCACTCCAAAGAACTTACGGATGCCCTTGGCCGCTTCGACCAACGCTTGGGCATCTTCGACCGAATTGTAGACACCGGAGGAGGCACGGTTGGATGCGTATAGGCCGAAGTGGCGGTGTACCGGCTGGGCGCAGTGGTGTCCCACGCGAATCGCGATGCCCTGGCGTCGATGAACTGGCCCACATCGTGCGGATGCACGCCGCCACGTCGAACGCCACGGTGCCGATGCGGTCCACGTTTTCGCGCGGCCCGAGGATGCGAATGCCATCGACGTCGCCGAGCTTGAGCAGTTCGGCGGCGATGGTCTTCTCATGGGCTTCGATGTTCTCGAGCCCGATGTTCATCATCCATTCGGCGGCGACGCCTGCGGCTACCACTTGGGCGACCGGCTGGGTGCCGGCCTCGAAGCGGGCCGGAGGGGCCATGTATTGGGCCTCGTGGTCCATGTAGCGAGCTCGACCATGGAGCCGCCGAAGTTGGCCGGCGGCAGGGCTTCGAGCAGGTCGCGCTTACCGTACAGGAAACCGACGCCGGTAGGACCGTACATCTTGTGCGCGCTCCAGGCGGCGAAGTCCACATCAAGCGCGTGGAAATCGACCTTGAGGTGCGGTACGGACTGGCAAGCGTCCAAGATGAAGATCGAACCTACTTCATGCGCACGCTTGATGATCGGGGCGATGTTGGTGATGGCACCCGTGGCGTTGCCACGTGGGTGACGGCCACGACCTTGGTACGCTCGGTGATGACTTCGTCGAGGTTGTCCGTACGCACACGGCCGTCCTCGGTCAGGTCGATCCACTTGAAGGTGGCGCCGGTACGGTAGGACAGCTCCTGGAACGGCAGCAGCACCGAATGATGTTCCGCACGCGAGACGACGATCTCATCGCCCGGCTTCAGGGCAAAACGCTTGGCGGCTTCTCCCCCACGCCCCAGCGATGCATTGCCGAATGCGGTGGCGAGCAGGTTCAGTCCGGCCGTGGCACCACCGGTGACGACGACCTCCTCTTCACCTTCGGCCGCATTCGCGCCGACCAGCTTGGCCACCTTGGCTCGGGCTCCTCAAAGGCATGGTGCTACGGGCGGCCAGCTCGTGCGCACCACGGTGCACGCCGGCGTTAATTGTACGGTAGAAGTTCGCCTCGGCGTCGATCACCGCATTCGGCTTCTGCGAGGTGGCCGCAGAATCCAGGTACACGAGCGGGTGCCCGTGAATCTCCTGATCCAGAATCGGGAACTGCGCCCGAATCGCCTTAAAATCAACCATTATGTTCCCCCTACTTACGTAACAATTGTACGAAACGAGTGGGAGTCTGACATGGCCTGTTCGCGACCGTAAAGACCTGCCTAAGCGGCCCGGAGCGTGTCGAGAATAGGGCATGTCAGACTCCCACGGTCACGGACTCAGGCCAGTGCGGACTCGGAGTCGGCGCCTTCGGGCAGGTACTGGTCGTAGCCGTTCTCTTCGAGTTCGTCGGCCAGCTCAGGGCCGCCGGTCTTGACGAAGTGGCCGTCGGCGAACACGTGCACGATGTCCGGCTTGATGTACTTCAAGATACGGGTGTAGTGCGTGACCATGAGGATGCCGAACTGGTTGGCTTCCTTGGCGCGGTTCACGCCTTCGGACACGATGCGCAGGCGTCCACGTCCAAGCGGAGTCGGTTTCGTCAAGGACGGCAAACTTCGGTTTCAGCAGTTCGAGCTGCAGCACTTCGGCGCGCTTCTTTTCACCGCCGGAGAAGCCTTCGTTCACGGAACGGGAGGCGAACTTCGGGTCCATCTTGAGGCGCTTCATGGCTGCGGACAGGTCCTTGGCCCACTGGCGAATACCGGGAGCCTCGCCGTCGATTTCGGTCTTGGCGGTGCGCAAGAAGTTGGTCATGGACACGCCCGGTATTTCGACCGGGTACTGCATGGCCAGGAACAGGCCGGCCTTGGCGCGCTCGTCCGGAGTCATCTTGAGGATGTCCTTGCCGTCGAGGAGGGCCTCGCCGAAGTCGACCACGTACTTGGGGTGGCCGGCCAACGTGTAGGCGAGAGTGGACTTGCCGGAACCGTTGGGGCCCATGATGCGTGGGTTTCGCCGGAGTGGACGGTCAGGGTGGCACCCTTCAGGATCGGCTTGATGCCTTCCTTGGTTTCGACGTGGACGTGCAGGTCCTTGATTTCGAGTGTTGACATTGTTGTGCTCCTAAAAATGCTGTTCTTACTTGTCTTCGAGGACCTGTGCCATGGCGTCGTTTTCGCCACGGGCCAGTCGGCGGTCAATCACGGTCATCAGATGTTCGGAGATGGCGGGAATGCCGATTTCCTCGACGAGTTCGCCGAAGAAGCCGCGCACCACGAGCTTGCGGGCGTCGGTTTCGGGGATGCCGCGGGATTCGAGGTAGAACAGTTCCTCGTCGTCGAAGCGGCCCACCGAAGAGGCGTGACCGGCACCGATGATGTTGCCGTTTTCGATTTCGAGGTTCGGCTCGGAATCGGCGATGGCACCCGGGGTCAGGACCAGGTTGCGGTTGAGCTCGTAGGAGTCGGTGCCGGGGGCGGTGGGCTGGATGAGCGCGTTGCCCACCAAGTGGAGTGCGCGCCCTTGCCGTCAAGCGCGCCCTTGTAGACCACGCGGGACTTGCAGTCGGGGTGGTTGTGTACCACCATCGTGCGGTGTTCGATGTGCTCGCCGGGGTCCACGAAGTAGATGCCGAGCATGTTGAGGTCGCCCTGTTCGCCGCCGAAGTCCTGATCCATGCGGATGCGGACGATGTCGCCGCCCAAGGTCACGACGGAGTGGCGCAGGGATGCGCCTTCGCCGACGTGGATGCGGTGGTTGGCCACATGCTTGGCGGTTTTGGCCCATTCCTGAACGAACGTGGTGGAGACGTGCGAGTCCTTGCCGGTGGTGATTTCCACGCCTTCGGCCAGTCGTGCGTCACCGTCGTGTTCCACGACGACGTCCGCATGAGCCTTGTCGGCGGCGGCGATCACCAGATGGAAAGCGTCGAGGTCCTCCCCCGCGCCGTGCACCTTGACGAGCACGGGCTGGGCGATCTCACCGGACAGTTCCAGAATGGTTGCGGTGCGGCCGGATTCCCATTCGACTGCGGAGACGCGGTCGTTGGGCTTGGACACAGTGCCGGACAGGCCCTCACCGAGCTTGATCTGGCTGAGCTTCACGCCTTCGGCCAACGGCGAGCCGTCAATCATGGAGACTTCGATCTGCGTTTCGCCGGAAGCTTGAACACGGTGAAGAACTCGTTGATGCGCTCGATAGGCGTGTAGCGCCATTCGTCCTGCTTGCGGCTGGGCTCCGGATAGTCGCCTGCGTTGAACGAGCGCACGGCATGGTCCACGGAGGACGGCATGGCGGCCGGAATCGCGTACGGGTCGTTGGGGTCGGCGACCGGAATCTTGATTTCCTTGACGGGTGTTGTGTTGTCGGTCATCGGAATCAGCCACCGATCCTTCCATCTGGAGTTCCACAAGTCTGTTGAGTTCGAGCGCGTATTCCATAGGCAGCTCGCGGCTGATCGGTTCGACGAAGCCGCGCACGATCATGCCTCGCGCCTCTTCCTCCGTGAGTCCTCGGCTCATCAGGTAGAAGAGCTGGTCTTCGGAAATCTTGGAAACGGTGGCTTCGTGGGCCATCGAAACGTCGTCTTCGCGAACATCGACATGCGGGTAGGTATCGGAGCGGGAGAAGTCGTCGACCAGCAGGGCATCGCACACGGTCGAGTTGGACGAACCGTACGCGCCCTTGACGATTTTGACCAGACCGCGGTAGGCGGAGCGGCCACCACCACGGGAAATGGACTTGGCGACGATGGTGGAGCTGGTGTGCGGGGCGAGGTGAATCATCTTCGCGCCCGTGTCCTGGTACTGGCCCTTGCCGGCGAAGCCGAGGGACATGGTGGATGCCTTGGCGTACGGTTCGGCGAGGATGCAGGCCGGGTACTTCATGGTGGCCTTGGAACCGATGTTGCCGTCGACCCATTCCATCGTGCCGCCCTCGCGCACGTAGGCACGCTGGGTGACGAGGTTGTAGACGTTGTTCGACCAGTTCTGCACGGTGGTGTAACGCACGCGGGCGTGCTTTTCGACGATGATCTCGACGATGGCGGCGTGCAGCGAGTCCTCGGACCAGATCGGGGCGGTGCAGCCTTCCACGTAGTGCACGTAGGAGCCTTCGTCCGCGATGATGAGCGTGCGCTCGAACTGACCCATGGCCGGGGTGTTGATGCGGAAGTACGCCTGCAACGGGATGTCCACATGCACGCCCTTCGGCACGTATACGAACGAGCCGCCGGACCATGCCGCGGTGTTGAGGGCACCGAACTTGTTGTCTTCCGGAGGCACGACGGTGCCGAAGTACTTCTTGACGAGTTCAGGGTATTCGCGCACAGCGGTGTCCGTGTCGACGAAGATGACGCCCTGCTTCTTCAGGTCCTCCTGGATGGAGTTGTAGATGACCTCCGACTCGTACTGGGCGGCCACGCCGGAGACGAGGCGGTTCTTCTCCGCCTCCGGGATGCCGAGACGATCGTAGGTGTTGCGGATGTCGTCAGGCAGTTCGTCCCAGCTTTTCGCCTGCTTGTCGATTGGCTTGACGTAGTACTTGAAGTCGTCTGCGTTGAAGCCGGAGAGATCCACACCCCAATCGGGCATGGGCTTTTCGAGGAACGCCTTGAATCCACGCAGACGCATGTCGAGCATCCACTGCGGCTCGCCTTTGTCGGCGCTGATCGCGCGTACGACGTTCTCATCAATGCCTCGTTTTGCGGCTTCGCCGGCGGCATCAGAATCATGCCAACCATAGTTGTAGTCGCCGAACTGGCTGATGATCTCGTCATCCTTCTTGATCTTGTCCTCGTTGACGCGGGTACGATCAGCCACATACTGGCTCATCTCCACGTCAGCGGCGGCGTTTGGTGCTGTGTTTTCGGTCACCATCCTGCCTTCCTTGTATCACACTTAATCCTATGAAAACCTAGCAGAACCCAAGTGCAAACACTAGCCGCCCTGACGCATATTGGCTGTGGGCTTGATTACACGAATGCGATACAGCGATATTGGAGCCGGGCAAGCTTGTCCCATGCACACCGAACATCGCGTATGCGGCATTATGTGTCGCACCACTGCATGCCGTATTTGTTACATATCACACTGTTGCATATCACACTTGGATATGCACGCTCGTGCCCATATTGCACCAGTTGTAGAACCATTCGGCCACATCCCATCCGATACCCACGCAACCATGAGATCCGTTGGCAATGGAGGGCATTACGGCATCCGCTACATATCCGCCGGCAATACGGTGGATTGCGCAACCGGAGGAGAAGTAATTGACGAAGCCCACGTCTTTGACATCCCATGTTTCCACCGTGCCATCGGCAAGATTCAGCGTGCCGCTCATATCTTGACTGGGCAACTTTTGCCATACGTTGAAGTCACCTGTCGGCGTACACATCATGCCAACGCATTCGCCGGTGACGTTGTCGTTGCCCTCCGCGACCACGACATTCAATGTCTTGACCACCGTGTCATTCTCATAGGCATAGAGCTTACGGTCGGACAGGTCAATCGCCACGCGATGAGTGACCTTGACTTCCTGTTTGGGATCTACCTTGCCGTCCACATTCACTGAGCCAGTTCCCGTGGCCAGCACCTGAGCCAAGCGAGCACCAACCTCCGTATCCGCGCCATCGGCAATCACAATGCCATCATGGCCTTCTGTTTCAGTGCTCAGCACCTCGCCAGCATTATTGACGACGACCTTCTTGTCTTCACGTTCCAATTTGAGATTCGGCTTGATTTGCTCGTCATAGTATTGCTGCAGCTTATCGGCATCAAAGACCACGTAGCCATTACGTACTTCATTGTCTTTCAGCTTTGACTGCTGGTTGGCGTCGATGCGCATGGCCGAACCCAGCATGGACGCATTCACGGTGGCGATGTCTTTATCCGCCACTTGATGGCCACGGCATTGTTCACTAGGGTTTCCAGCGTGGTTTTCGCCTCATCGGCAATTGCATTGGTAATCGTCGGTTCGGTTACGTCGAGTTCCACCCGAACGGTCTGTGGCTGGACACTGCCCAATGACTCCACTGTGGAAATGGCTTGCTTCGCAATGCTGGTGGCGTTGGCTCCCTGGCCATTTTCTCCCGCAATAACGTTGAAGCCACTGTTGTTATCGTTCAATGCGACTTGCGCGTCAACAGGTTCTTGTGCATCAATGTTCAGCGCCTTATCTACCACACTGCCATCAGCGAGCTCGGGGATTGATTTGCGGGGCCACATCATGCGTAATCCAGAACGCATACTGTTGCACCATGCGTCACCGCGTTGGGCATTGATGACATCGGATGCGATTGCTTCACCATCAACTTCGATGCCGAGATCTTTCAGCGTGAATGTCGCCGACTGCCCTGGTATTTCGCTCGTACCGCGGTGTTGTCGACCTGGTCGTTGATTAGGTCGACAATCTCCTGCTCGGTTTTGCCGGTAACTGAATTTCCCCATAGCGTTGTGCCAGGCAGCACGTGATCTTGGAAGAACCAAACACCGCCGCCACAGGCAGCCCCCAAGGCAACCAGCAGACAAGCAATCACCACCCACGGCCAGATGCGGCGCCTCCTCATCTCATCGCCTGAATGGAATCTGATGCAGCAGCATCCACACTGTCTGCCACAGTGCCGCTGACGGCATTATTCGCACCAAACAGAGGCGCAAACTGCTGGGTCGAGTCATCAAGGTGTTCGGTCATGGTCGGTCTTTCTGCGATGGCCTACTAAGCGTTATCTGCATACTACCAACACACCATAGAAACGGTAATTTTTTACCGTCGCCTTCCAATACATCATGCTGCATGATGCTCATACAACAAAAAAAGACGTGGTGGCGAAACATCATTAGATGTTTGCCACCACGTCTTTACCGTATGTCTTGCGCTACGCCGATGACGGCAGCCAGCACATCATGCCGCGATATTATGCACGGCACGAAAGTGCGTCAGCGCGCCGCCTGATGGTCGAGCGCAGCCTTGACCAGGCCGGCGAACACGCGGGCTGGCGGCCGTTGGTCGGGCGG
>ENA-OQDD01000702-OQDD01000702.1-human-gut-metagenome-genome-assembly--contig:-NODE-702-length-12792-cov-2.378445_pt1 | contig 12792 bp, 17 predicted proteins | sample MGYA00242507_ERZ504598 | MGnify/ENA primary metagenome ERZ504598 (study PRJEB26092, sample SAMD00036318) | human gut metagenome | host: Homo sapiens | study: EMG produced TPA metagenomics assembly of... | reverse complement strand
CATGAATATAAATATAGTTATCAACAGCCTCCAGTTCTTCTCCCAATGTGGCGTTCTTCCTGTCCTTTTTTTACAATTATAGCGAAAAATCCGCCAATTTTCTCTACAAAATCCCGGTCTGCTCTGCATCCTCCATCATTGCAAGCTGTGCTCCTGCATTCAGGGAATTAAACAGAAAGTGCGGATTGATCTGTGACTGAAGATATTTCAGCTGTGCTTCTTTCAGATGATTTTCCATAAGAAGCTCCCTCTCCATCATCTGCTGCTCTTTCTCCATACTTGCTTTCGTCCTTGCCATATACAGATCAAGATTCTCTACCATTGTATTAAACGCTCTGGTTACTGTTCCCAGTTCATCCTGTGCATCTGTATCGTGCATCTTTACATGGAAATTTCCCTGACCTACCAGTTGTGCTGTCTCTGCCATATTGGAAAGGGGAACAAACATATTTCTGGTGGCCTGGATGAGCAGAAGCATTCCACCGGCTACAATTATGATCATAATAACTGAATTGCTTATCTCAAGATATCTCATCACTGCACGAAGTACTGCATAAGTACTGGAGTTCTCCTGAAACATCAGGTTATTCAGTTCGTCAATAGATGTACTGGGATATATCTGTAAAGCTTTGTTGCATCATCATATTACGCTTATACTGCTCAACGTTCCTTCCTCGTTTGGCAGCTACCGTTTCCGCAGTACAGTCCAGATATGTTTCCGACATTTTCCGGATATTCCGTTCCAGAAGCTTTACGGGATCATTGATATTATCTTCATTAAGTTTCTCAAGTTCATTTCTGTATTTTGACTCATTCTGATAATAATCAAGAAGTGTCTGAGAACTCTTAACCTTAAGATACTTATACATATTATCCTGTACTTTCTCAAATACCTGTGAAAGTTCGGTAAGCTCTGCATTACTGGCATAAACATTATCCATCTTTTGCATGGAATTATTGATCCGCACATAAAAAAGCATATTCATGGCAAAAGAAGGACTGCGATCATACCCACCTCTATAACGATTTACTGACCAGTGAAAATCTTTCCAGCGCAGCTGCTTCACTCCAGACACCCCCTTCCTTCTCATTTCCCGTACTGCATTTTTGTCCAGGAAATTAATATTCTACATTATAATAGGAATTGGTCCTTCCATCCTTCTGATATGCTGTCAGAGCTTCTATACTGTATCTGCCAAGCTGCTCTGTATCCACATCACAGGTAACAGAGATTACTCCCTTTTCCACTGCTGTAAGAATATCTTCGGAACTGTAATATCCTATGATTGTAACCTTTCCTGCAAGATTAAAGTCCAGCACTGCCTGACGTGCACATTCTGTAGTCTCTTCATCCATACACACAAGAATATCGGGTACTTTATCTCTCTGCTGAAAAATATCTGTTACCGCTTCTTCTGTCTCAAAGGTTCCGGTTAAGCGAAGATTTTTTCCTGTTATCTGGATATTTTGCAAAGAGCCTGCCTTTGCCTGGGCTGCATTGCTGATCTGTGTATATATCTGGCTCTGGTTCATATCATCAATATTTTTCTTCAACAGAATAAGAATACTTTCCGTATCCTCAGTCACATATTCCGCTACCTTTTCGCCATAGACACTTCCAAGCTGATAATCACTGACACCCACGAAACTCTGACGCTTGCTGTGAACTGCATCTCCCATTACAGTAACAACCGGAATTCCTTTCTGAACAGCCTCATTTATCTTCTCTTCCAGTCCCTGCTCCCCACTGTATTGCAGGATGATCCCGTCTGAATTTGAAGCAATACTCATATTCATATAATCAAGCTTACTGTAATCGCTCTCTCTTCCACTGCCTCTCAGTTCAAGAATTGCATCATTCTTCTGCGCCCATTCCTGTGCACAATCATAAACCGCTTGCCAGAAAGAAGAATTTGGACTGTCTACGATCATATCGTATTTATATCTACACATCACTTCATTCTTCTCTTTCAGACTACTCCCCCCGGACAGTCCCTCACAATAAGACTCTCCTATCATATAAAAAAGCACTAAAATTCCTGCCAGTGCAAAGAAAACCAGCAGTTTTGTTCGTTTCTTTTTCATCTCAATCTCCGTAAATTCTTTCTTCTATATTTTGCAGAATCTATTATACAATAAATCGGTATGAATTGCTTTCTTTTTTCATATACTGTAATGATTACATCTGCCACCTGCTGTTTCTTTCATTCTGACACAGATATTCATACTCTGTGTTCCTGAATCAGAGAGATATTTTTATGAGGAGTATCTTTGCATGAAGCGGACTTTAATATTTTTTGAAATATTATGCATGATTTTTTTCCTGCTCTTTTCTTCTGCTGACAAACGCACACAGTTCCTTACTTCACTGGCAGGTCCCGGTATGCTTTCCCTTGTAAAACAGGCATCTGCAAAAGCTACAGCTTCTGAGAATTTTTCAACTGACACCACCGCCGGGCTTCCCGTCGAAGAACCTCCCAGAATCGCACTGACCTTTGATGACGGTCCTAATGCCCGGTATACCCCCATGCTTCTGGATGGATTAAAAAAAAGAAACATCAGGGCATCTTTCTTTCTGATAGGCGAGAACATTGAAGGAAACGAAGATATACTCCTGCAAATGCGAAAAGACGGACATCTTATCGGAAATCACACCTGGATCATGTACAGCTTGACAAGATCCCGGCGGAGAAGGCCCGACTGGAAATTGAAAAAACAAATAACAGAATCTATGAAGCTTCCGGAATTTACCCTTCTTATGTGCGACCGCCTTTCGGCGCATGGATCAAGGATATGGAACTTTCTGTCACCATGCTTCCCGTATTCTGGGATGTAGACACTCTGGACTGGCAAAGCAAAAACATCGATTCTATCCTGTCTATCGCCCAGAAACAGGTTCATGACGGTTCTATCATCCTGATGCATGACGGCTATCAGACATCTGTGGATGCAGCCTGAAAATCGCTGATCTTTTTACTGAAAAAGGCTATGTTTTTGTCACTGCAGACCAGCTCCTGCTCACATAAAAGATTTGCTTTTTCCTGCCTGATTCGTTATACTGTTATACAAAGCTTGTACAGATTTCTCTGTAGCAGGATTATCCGCAGAGTATGCTGTACATCATTATATACAAAAGGAGTAATTAAACGAATGGACAGACTATTTAACATGGACAACAAATTCTTCACCGTCATGGGACGCGTGGCTGATCTTATTATGCTTAATGTGGTCTTTCTGATCTGTTGTCTGCCAATCGTGACTATTGGTGCGTCACTGACTGCACTCCACTATGTCACACTGAAAATGGCACGTAACGAAGAATCTTATATTATCAGAAGCTTCTTCAAATCCTTTAAGCAGAACTTCAAACAGGCAACTGTCATCAATCTTATCATGCTTGCAGTTGCCACTATCCTTTACATGGATCTGCGTATTGTAGGCAATATCGACGGAACAATGTCTCAGGTACTGTATATCGTTTTCTTTGCATTTGGTATCCTTTATATGATGGTATTTCTGTATATTTATCCGGTGCTTGCCAAATTCTACAACTCCATCAAAAACACCTTCCGCAATGCATTCCTGATGGCTATCCGTCATCTTCCGTATACAGTCCTGATGGCAGTCATCACTCTGTTACCTGCAGGCGTGTTTTTTATCAAAAGTTTCCGCATACAGTCCATGGCCATCATGCTTCTGTGCATGTTTGGATTTGCACTGGAGGCATTTATCAACGGACATTTTCTGGTAAAGATTTTTGATAATTATATTCCGGCTGATGCAGATACCCAGGATACAGACCTTCAGAACGGAAACTCTGCTGAAACTTCATCAGCAGAAAATGATCACACAGTATGACCAAATGGGGAGAGAAACCATACCACTCTCTGGACTATATGCTGAGAGAGCGGTTTGGAGAAAAGGTTTATAAGGTCACGCTAAATGGCGGCATGTCCTGTCCCAACAGGGACGGTAAGATTGGAACCCGCGGCTGCATCTTCTGCAGCGCAGGAGGAAGCGGAGATTTCGCTGCAGATGCCGCACTTTCCATCACTGACCAGATAGAAAGCCAGATCAGTATCCTTTCACAGAAACGTCCGATTCATAAATATATTGCCTATTTCCAGGCGTACACAAATACCTACGCACCTGTGGAATATCTGGAGAAAATTTTTACAGAAGCAATCTCTCATCCAAAGATAGTTGCTCTTTCCATCGGCACCAGACCAGACTGCCTCAGTCCTGAAATCGTGACACTTTTGTCCCGGTTAAATAAACAGAAACCTGTCTGGATTGAACTTGGACTTCAGACGATCCATGAGTCCACTGCCAGGTATATCCGAAGGGGATATCCTCTCTGCGTTTTTGATGATGCCGTAAAACGCCTGCGAAAAGAAAATATCGAAGTAATCGTGCATACAATCCTCGGATTGCCCGGTGAAAACACAGCAGATATTCTGGAAACTATGGAATACCTCAACCATATGGATATTCAGGGAATCAAACTGCAGTTACTTCATGTGCTTCGCGGCACTGATCTGGCAGCAGATTACGAGAAAGGACTGTTTCAGACTTACGAACGGGATGAATACATCTCTCTCCTTATAAACTGTCTGGAACATCTCAGACCGGATATGGTTATACACCGCATCACAGGCGACGGCCCCAAAGATCTGCTGATCGCACCACTGTGGGCAAGCCGTAAACGTGAGGTATTAAATATGCTGCATCACAGGATGAAAGAAGAACAAAGCTACCAGGGAAGACTGTTTTCACACTAAAAGATTCTCTGCTACTCTATGCAAAGGAGGGATAAAATGGCAACACCATTCACAGTTTACAAATTAATCGTGTTATACATGCTTCAGAATACCGAAAATACCCTGACAAATTCGCAGATTTCGGAATTTATCCTGGACCGGGAATATACAAACTATTTTCATCTCCAGCAGGCAATCTCAGACTGGTAGAAGCAGAACTGATCACCATGGACACCCGTTCCAATGTCTCCCATTACCGGATTACCGAAGATGGCATAAAGACTCTCTCCTTTTTCCAGAAAGATCTCTCTCCTGAGATCAAACAGGAAGTCAGAGAATACCTGAAATCTACCGGCTTCAAAGCTCAGGAGCGAATCGTCACTCCTGCTGATTATTACATCACCAAACAGGGAACCTATTCTGTAAGATGCCAGCTCATCGAAAAGGGCAACTCCCTCATCGACCTGAACATCGCAGCTCCTAACCTTGAGGCAGCACAGTCGATCTGCAAAAAATGGTCCACACATTACCAGGAAATATACGGAAAAATAATGGAAGAGCTCTTATAGTGCTCTTCCATACTTTATGGAGAAAAAAACTATGGATTTATTTGAATACGCCAAATCAAAAACACTGGACCAGGAATCCCCTCTGGCATCCAGACTACGCCCCACAACTCTGGATGAAGTTGTAGGGCAGCAACACATCATCGGAAAAAACACCTTATTATACAGGGCTATCAAAGCTGACAAACTGACCTCCGTCATCTTCTACGGCCCTCCCGGAACCGGCAAGACCACCCTGGCAAAAGTAATCGCCAACACTACCAGTGCAGAATTCACCCAGATCAACGCCACTGTAGCAGGCAAAAAAGATATGGAAGCAGTTGTAAAAGAAGCCCAGCAAAACCTGGGTATGTACGGCAAAAAACAATCCTCTTCATAGACGAGATCCACCGCTTCAACAAAGGCCAGCAGGACTATCTCCTCCCATTCGTAGAAGACGGAACCATCATCCTCATCGGTGCCACAACAGAGAATCCATACTTCGAAGTCAACGCTGCTTTAATCTCCCGTTCCATCATCTTCGAACTGAAATCCCTGGAGATCTCCGAAGTCAAAGAACTCATCCTTCGCGCAGTCAACGACAAAACAAAAGGAATGGGAAACTATAAAGCCCGGATAGATGAAGACGCCCTCGACTTCCTTGCAGACATGGCAGGCGGCGACGCCAGAAATGCCCTCAATGCCATCGAACTGGGCATCCTCACTACCCCCGTAGCGAAGACGGTCTCATCCACATCACCCTGGATGTGGCATCTCAGTGCATCCAGAAACGCGTCGTCCGCTACGACAAAAACGGAGACAACCACTACGACATCATCTCCGCCTTCATCAAAAGCATGCGTGGCTCAGACCCTGACGCAGCAGTCTACTACCTTGCAAAAATGCTCTACGCCGGAGAAGACGTCAAATTCATAGCCCGAAGAATCATGATCCTCGCCTCCGAAGACATCGGAAACGCCGATCCACAGGCCCTCTGCGTAGCAGTCGCCGCAGCCCAGGCAGTAGAACGCGTAGGAATGCCCGAGTCCCAGATCATCCTCTCCCAGGCAGTCACCTACATGGCCTGCGCCCCCAAAAGCAACTCCGCAGTCAACGCCATCTTCGCTGCCATGGACTCCGTCAAACGCACAAAAACCACAGTCCCGCCACACCTCCAGGACGCCCACTACGGCGGCCACGAAAAACTGGGCCACGGCATCGGCTACAAATACGCCCACGACTACCCAAACCACTACGTACACCAACAATACCTCCCTACCGAAATCCAGGGAGAACACTTCTACGAACTCTCAGAAATGGGCTACGAAAAAACCCTAAAAGAATACCAGAACAAAATCAAATCCCAGTCTTAATCCAAAAAAGGGCAGCCTCCAAAGAGAGACTGCCCTTTTCATCATTTAATTCCCATAACGTTCATCTGCGCCAAAATCGCATCCACACACTTCTCAAATCCAAGCTTTCCTGCATTCAGACACAGATCATAATTCGTCGCATCACTCCAGTCCCCACCGGCAAATTTACGATAATAATCCTGCTTTCTCTTATCATCCCTGCGAAGAAACTTCTCAATCTCCTCATCACTGCCGCTGATCTTCTCTCTGGACTTCTCCACACGAAACTCCCAGGGTGCATGAACAAACACTCTCAAAGTATTCGGTCTGTCCTTAAACACATAATTCACACAACGCCCAACGATCACACAGGATTCCTTCTCTGCCAGATCCGTTGCAATCTTCGCCTGATAATTAAAAATATTCTCATCAGAAACAAACCCCTTCTGATCCGGTGCAATCAGATCTCCTTTATATAACCCTGTCTTATTAAACAGAGATGCCTTCACACTGGAGCCTTCTTCCACCTGTCCAAAAAGCTTCACATCAATCCCGCTCTCATCAGAAGCCATCTGAATGATCTGCTTGTCATAGAAAGAAACTCCCAGTTTCTCTGCCAGCATCTTACCGACGGTACGTCCACCGCTTCCATACTGTCTCGCAATGGTAATTACAAAATTCTCCATAAAACCCCTCCTGTTTATTCTCCAAGATAAGCCTTCTGAACAGATTCATCATGAAGAAGATCACTTGCCTTACCTTCCAGTGTAATCCTTCCGGTCTCAAGGACATAAGCTCTGTCAGCAATAGAAAGAGCCTTCTTCGCATTCTGCTCAACCAGAAGAACCGTTGTTCCACTCTCACTTACCTCTTTAATGATATCAAAGATCTCATTTACAAAGATCGGTGAAAGGCCCATGGACGGCTCGTCCATCAGAATGATCTTCGGCTGGCTCATCAGCGCACGTCCCATGGCGAGCATCTGCTGCTCACCACCACTTAAGGTACCTGCAGTCTGATTCTGACGTTCCTTCAGACGCGGAAAACGTTTATATACTTTCTCAATGGTCGCATCAATCTCATTTTTATCAGATCTTGTAAAAGCACCCATCTTCAGATTCTGAAGAACAGTCATATTTGCAAACACACGTCTTCCTTCCGGAACATGTGCCATACCCATTGTTACAATCTTGTGAGGCGGAACCTTTGTGATATCCTGTCCGTCATAAATAATATGTCCTGATTTTGCCCGGAGAAGCCCTGTCACTGTATGCAGAGTAGTTGTTTTACCTGCACCGTTTGCACCGATCAGAGCAATAACTTCACCTTCATTTACAGAGAAAGAAAACACCCTTCAATGCCTGAATCATTCCATAATAAACCTGTATGTCCTGTACTTCCAGTAATGCCATCTGTCTCTCCTCCTATTCTCCAAGATATGCCTTGATAACTTCCGGATCATGGAGCACATCTGAAGTCTTGCCCTGTCTCAGAACATGACCGAAGTTCAGTACAGTCAGCTCCTCACAGATACCTGAAACCAGCTTCATATCATGCTCGATCAGAAGAATGGTCATATCAAAGTTATCACGAACAAAACGAATGGTATCCATCAGTTCCTCAGTTTCATTGGGGTTCATACCTGCAGCCGGCTCATCCAGAAGAAGAAGCTTCGGCTTTGTTGCCAGTGCTCTGGCAATCTCCAGCTTTCTCTGTTTACCATAAGGAAGGTTGGATGCAAGGATATCTGCCTCTTTGTCCAGATCAAACACTTTAAGAAGCTTCATTGCTTCCTCATTCATGGTTTTCTCAACCTTAAAGTATTTCGGAGTATGTACAATACCTGTAAAAAGGCTGTATTTATCATGATTGTGAAGTCCTGCCTTTACATTGTCCAGCACACTCATCTGATGGAACAGACGGATATTCTGGAATGTTCTGGCGATTCCCGCCTTGTTGATATCAATGGTACTCTTTCCGGTGATATCCTGTCCGTCCAGATTGATGATTCCCTCGTCCGGCTTATACACACCTGTAAGAAGGTTAAAGATTGTAGTCTTACCGGCACCATTCGGACCGATCAGACCATAAAGCTGTCCTTTCTCGATGGAGACATGGAAATCATCCACTGCATGAAGACCGCCGAATGAAATATTTAAATGATTTACTTCCAGCAATGCCATAGCTTATGCCTCCTTTTTCTTAAATTTACTGAAAAGACGCTCTCTCATCTCGATTGCCTTAGGTGCCAGTTGATCAGCATCATTACGATCAGCACGATTGCATAGAACAGCATACGGTAATCACTGAGTCCACGCAGAAGCTCAGGAAGAAGGTTCAGAATCACTGCCGCAATAATAGAACCACGCATATTTCCAATTCCACCGAGAACTACGAATACCAGGAACATGATAGACATGTTATAACCGAAGTTCTTCGGAAGTGCTGTTAAAGTTGCAAGATTATGAGCATAAAGCACACCGCCGATACCGGCTAATGCTGCTGAGATTGCAAATGCTTTCAGTTTATACTTTGTGATATCAATACCAATTGATTCCGCTGCAATACGGTTATCACGGATTGCCATGATCGCACGTCCGTCTCTGGAATTGATCAGGTTCAGAACTACGAATAAAGTAACCAGGATCAGAATCACACCTATAGTAAAGGTTGACTGTCTCGGTGTACCTGTGATACCCATGGCACCACTGATGATCATTTTTCCACCAGGCTCCATTCCAAGAGACATCTGGTCTTTCATGGAAAAATGGATTCCGTTGCCGTCAATTCCTACATAAAGCACATTGATGATATTCTTAATGATCTCACCAAATGCCAGTGTTACGATAGCAAGGTAGTCACCTTTCAGACGAAGTACAGGAATACCGATCAGGAATCCAAAGATACCTGCACATACAGCTCCGATGATCAGAGCAACGAAGAAACGAAGTCCTGCATTTGTAAATGTATCCATAGTTGCCTTTGTAAATGCTGCACTGGTGAAAGCACCGATACACATAAATCCGGCATGTCCAAGACTTAACTCACCCAGAATACCAACCGTCAGGTTCAGGGAAAGAGCCAGGATAATATATACACAAAGAGGCACCAGAAGACCCTGCATCAGGTTGGAAAGCAGATTCCCTGCGATCATTCCCTGTACGATCAGATATGCTGCAAGAACCATTCCGTATGTAATGAGATTGCTTTTTGTTGTTTTGTTTAATTTCTTCTTTTCCATGTCTGCCACCTCACACTTTCTCCTGAATGTTCTTACCAAGAATACCGGTAGGTTTCACAACCAGAACTACGATCAGAACACCGAATACAATGGCATCAGCCATCTGTGAAGAGATATAAGCTTTACCAAAAATCTCCAGGATACCCAGAACAACACCTCCGATAAAGGCTCCCGGGATAGATCCGATACCGCCAAATACAGCTGCAACGAATGCTTTGATACCAGGCATAGCACCTGTATATGGTGTCAAAGACGGGTATGCAGAGCAGAGAAGCACACCTGCGATTGCTGCAAGTCCGGAACCGATTGCAAAAGTAATGGAGATTGTTTTGTTTACGTTAATACCCATTAACTGGGCAGCGCCTTTATCCTCAGATACGGCAAGCATTGCCTGTCCTGTTTTTGTCTTGCTGATAAAGAGCATCAGACCTGCCATGATCAGGATACCACCGATAATGGTTACGATGGTTACACCAGTGATCACGATAGAACCACCTGCAAGTTTCAGGGATGGAAGACTGATCACGTTACTGAATGATTTGGTATCTGCTCCCCAGATCAGAAGGGCCACGTTCTGAAGCAGGTAGCTGACACCAATTGCTGTGATCAGAACAGCCAGAGGTGAAGCTGCATTACGCAGTGGTCGATACGCAACGCCTTCGATCACAACGCCCATGAGTGTACAGATGATAATGGACAGCAGGATGGCTAAAATCGGATTTAATCCCATGCCGCTGACTGCGACATAAACTACATAAGAGCCGACCATGATAACATCTCCATGAGCGAAGTTCAGCATTTTAGCGATTCCGTATACCATGGTATAACCAAGGGCGATGATCGCATATACACTTCCGAGGCTGATACCACTGATAAGATATGATATAAAACTACTCATAGAAGTCTTTCCTTTCTTATATTTAAATAATTTTATTGTGTGTAAAACTGGCAGATTTGCCTTTAGCGAAATCTGTCTTGTTTATTTTGCCAAAAGTAAATCTGTCATTAACGCATTAATGTAATAACGTATTAGGCAACAGGGCTGTCTGCATAATTCAGACAGCCCCGTTGGCATGCAACCATTGTCCACTCCAGGAACAATCGCATTTTATTTCTTATGAAATCTTTTCAGTTATTTCAATTTCATTATTCCATTGCTGCGTAAGCACCATCTTTGATTTCTACAGCTTTCGGAGCTTTGTTCGGCTCACCGTCTTCTGTCCATGTGATCTCGTCACCTGTAACACCTTCAAGTGTGATCTCGGTCATGCCTTTTTCAAGTGCTGCACAGATATCTGCAACATCCATGTCTGCTTTTACATCTTCTTTTTCTGCTGCTGCTTTGACTGCGTATACTGCATCATAAGCATCTGCTGCGAACTGGTTTGGTGTGTCTTTGTAAGCATCTTTGTATGCTTTTACAAAGTTCTGGGTTTTCTCATCTGTAGAATCTGCTGCAAATGGTGTAAGAAGCATCAGCCCCTCTGCAAGAGATGTATCAAAGTTTTCTACACCAAGGATACCGTCCATACCGTCGCATCCGAAGAATTTAGTTTCAAATCCCATGCTGTCTGCCTGTGCAAGGATCAGGGAAGCTTCTGTATAATAAATCGGAAGGAATACTAATTCAGCACCACCGTCTTTTGCCTTCTGAAGCTGTACGGAGAAGTCTTTATTGTTATCAGCAGTGAATGCTTCGGAAGATACGATTTCAATACCCTGATTAGCTGCTTCTGCTGTGAAGTTCTGTGTGATACCTGATGAATATACATCAGAGCTATCGTAGATAATAGCTACTTTTGTAGCAAGTTTATGCTCTCCAATGTACTGAGCTGCTGCAGTACCTGGTTCGGGTCAGAGAAGCATACACGGAATACGTTCGGATTAGCAACACACTCTGTTGCAGATCCGGATGGAGTAAGCTGGAACATATTGTCTGCTGCTGTTTCATTTGCTACAGCTACACAAGGTGTGGAAGTAACTGTACCAACCAGGACGTTCATTCCCCAGTCTTTTAATGCGTTGTAAGCGTTCAGGGTTTTCTCAGCATCGTTTTCATCATCTTCAAATTTGAACTCTACCTGATATCCGTTGATTCCGCCGTCTTCGTTTACTTCATTGATTGCAAGCTCTGTTGCATTCTTTACAGCCTGTCCATAGATTGCTGCTGCTCCGGTTACAGGTCCGATTCCACCGATCTTAAATGTAGCATCGTCTGCAAATACAGATACAGGTGCAACTGTTGACATTACCATTGCTGCTGCCGCAGTAACACTGATAATTTTTTTCAGGTTTTTCATAATAAAATCCTCCTTATATTTTGTCAGTCCTTTCGTCCCTCTTACGGCTCATAAGATTAGCTTCCGTTACCATTCATTCCACCTGGTACATCATTTTTGATGTTATAAATTCCGCAAGTTCATTTATTATGTAGAGGAACTGAAAAGTAACAAAAAGCCAACTGGGTTCCCAGCCGGCTTTGGCTTCCACTGACACTTTAATATGTTGCTGTTTTGAATTATATCACCATATATTTGACCATGCAAGAAAAACTTTATGGAAATTTAAGATTTTTCCGTCTTTCATGGACACTTGACCGTACCGCGCACGCAATTTTATCCCATTCATCGAAAAATGCATTAAAAAAGGTACACACAGAAACCGTAACAATTTCTATGTGTACCTCAAAATTCTGATTTAATTTATCAAATCTTATGTCTCTCTAAACCGACAATTATGCAATTGCTTTTTTAGCAATCTCAGCAAGTGCTGTAAATCCTTCTGCATCGTTTACTGCAAGTTCAGCAAGCATCTTTCTGTTGATGTCGATGTTTGCAACTTTCAGTCCGTGCATCAGTTTGCTGTAGGATAATCCGTTCATTCTTGCTGCTGCG
>ENA-OQDD01000701-OQDD01000701.1-human-gut-metagenome-genome-assembly--contig:-NODE-701-length-12799-cov-4.252604_pt1 | contig 12799 bp, 12 predicted proteins | sample MGYA00242507_ERZ504598 | MGnify/ENA primary metagenome ERZ504598 (study PRJEB26092, sample SAMD00036318) | human gut metagenome | host: Homo sapiens | study: EMG produced TPA metagenomics assembly of... | reverse complement strand
TGAAAGAGATGTCCAAACGCTGATTTTTTGCAGGAGCAGAAAATCGGCAGTGCGGATGACCTGAAAGAGCGTGCTGATGCTGCACTTTCTCGCTATCACAAACTGGGCGATTCCATCAAGGCCGCCGAGAAGCGTATGGCAGAAATCGCCGTCCTCCGGGCGCACATCGTCAACTATGCCAAGACCCGGCCTGTATACGATGCTTACCGCAAATCCGGGTACAGCTCCAAATTTTTGGAAGCGCACCGGGAAGAAGTCACGCTGCATAAGACGGCGAAAGCCGCTTTCAATGAATCCGGCCTGAAAAAGCTGCCCAAAGTGAAAGACCTGAATGCAGAGTATTCGGCTTTGCTCACCAAGAAAAAAGCACTCTACAGAGTACCGAAAGACACGGGATGAGATGCAGGAAATCGTAAAAGCACAGAAGAATGTGGAACTGTTCTTTGCGGAGGAAAAGGACTCCAAGCAAGTCGAGCAGATCCGATAAAACAGTCCCTGAGAACTTTGCCGCTTATCCGGCAGGGTTCTCAGGGTCTTTTTTGCTTATTGCTCAGTCTGTACTTGGAACGGCTTTTCCGGCAGTTTCAATTTGTTTGGCAACCATATTTTCCAATTCCCCCGTAATCGTTGCACAATTTGCAACACGATAATTCCAGAAGTAAGAAACGCCTTCACACTCCTCAACGGACAAATCGCTGTTGACCAAAAGCAGTCGGTCGGAGGTTACTTTCAGCTTTTCGCACAGAGCAGCATATTTTCCATAATCAATGCTTCGGCTGGACGATTTGGCTTCCACCCAGAAGAATTTTCCGTTGATGGAAAACGCAACATCCAGTTCATGCGTGCTCCCTGCGGATGCCGCTTCTGAAAGAATCACATTGGAGCAAAGCGAAACTTCTGCGCCCTGCTCCTCCTGATAGCGATTCAAAATCTGCTGAACCTGATGCTCCACAAAAAGTTCCAGCCACTTCCCGCTCAGGAAATGCCGGACAGTCTCATTTTGCGCAAGCTCATAGACGATATTCTGCGGATAGATCACAATGGATGCAAAAAGTCCCATTTTATCCCACGTCTGAGCGATTTCCGAAAGTGTGGCAAACGAATTCTTGGAAGTACCCTTTGGGATACGGAACGAAAAAGAGCCGTCACTCTGCATATGTGTCCGAATAAACTGCAAGAAATCCACCACTACCGGGTCGCAAAGAGCTTCGCCTGTTTTCCATGCCATCCGCTGAACGGCAATCGGCGGAAGTTTTTTCGGTACGACCTGCTGAACGATTCTATACCCACAGCGTTCCAGATGCTCCAATGCGGTCAAAGGCTTCGGAGGGATTTTTTCTTTAACTTCGGACTTTTCTGCACCGGATGTATTCTCAGTCAGATAGTTAAACTTCCATCCGTATTCCCAAGCAGGCGAACGGGTCAACACACCAACTGCATGAAATCCGCTGTCCGGTTCCTCCATCGGAAATGTGATTTTGTTCTTTTGGATATTGATTTGGAGCGTTTTATTTTTCAGCGCTATCTGATAAGCGTCAAGAAGGAATTCCTTTCCCTTATATGTCAGCTCACTGGAACTATTTGCAGAAAGGCCAGCATTTTTTGCCAAAGAGAGAAGCAGACAGGTCGCTTTGGGCAGCTCAAGGATATGCTCCATCTGCGCAGCGTCCGGAATCACTTCCGCATTTGCGTTATCGGGCTGCGGCAATTCGTCTGCCGGAGTCTCCTTTGCTGGTGCAGAAACTTCGGGTGTCATTTTTGAAGCAGCCTCAGATTTTCCAGACTTGGGCAAAGGTTTCGGCTCCGTATAGACCTCAGCAATAAATAATTCATAGGAATCGATGCACGAAAGTTTTCCTGCCGCTGCAAGTCCCACATAAATCGCAGCCGCCCGTGAGGAATCGCCATAATACTTTTTAGAATCCGCTGCGGCAGCAATATCAGAAAAAGCATTATATCTGCTCAGCGGCTCCGCCTTTTCCGGGAACTGCTTCAACGCACGGCAGTAGAGCCACTCAAAGAACGAATCCATGTACGGCTCTGTCGGATACTCGTTTCCTTCCAGAGAGTAACGTAGCAGCTCTCCACTGGTTCGCAGCCGAGTGTCCTTATGGACTTTGGGTGGCTCACAGGTCAGAAGGTCAGCGAATGGCCCACCATGTTCAAACACTTTGGTGGCTTCAAAAACCGTGCTGATGGGTACATCCTGCGCAACAGAATCCAGATGCAGCAAAAGCCGCAGAGAAGAAACAGCTTCACCCTCCGGCTGAACGGATGCAGAGCTGACTTCCAGAATCGAAACATCAGGGTCTGTTGTATGGACGGCATCATGGACGGCACGGATATTCTGCCGCTTGCTGCCTTTTATCCATGTGAATGTCACCGGCTGTTCTCTGCAATAGGGATAGCCGGATATGGGAAAACAAATGGTTCGTGTTGCCATGAACACCTCCAACTTTTTAGGACAAACAAGTTTATGTAAATCAAGTATAGCACAATCCCGGATGTGCTGCATAGCACTATTTTCTGCTTCCGGGAATCCATCTGTGCAAAAAGTGCCGATACCACAGGCATCGGCACTCAGATTAAAAAGCATTTTTCAAAAATGTGCAGCCTGCATCCACTGGATGCAGAACACAAGGGGTTTGGGCACAGCAACAAGCATTTTGAATTTGATTTTTAGAAATCGGATTCAAATTGCAAGTTGGTACCAGCTTGCACTGCTTGCCACAACAATGCGTCCTTTTTGTCCGCAATTTGTAATTTTCAGATTGGAGAAAAACGCCATGGCAAAGACGAAGGCTGAAGAAAAAGCTCTCAACCTTGATTAGATTTTGTTTAACTGCCGGGATTATCTGCGCGCTGCGCGCAACTCCGGCTCGTTCTTTGAAAAGCGTGATATCCCCCGCAGTACAGCCCCGAAGTTCTCAAAAAGGTCATGGAACAGGTAGAGAACTTTGAGGAGAACAATTAAGCATTTTCTCGTTTTAATGTGGGATTAGATTGCTGTAGACCTTAATACAAAAAGATAGATAATGAAAATCTGGTGTCTGCTGGTACCAAAAAGCAGTTTGGCATCCTGAAAGACCTGATGAACCGCTCCGACGTGGATATCATCGTCAATGCCTGTGATGCAAGGTAGTGCGGTTAGGTGACTTAAGAGAGAAAAAAGAGACCTCATCTCGTAAAAAAGTCAATGCGGTCGTCTGCTTCTGTATTGAAATACAGTGGACGACCGCGTTGATCTTTGATGAGCAAGTACTGCCATGCCCCACACAGCGGGCAAAACTGGACGCGCTGCTGTATAATAATCCTTTGGAGTACGCCCAGCTTGTGCTGATTGGTGAGATTGAGCACTATCTCTCACTTGGTTGTGACCACGGTAGAATGGAAGACTAACCTTTAATTAAAATATCCAAAGCAGACAAAACAGCCATCTACTTGCGACTTGCAAATAGAGGGCTGTCTATTATTAACTACGCATTTTAACAATGATTTTTCTTTTCAACAATCATTCCGATAATAAACGAAAGTAGGAAAACGAGTAGCCAAATCAAAACTCCGTAGTGTGCCTTGAGCTGCCATACTTTTCCTATATACATATCCGGCGTGATTTTTGTGGCGTTTATTTTGATAATAAAATCGCCCAACACTTGTCCGATCAAAATTCCTGTCCAGTTTCCAGCTGTTGTGATAAGAGCTGCTCTATACATTTCCAGAAAACAGAAAGCAACAGATGCAACCCATAAACACAAATAATAATGGGCTGCTGTCCATTCAAACAAGTAGACTTCATGAAACACTGTTTGAGAAAGAAGATAGCACACCACATATGCTAAAAATACGATCAGCAAAAATCCGAGACAAGTTTTCTTTTTTGATGCTGTGTTCTTCATACGGCTTTTGAATCCTATTCCAATGTGTACCAACATCTTTGTGTTTCATTATAAAACAGCTTGGCTGCTTACTTCGATACTATTTCGACAGTTGCATCTTGCCTTCCAATCCGAGTTCGTCATCTTCTGCAACTCTATAATTGGTAACATTTATTGAATAGCGTACTCCTTACCCTTTTGCACTCCGCGCTTCTTCCATTCATCCGTCAGCTCATTTCGGATGCGGATTGCCAAAAGCCGCTGATGAATCCATTCTTCGGAGTAGCCTTTCTTCAAATAGGTATCAAGCGCGCGGTCGATGGCCTGCTCCGGGTCGATGGTTTCCTCGATGCGTTCCTTGCCTACCATTGCCAGCCATGCCTTGAACGGCTCAGCCTTTTTGGAAGGAATCGACTGAATGATACGTAAAAGCTGCTCCGTATTGGCAACATCCGTAAGACGACGTTTGCCATCTGCTGCCTTCATTTTCAACTGACTACAATTTGTAGTCAGTTCACTGCCTTCGTTTTTCAGTCTAACTTTCAGAACGCTCCAATATTTAGCAGCACTTCGACTATCCTTTTGCTCGGTTAAAACCGCAACCACATCCACAATAGAAAAATACCATTCTTCCTTTTCTGCATCCCATGCAGTACGGATTTTCTGATCTTCAAAAAGCTGGATAGAGCTGTTATCGTTCACTTCTGCCATAGAGGGTTCCTCGCTTTCGTTGTCTAAGTCTATTTTACATGATTTCGGGCGGAAACGCCACCCGGTCTAAGCGTTTGGGATTCAAAAATCCGAACAATATTTTGTGCAGATTTACCGTTCCTGCATCTGCTCCTTTCCCGGTGTTGTCCGTAGGATGCCGTCCACATTCTGCTTGATGATGTCATATTCCTACATCGTGTTTGGCTTTGCCACGGTCAACATGGCCTCCCTGGCTTTTGAGAAGATCTTCCAGTCCGTGGGCCGGATGAAAGTGACCATGGTAGCCTCATCGTGGGCTGTGTGGGCAACATTATCCTGGACCCGCTGCTCATCTTTGGCATCGGGCCGTTCCCTGCCATGGGCATTGCAGGCGCGGCGCTGGCCACCGGTATCGGCCAGGCACTGAGCACTGGTATCTACCTCGTGGTGTATGCTTCCACGGAGCTGCCCGTCCGGCTGCGCCGCGCCTGCCTGAAGCTGGACAAAGAGCTGGACACCCGGCTCTACTCCATCGGCATCCCGGCCATCCTCAACCTGGCGCTTCCCTCTCTGCTGGTCACGTTCCTCAACAGCCTGCTGGCCGCGTTCTCAGGCAGCTATGTGGTGGTGCTGGGCATCTACTACAAACTACAGACATTCCTCTACCTGCCCGCCAACGGCATCGTGCAGGGAATGCGTCCCCTCATCAGCTACAACTACGGTGCCGGGGAGCACAAACGGGTACGCCGGCTCTACCAGATCACCCTCATCCTGAGCGCCGCCATCATGGCAGCGGGCACCCTTGGCTGTCTGGTGGCCTCGGAGCCTCTCATGCGGCTCTTTACCTCTACCCCGGAGACGGTGGAAGCCGGAAAAGTTGCTCTGCGGATCATCTGCTGGCTTTGTGGTCTCCGCCATCTCCACCACCTCTTCCGGCGCGCTGGAGGGTCTGGGCAAGGGCACGCAGTCGTTGGTGATCTCCCTGTGCCGCTACATCGTCTTCATCATGCCGCTGGCTGGGTGCTCTGCCGACAGTTTGGCCCTGTGGGCGTCTGGAACGCGTTCTGGGCCACGGAAGTGCTCTCCGCCATCGTTTCCCTTATCGTCTACAAAAAGAGCGTCTGACACGTTTTCCGTATACGCAAAAAAGGCTCTGGGCCTGCACTCCCCTTTCACAGGGAGGCAAGCCCGGAGCCTTTTCCGTTTCAGCCCAAGGGCTGGTTTTTATTTGGTGTGCTGCTCGGTGCTCTGGTCGTCCGATTCAATCGGCGTATCCAGTTCCTCCACGGGGGCAGCGTTCTTTTTGGCCTTACGGGCCTTACGCTTGTGGATCAGCTTCCGTGCGAGGAATGCTGCCACCAGCAGCGCGGCTACCGTGCCGCCGCAGAGCTCCCAGAGCGGGATGCCCTTGGGCACAAAGGCCATGACGATCTCGGTCCCGGCAGCCGTAAAGGTGATGTAGCTGCCAAAGGTATCGGTAGGCACTTTGATCCATTTGCCATCCTGCTGGACATAGACGCTGCCCTGCTTGCCCTGCGGCAGATAGCGGATGGTGTGGGTCTCCTGCCCGTCGTCCGAGAAGTCCAGCAGCCACTGCTCGGTGGCATTGGCCACGCCGGACGGCGTCTGGGAGGTAACGCTCAGGGCATTGGAGCCGCCAAACAGGCCATCCACATAGAAGATCGGACGGCCGTTGATGCGGACATCAATGCTCTTCAGTGCCGGGGTGTAAGAGGTGTACAGCGCCGTGACCACGGTGTCCAGATGGAGGTCATCCAGCACCGGGGTGTTCCACTCGGCAAGGTAACCGTCTTTCTGGGGCAGTTCGGGGTAATCCGCCTCGGTAAACGATGCACCGTAAGTAAAGGTGCGCTGGTCCACGATGTGGCCGTCGGCCATAAAGGTCAGCGTCAGCTTCTGGAAGCCCTTGGGCGCGCCCTCCAGTGCCCGCATGGTATCGTAATCAATGGGCTCTGCCTGACCGGCACGGCTGATGCGGTCAACGCCGCGCAGGGTATCGGAGACAAACAGGTTCCCCGTGAACGTACCATCCTGGCCGCCGGAAATGGCGCCCCAATACTGACCGTCGGTGTTGCTGCTGCTCGTGGAGAGGGCCACTTCGGAGTCATCCCCGTCATCGTCCGCTCATGGATCTCCACCATGGCGCGGTTATCCTTGATGATGCAGCTGTTGCCGGTCAGGACACTGTCCGCGCCCTGGCCCACGATGCCGCCAATGTACTTGCTGCCAGTCAGCTCACACTTGGCCCAGTTGGAGATCAGCTTTGCGGAGGAATGGCCTGCAATGCCGCCCACCTTGTTGTTGCCATCCACTTTGCCGTAAGCTTCGCAGCCCGTGATGTAGCCCAGATCCATCTCGCCGCAGATGCCGCCTGCCGCCTTTTTCTTGGAGGTAACGGTGCCCTCGTTGACACAGTTCATCACCACCGCGCTGATGGTGTACTCGGTGCGCAGGAGCGAACGGTTCTCATCCTTATCGTCGTCTTCGGGGTCAAGGGTGTTTTCCACCGCCATGGTACCCGCGATGCCGCCCACATTCATGTCGGCTTCCACGGTGCCGCGGTTGGTGCAGCCCTCGATCTTGCCCTCGTTCTGAGCCGTCAGGTTCTCGGACTCATCTTCAAAGATGTTCTTGCTGCCGGGGTCGCTGATCTCTTCCACAGCATCCAGCAGCAGGTTGGAGACCACATTGATCTGGTCGTTGATGGAGCGGAGGTTGCTGGTGAGGGTGTTGCTGGCCGAGAGCATATCCCGGTTGAGGGTGCTCATCTGGTCGGTCATGTTCGTCACAGCGTCAAACAGTTCATCCTTGGTCGCGGTCATCTCGGAAGAGGGGCGCGGCACATGGATGGGATCCTGCTCCGCCAGCCAGTGGACGATATCCGCCGCCTGGCTGGTCATGCTGGTCAGGCCGCTCATGCCCTCCGCCATGATGCCGAGGCTGGCGGACATGTGGCCCAGCGTTGCGCTGGTGAGGGCGGAATCCGTCTTGAGGATATCCAGAGACTTGTCAAAATCATCCGCAGCCTTGCCCAGATCCTGTGCGGCATCGCTCAGGGAATCCAGACCCGCCTGAATGGAGCATTGCCGGAACTGATGTTGCCGGTGTTGAAGCCCAGCTTATCCAGAATATCTTCCAGATTGCCCAGCTGGTCGCCCACATTGCCAAGCGCGCCGGACATGCTGGTAAGGGCAGAAGCCATCTGGGGATTGCCCTGCTCCGAAACGAGGTTGGCGGTGTTGCCCAGCAGCGCGCCGATCTGCGTGGCCCGGCCTGCCATATTGCCCACGGCGCGGGTGACCTGCTTGCCGGCGGAAGCCAGCTGGCCGTCATCGGCCAGCAGCGTGGCGCTCCGCAGCAGACCCAGGCCGGTGGTCAGCAGCTTCATCTGGCCGCTCATGCCGGAGCCCAACGAGAGGATGCTCATGGCGGAATTCGCCACCTGCAGCAGGGAGATGGCTGTTTTGATGTGATCGTCCACCGCGTCACCGGACACGCTGGAATAGCCGCCCAGAATGGTGCTGATGGCGCTGCTCAGGCCGCTGTCATCCTTGCCCGGCAGCGAGGCGATCAGGTCGTCCAGGCCCTTGCTGATCTGCTCCAGACCCTGCTTGCTGGAATCCAGCGCGTCGCTGGCCTTGTGCGCGCCGGAAGAAGCCTTGGCCAGTGCCGTGGAGGCGGTCAGCATCTCGGCCGCCATCTCCGCGGTGACCCACTTGAGCTGGCCCACGGCGGTGGTCATCTTATCCAGTGCGTCGACACCCGTGTCCATCACGGCTCCAGCCGGGTAAATGTATCGGAGATGAGGTCTCCCGTGCGGTCCACCTCGTCCGCCACTTCGTCAAAGTAATCGCCTCCCTGCTCCTGCAGACGGCGGGCTGCCTGCACGGCAGTGTCCATCTGAGAGTTCAGGGTGTTGAGGTCGGTATTGAGGAGGCTGGTGCTGCCGTCCATGTCATCGGCCGCGCCGTTGACCATGGTGTGCAGCGTGTCCAGCTCGGTGCGCAGACGGTTGATGGTGCTCTGGTCCAGGTCCAGCTCCACATAGGCTCTGCCTGGCCGGCAATGCCGCCCACGTCCTTGCGGCCCTGTACCAGGCCCTGGTTGACACAGCCGGAGATCAGGCCATCGGTCCGGCCCACGATGCCGCCCACGTTATAGCCTACATGGGCATAGCCCACGTCGCCCGCGTTGGCACTGCTGAGGATCAGGCCGGAGGAGCGGCCTGCAATGCCGCCGGTATCCGAGGAGACATTGGAGATGTTATTGCTCAGGTCATCGCCCATATCCTTCTTGACCAGCTCCAGCAGGGTGGCCGGGAGGCCCTCCATATCGAGGGCGGACTCCTGATACTCGGAGTTGACGGCGCCCACATTGGTGCAGCCGGTGATGACACCGAGGTTGTAGCCCACGATGCCGCCGGTGGCATACGCACCGCTGACCATGGCACGGGAAGTGCTGTGGTCGATGGTTCCGCTCGTCTCATTGCGGCCCACCAGACCGCCCGCCTCCTCCTCGCCGTGGACAGCACCGGAGAACGTGCAGTTGATGATGGTGCCGTAGTTGGTGCCCACCAGACCGCCTGCGGTCTTCTGGGTACCAGCGGGATTGACCACACCCTTGATGGTAAGGTCCTGAATGGAACCGCCCTCTTCCAGGATGCCGAAGAAGCCGGCTGGAGAATAAGCCCCCACGAGGCTGACATCCGAGATGGTGTGGCCGTTGCCCTTGAACGCGCCGCTGAACGACGCAACGGGGGCCCACTCCGTATCCTCCAGCGAGAGGTCTTCCTGCAGGATCACGGTCTTGCCTTTGGACCACTGATCAAAGCCGCATTTGTCGGCAAAGGCCAGCAGGTCCGAAACACTGTTGATGTAAATGGTATCCGTCGGCGCGGTGTCGGCCGCAAATACCGGCAGCGCCGCCGAAGCCGCCAGCACCAGTGCCAGCAGCGCAGCGGTCAGGCGGTGCAGCAGCCGGGTGCTGCCCGCCGCAGACTCATTCGTCCGCATGGGAGTCGTTTTCATCCTGCACCTCCTGTGAGATTTTACCAGAAAGAACGGTAAGATGTACGTTTCCATCCACAACGGCGTTCATGGTACCGGCCACGGAGCCGTTCACCTCGCCCTGCACCATGCCATTGACACGCACCCGGCCGCTGGCCGTGTTGGTGTGCAGCACCACATGATGCATGGAGAACGAAGTTTTATCCACCAGCTTGCCACCCACCAGCAGGATCTGCGGCAGGACGAACAGCACCAGGAAGATGGAGATGATGGTACCGCGGCCCAGGCACTGGCCGATGCCCACGATGCAGGCATCGGACGTCATCAGACCGATAAGGGTACCGGCCACCGTCATGATGGTGCCGGAAGTGAGGATGGTGGGGAACGCAAAGTTCAGCGTCTCGATCATGGCTGTCTTATGGTCCATCTTATCCCGCAGCTCGTTGTAGCGGGTTGCAATAACGATGGCGTAATCGATGTTTGCACCCATCTGGATGGAGCTGACGATCAGGTAGCCCATGAAGTACAGCGGCGTGTGGATAAAAGCGGGGACGGAGAAGTTGACCCAGATCGCGCCCTCGATGACGAGGATCAGTAGGATGGGCATTGCCACCGACTGGAACGTGAACAGCAGGACGATCAGCACGATCAGCACGGAGACCACGCTGACCACGATGTTGTCGATGGCAAACGACTTCTGGAAGTCGTACTCGTTGGTGGCGTCGCCCGCCAGATAGATGTCGCCGTCCGGGTAATACTTCCGGGCGATGGTGCGCATCTGGTCCGTGAACTCATACATTTCATCCCCGCTCTGGAGGCTGGGGTTCAGGTAGACCAGAATACGGTTGTAATCCGCACCCTGCAGCTGGGCCTTTGCGCTCAGCATCTGGGTCTGGGCATCATGCAGGTCGTTGATCTGATCCTGGTCCAGGCTGACAATGCCGGAATCGACCTCGTCACAGACGTAGAGGAACATATCAATGAGCGGCACACTGTAGTTGGAGAAGTTGCCAATGACCTGGCCGTACTCATCATTTTCCAACGCGTAGCCTGTGTAGACCACTTGGGCCAGCTCGTAATCCAGGCCCGCCATCTCAGAGAACTGGCGGGAAGTGAGCCGGTCTTCCAGCATGTAGCCGTCCATGGCCTCAATGTTGGAAAGGCCGCGGGTGTGGTCCACCTCATCGTGGCTTTCCAGTTCTTTGATCATGGCTGCTTCCACCCGGTAATCGTCGTTCTTTGGTACGACGAGAGCCACCAGGTTGGACTTGGTAAAGTTTTCGTCGATCATGTTATCGGCGATCTGCGTCTCATTCAACACTGGCGTCTTGATCGGGCCGTAGCCATAGGCGTAGGGGCACTGTGTCTGGAAATGGTAGGCAAACACCAGCACACTGCAAAGACGATGGGAACGATCTTGCGGGTTTTGTAAGCATAGCGGCCCACGAACGAGATCTTGGGCACAAAGTTGCGGTGCTTGGTCTTGCTCATGTAAGGGCCAAACAGCATCAGCAGGCCGGGCATGACCACGAAGACCGACAGCATGGAGAACAGGATGGCCTTGATGAGGCAGATGGCCATATCCGGGCCGATCTTGAACTGCATGAACAGCATGGCCACCAGACCGCCGATGGTGGTCAGGGAGCTGGAACTGATCTCCGGGATACTCTTGGCCAGCGACTCGATGACCGCCTCTTTCAAGGGCAGGGTCTCGTGTTCTTCTTTAAAATGGTTGCAGAAGATGATGGCGTAGTCCAGCGAAAGGGCCAGCTGCAGAATGTTCGTGACCGAGTTGGAAACGAACGAGATGGTGCCCAGCAGGAAGTTGGTGCCCATGTTGAGGATCATGCCCACCACGAAAGTGAGCAGCAGCACGGGAACTTCCGCATAGGTCTGGGAGGTGAAGATCAGCACCACCACAATGATGATGGCAACATACACCATGATGACATTGACTTCACGCTCAATCGTCTCCTCCTGCGTATTGCCCAGCGAGGTGGAAACGTAGATATCGTAGTCTTTCAGGTACTCCTTGACGCTTTCCAGCGTTTCCAGGCACTGGTCGTCGTCCTCGGGGTAATCGAATGTGATGGAGTACAGCGCCGATACATTATTATAATGGGCGGTGGTATCATCGTACTCGATCATCTGGATGCCCTGAGGCCCGCCAGCTCGTCGTTCAGCTGGTCTGCCTCGTCCGGCGTGATGTTTGCCACCATGACATCGGCAGAACCGTAGGTGGTAAACTCTTTTTCCATAATGTCCAGGCCCATGCGGGTCTCGCTGGTCTTGGGCAGATAGGTGGTCAGGTCGCTTTCCACCTTGACCCAGCTGCGGGAGAAGATGGTGAAGATGGTTCCCAGAATGACGATGAGGAACACAAGGTTGCGCCGCTCAACAATTTGCAGCGCGAGCTTGTGCATAAAATCGTTTTTGGGCTGTTCCTGCTCGGTCATCGTGTTCCCTCCTCTCGGCATTGCATTACTGGAGTTTTGCAAGGATTTCCTCAGCCGTCATACCGCTGGCCAGCAGCTTCTTCAGCACATCTTCTGCTTCGCCTTTCTTTGCTTCTTCCATTGCCTTTGCTTCGGCGGCAGCTTTTTTGTTTTCGGCTTTAGTAAGTTCCTTGGTGGCGGCTTTCAATTCTGCTTTCTTGGCTTTCAGCTGCGTCTTCAGATCATCGAGATTTGCAGTCAGCGTAGCAACCTCAGATTCGATTTTTTCCTTTTCAGTGGTCTTTTCTGCAACGACGGCTGCATAATCAACGCTGGCCTTTACAGTACGAGCCTTATTCTTGCTTCCCTTGGGTCTTGCCATAATAATTTCCTCCCATACAGTGAAATAATTTGACACTTACAAGTATATTCCAAATAGTCAGAATTGCAATAGGTAACCTGAGCTGTTTTCAACTGCTACTGTGCCACATCAGAAGGTAGGGCTTCATAATGGCAAGATACTTATCGCGTGCAGAACTTTCGTGCATATGCTTCTTGAGAATCCATCTAGTGAATACCGACACCCTCCATGATCTTTTCTATCCAATTTGTGGAAGAATCATTTTTCACACTAAATGACCCCAGATAATGTGACGAACTCTCAACCTCTATTATTACACCATCCGGCATTCTGTATTTTTCTAAACTGAGATTCAAACCTTTAAGTGGGATTGTTCTAGCCAGTTGAGGGATAGAAACTGTATGGAGAATA